>Ga0206679_10001311_pt1 | contig 20525 bp, 14 predicted proteins | sample M110012015metaG_FD_155464 | JGI IMG/M metagenome (GOLD analysis project Ga0206679, IMG submission 155464) | Ammonia-oxidizing marine archaeal communities from Monterey Bay, California, United States - M1 100m 12015 | ecosystem: Environmental > Aquatic > Marine > Intertidal zone | place: USA... | reverse complement strand
AAAAATTATTTCAGCAGAATTAAAATCTGAAAATGAAAAAGATATTGCAAACGGATTTACTCCATTTTTTATAAATGCAACAGTAGGAACTACCGTAATGGGAGCTATTGACCCTATTTCTGAAATTGCTAAAATTTGTGAAGAATATAACATTTGGCTTCATATTGATGGAGCCTATTCTGGTTCTATTATTTTCTCTGAAAAATACAAAGATCTCGTTAAAGGAATAGAATATTCTGACTCTTTTTGTTTCAATCCACATAAAACCTTAGGAACTCCACTATCTACTTCTGTTTTTCTTGTAAGAAATAAGAAAAACTTATATAATTCTTTTAGTAATAAAGCGGATTACCTATATCAAACAGATGATAATGAATATAATTTAGGACAAACTTCCTTTGAGTGCGGAAGAAGAAATAATGCTTTAAAATTTTGGACTCTGTGGAAATCTTTTGGAACAAAAGGAATATCAAAAATGGTAGAACACAACTACTATCTAGCAGATGTTGCAAGAAAATATATTAGAGAAAATTCTGATTATAAACTATATAGTTTTGACAATAGTCTTTCAATCTGTTTTAATTATAAAAATATAGATGCTGTAAAAATATGTACAGAACTTTATAATAATAACAAGTTAATGGTTGGTTATGGAGAGCACAAAAAAGAAACTTTTATACGACTTGTTACAATTAACAGAGAAAATACAAAAGAAGATATTCTTAATTTCTTCAAGACTTTAGAACATTTCACTAATAATAATTTATAGTATCTTTAGCAGATGACAAATAAAGACTTTATTATTACACTAGCATGGCCTGAAGGAATGGTAGTTGCTGCAGGAGCTTGGTATGATAGATTTTTCACTAAAAATGGAAAGTATAGAGTAGGTCATTCTGCATTGATTTTGGTAAACGCTAAAACCAAAAAACTACATTATATAGATTTTGGTAGATATCACACTCCTACTGGTTTCGGTAGAGTAAGAGATGCTGAAACGGACCCGGATGTAGGGATTTCTTTTCTGGCGAAAATAAAAGATGGAGAAATTAAAAACATAGACGATATACTAAAAGAAACTGTTTATAAAAAAGCAAATCATGGGGAAGGAACATTATACGCTTCTGTATTAGGGGGAGTAAATTTCAAAACTGCCTACCGGTACGCAAAAAAACAACAAAATAGAGGAGCTATTAAATATGGACCCTTTGAATTAACAGGGACTAACTGTTCCAGGTTTGTTTCTTCTACCATACAACATTCGCAACCTGGATTTATAAAAAAATTAAGACTTAAATTTCAGTTTTGTATCTCTCCTTCTCCTAAAAGAAATATTAGCATTTGTAATAGAAATTTTTTTATAACAGAGGGGGTTAAATGTGAAAAAATAGAAAGAGGTAGAATAACAGGATATTTTAAAAGTATAGAAAAAAGATAATGATCAGACCAAAAAACATATCTGAAAAGGCACAGTTACTTGAAGGAGTTGGAGCAAGTTCTTGGTTCGAAATTTCAGAAGAAAATACTGCATACAGAATAAAACGATATTCGGAAGAAGGGGAATTAGAGTGTTCCAGAATATTTGAGGCAGAACCTAATACTTTTGATATAAATGCAAGTTATCAGTTTACATATATATCGAACTGTAAACAATGTAAAATAATACAAAATAATAAAACATTCACATTTAACACAAACGATTATGAATATTAAAATATATGGAGCAGATTGGTGTCCTGATTGCGTAAACGCAAAAAGTTTTTTAGACTCGAAAGGAATAAAATATGAATACATTATAATTACAGACAATCAGGAAGCAATTTCCTTTTTAGAAAAAGTAAATAATGGCAAAAGAATTATCCCAACATTAGTAGTTGATGGAGTAAGTTATACAAATCCAGGAATTAATGGATTAATGAATATAATAGCATAATAAACTGTAATTTTGTAACCCTAAAAACAATACCATGAGTGATTCGATAAAACATGAATGTGGAGTAGCAATGCTCCGATTACTTAAGCCTTTAGAATACTACCAAAAGAAATATGGTAGTTCACTATATGGGTTAAACAAGATGTATTTATTGATGGAAAAGCAACACAACAGAGGGCAGGATGGTGTTGGTTTAGCTAATATAAAATTAGATGTATCTCCTGGTAAAAGATATATCAGCAGAAAAAGATCAGTATCCACTAATCCTATTCAGGATGTGTTTAAGCAAGTAAATAAAAGGTTTGTGGAGTTGGAAGAAAATGATCCGGCAAAATTAAAAGACCCACAATGGATGAAGGAAAATATGCCATTTACAGGTGAATTGTTTTTAGGGCACTTGCGTTATGGTACTTTTGGAGGAAATACAATTGAACAATGCCATCCGTTTTTAAGACAAAGCAATTGGAAAACAAGGAATGTAGTGTTGGCAGGTAACTTTAACATGACAAATGTTGATGAGCTTTTTAATCAATTAGTTGATTTAGGACAACACCCAAAACAAAAAGCAGATACAGTAACAATTTTGGAAAAAATCGGTCATTTCTTAGATGAAGCAAATGATGAGATTTACTACAAGCATAAAGATAAGTTCAGTAAAAAAGAGATTACTAAAGTAATTGAAGAAGAGTTGGATTTACAAGATATTTTAACGCAATCCGCAAAGTATTGGGATGGTGGATATGTGATGTGTGGATTAATGGGGCATGGAGATGCTTTTGCATTGAGAGACCCAAACGCTATTCGCCCAGCATACTACTATAAAGATGATGAGATTGTTGTAGTTGCATCAGAAAGACCAGTGATACAAACGGCTTTTGATGTAAATATTGAAGATGTTAAAGAAATAAAAAGAGGGCATGCGCTTATCATAAAAAAAGATGGTACAGTGGAAGAAAAACAAGTGCGTGAACCTTTAGAAAGAAAGGCATGTTCGTTTGAGCGTATTTATTTTAGTAGAGGAAATGATGCTGGAATTTATAATGAAAGACTAGAACTTGGAAAGCGTATTTTTCCTAAGGTATTAGAGTCTATCGGTAATGATGTGAAGAATACTGTTTTCTCTTATATTCCTAATACTGCTGAGGTTTCTTACTTTGGATTGTTAAAAGGATGTCATGCTTACCTTAATGAAGTAAAAACCAGAAAAATTCAGGAGCTAGGTGCTAATCCTTGTCATGATGAAATTGCAAAAATCATGGATATTTTTCCAAGAGCTGAAAAGATTGCAATTAAGGATGCAAAACTGAGAACCTTTATTACTTCAGATGATAGTAGAGATGATTTAGTAGCCCATGTTTATGACATTACTTATGGTACCGTAAAACCTACTGACAACCTAGTAATGATTGATGATAGTATTGTTAGAGGAACTACCTTAAAGCAATCTATTATTAGAATATTAGACCGATTAAATCCTAAGAAAATTGTAGTTGTTTCTTCAGCTCCACAGATTAGATATCCTGATTGTTATGGAATTGATATGGCAAAAATGGGTGATTTTATTGCCTTTAATGCAGCTGTAGAATTATTGAAAGATACGAAGCAAGAAAATATTCTTACTGAAGCTTATGATAAGTGTAAAGCACAAGCTCATTTGCCAAAAGAGGAAATGGTAAACTATGTGCAAGAGATTTACAAGCCATTTTCAGCTGATGATATCTCTAAGAAGATTTCAGAATTACTGACTCCTAAAGGAACAAATGCTGAGGTGGAGATAATTTATCAATCCATTTCGGATTTACACGCTTCTTGTCCTGATCACCAAGGGGATTGGTACTTTACAGGAAACTACCCAACTCCAGGTGGAGTGAAGGTGGTAAACAAAGCCTTCATGAATTATATGGAGGGAAATAACGCAAGAGCTTATTAGTGTAACATAAGTGCTTATCTATGTAATATATATACTCATTTTCATAATATATATAAATTTCATTAAAATATACACTTAAACAGAAAATATACATACTTACACAAATAATATATATACTAATAATATACACACTTAGACGAATAACATGTACACTTATCCTATTAAGTTATATGTTTAGATAAAAAATATTAGTTTAAACATTTTTCAAATATAAAAAAAACCCACCTATTCGGTGGGTTTTAATATAAATATATTGATTCTCTTATTTTATTTCAGTAGTATAAACATTACCTTTCCACCAGAAAAGTTGTGTTTTACTAGCTCCGTATTGTTCTACTGCCATATCAAATGCTGAACCAAAAGAATACATATCGAATACCGGAAGAGCAGTACCTAAATAATCTTTCATTTCTAATTCTTTTACAATAGTATTCGGATCTTCAATAGCAGATTCCAATTCCGAAACTGCTAATTCTTCTTCCGTCATTTTTTCTGGGTGTTTAGGAGCAATTGTCATCTCATCAATTAGATGAGAAGCTCCAGCAAACTTGTCAATAATAAACATGATATATCTAATATCAACAGAAATTGTTCTTTGTATTTCATTTTCGAAAGCAATATCACCACTCATAGCTTCCCAGTTACCATCAAATGCAGTACCAACAATTTCTCCCCAAGCATTAATTACTGGAGACCCCGAATTACCACCTGTAATATCGTTATTAGAAATGAAGTTAATTCTTAGATTACCATCCTTATCAGCATACTGTCCATAATCTCCTATTTCATAAAGTTCCTTTAATCTTTCAGGAACTATAAACTCATCATTTGTAGGGTCTTCTTTTTCCATTATTCCTTCGATAGTAGTATAAAAGTCATAATGAGCTCCATTCCCTGGAGAATAATCACCAACATTACCATAAGTAAGTCTCATAGTAGAATTTGCATTAGGATAATAATTTGCGTCCGGATTCATTTCTCTTAAACCTGCAATAAATAATCTATTTCCTTCATCTAATTTAGATTTAACCGAAAGTCTTTTTGGGTAATGGTTTTCTATATAGTAGTCATAAATAGACATCATAGTTGTATACGAAAGATCTCTCTCTAACTTTAGAGTAGATGGTTTTTCTAAGAAAGACATAAACTTTTCTTTAGAAGAAAAAATAGATCTTCTAAATACATTTTTTGCATAATAATCAAAATCTAAAGCTTTAAATCCGAACAATTGATTTTCAATTTTCTTGAAAACTGCAGGATGTTGAGATTTTGGCACATTATAATAATACATTTCTAGCATAGAAGCAAATAGTTCTTCATCTATTTTAGGGTTATAATTTTTATAAAATTCTTTTGCTTCTTTTTTAATTTCCTTCAAGAATTTTCTTTTCTCTTTTTCACCTTCAGGAATATTTGCCAATTTTCTATTCATTAAGAAAGAAAAATACATAATTTCAGCACCTTGAAAAACAGCTTCATTTAAGTAAGTACGAGCTAAGCTAATCTTTCTGTTTTGTTCATACGCTTCTTCAATTAGTGTTAAAGCATTTCCATACTTCTCATATCTAGATTGATCTCCAGAATTCACCCACTCCGTAAAATTATTCTCAATCTCTACTTTCTTATCGTAAACTTTCATTCTTTTCAATCCTTTTGACTGACCGATAAAGTATTTCCAGTAATTAGAAGTTTGAGCGTATTTTGCAGCATACTGTATTTTAGTTTTCTTTTTTGCATCCATACCCGCTTTCATAATAGCTAGTTTCTCTTCTCTAATCTGAACAGTAGTAGGATTTGTAATATCTAAAGCTTCCTGAATCCCATAAGAAGTTAAAAATCTGTCTGTTGAACCAGGGAAACCAAAAACCATTGTATAATCTCCATTATCAACACCATCTAACTGAATTGGCAAGTGATGTTTTGGTTTATAAGGAACATTCTCTTCAGAATATTCTGCAGGACTTCCATCAGGAGCACAGTATACTCTGAATAATGAAAAATCTCCAGTATGTCTTGGCCACATCCAGTTATCGGTATCTCCACCAAATTTTCCGATTGATGAAGGAGGAGCTCCAACTAGCCTTACATCATTATAAGTAATATAAGTCATTAAATAAAACTCATTTCCACCAAAGAAAGATTTTACTCTAGCGTTATAATCTGTACCTTCAGTAGCTTGGGAAGCAATTGTATTAAAAATACCTCTTAGTTTTGCGTTTCTTTCTGATTCTGTAGCGTCACCTAATTCTTCTAAAACTCTATCGGTAACACTTTCAATGCTTACTAAAAATGATACAAAAAGACCTTCATTAGGAAGTTCTTCATCCCTACTCATTGCCCAGAAACCATCTTTTAAATAATCATTTGCAACTGTAGAATGTTCTTGAATTTGCCCAAAACCACAGTGATGATTTGTAAGCATTAGTCCTTCAGAAGAAATCATTTCTCCTGTACAAAACCCTCCCATGGATACAATTGCATCTTTTAAAGAAGAATTATTTACATCATATAAATCTTGAGCTGTAAGTTGTAAACCACACTCTTGCATATCTCCCTCATTCATTGCCTGAAGTAATTGTGGAAGCCACATACCTTCATCAGCTTTAGAAGAAGAAAAAGCAAGAACAGAAAGTAATACTACTGAAAATATTTTTTTAATCATTTTATTTATTTTTATTTCCTGCAAATTTAAGGTAATTACATCTAGAAACATAAAAAAAAGCGACTGATTCTAAAAAAATATGTTAGTAACTTAATAAACTATGACTAACTCTTCACATCTAGTGCAGACCGCAATCCATTTCCTAATAGCATAAAAGCTAACACCGACAGCATAATAGATATACCTGGGATTATTGCCAAATAAGCCTTATCCATAATAATGTAACTATAATGATCTTTAATCATCCCTCCCCAAGAAGGAATTGGTGGCTGAGCTCCTAATCCCAAAAAACTAAGGCCTGCTTCTATTAAAATAGCAGCAGCAAAATTTGCTGCCGAGATAACAATTATTGGTCCTACAACATTTGGTAGAATATGTCTAAATATAATTCTGAAATTTGAAAAAGCCATAACCCTACCAGCTTCAACATATTCTCTAGTTCTTTGCGAAATAAACTCTCCACGAACCACACGAGCAACCTCTACCCACATAGTTATACCAACAGCAATAAATACTTGCCAAAAACCCTTTCCAAGAGCCAAGGTTATAGCAATAACCATAAGTAATGTAGGAATAGACCATACCACATTTACAATCCACATTACAATATTATCGATTTTACCTCCGAAATAACCTGCAAAGGAACCTAAGATTATTCCAATAATTAATGAAATGAAAACAGCTAAAAAACCAATAGAAATAGAAATACGAGTTCCATAAATTATTCTGCTATACAAGTCTCTTCCATACTTATCAGTTCCAAAGTAATACGTTTTTTTATTATGAATATAATCCCCTTCAAACTCCACATATTTTGAGGTATTTAAATCATAATAAGTAACACCCCAACTTTCCTCATGTACATTTTTCGCAAGAATTTCCTCCTCATTAATTGTTAAAAATGAAACTTGAGAAAAAGGAGACAAGGTAGAGAGTTCTAAATTCATTTCACTGGCATAATCTGTTTTATCAGTCATAAATAAATAAGGAACAACAGATAACACCGATAAGAACAAAATAAAAATGAAAGAAAGTAAAGCCATTTTATCTCTCTTAAATTTAGACCAAGCAATTCTATTTAACGATTGTGATTTCATATTTTTCTACCCTTCCACTTAATAGGGATTAAGAAAGACAAAGGTACAATAACAACTGTAAAAATTGAATTTATAATAGTGAATGGGAAAAGATATATTAACAAATCATTCTTTTCGAAAAACCTGAGAACGGATTTAAGAAAAAAATAATCGGAAAGAAATTTAGTTATATAAATTAAAAGAAAGAAAGACAAAATAACAAGATGAAATACAAATCCTAACTCATTATAATCTGATGAAGTATCTATTACAAATAAATATAAAATCAAAAAAAATGGAACAACAACTAATAAATTTATAAAATAAACTAACAAAGAAACCAAAATTGTGTCTGTGTCTTTTACAGACTTTGAAGAAGAAATCCACCTTAATTTTTGCGACAAATAAGATGAAATAGTAGGAGAATTAGAAGTTCTTACAATAGCCTTTTTTTGTTTTGCAAAAAAGATTGAATTATTAAAATTCTTTTTAAAATAATGAAGTAACGACACATCATCTGTTTCAAAATCATTAAATATCTCTTCAGGTACTTCTAAATATTTGTTCTTCCGGAAAGCCATATTTGATCCATTACATAAAGTAGCTTTACTTCTACTTATTGCAGAAGCAGATGAGGATACCAAACTTAACATTTCCAAATACTGATATTTAGAAAAAAGAGAGAATTTTTCTTTATAAACTACAGGAGCCGACACAAAAATACAATCTACATCCGTAAAATAATTAGATAATGTTTGAATCCATTTCTCTCCTATTCTACAATCTGCATCTGTACACAAAATTATTTTACCTTTCGAATGAAGAATTCCCTTTCGTATTGCATTCTTCTTTCCATATTCCTTTCCAGACATACAAAGCACTTTTAAAAAAGTACAACTTTTCTCAACCTCTTTTAAAATTTTAAGAGTATCATCTTCAGAATGGTCGTTAACCACTATCAGTTCAAACCTATTAATGTCAAAATCCTGAAATTTAATATCTTTAATAAGATTTAAAATATTGGACTCTTCATTTCTGCAAGCCACAACTATTGATACAAAATCAGAAGAATTTACACCAGTAGGAATTCTTATATTATCCCAGGATTTTTTATAAAGAAAAAACAACCTAGCGTATAGAAATAGAAGTATAATCATAAAAAAATGTTAATACAAACATAATCTAATTTGTAAATAAAAGGATAGTTTGAAAATCATTTATTAATTTTGGAGAGAATTATGGAGAACGAAAGAATCATATTAGGTATTGACCCTGGTACTAATATTATGGGTTATGGTGTTATTAAAATTACTAATAAGAAAATGGAAATGATACAAATGGGAGTAATTCATTTAGAGAAATTAGATGGACATGCCTTGAAACTGAAAAAGATTTTTGATAGAACTGTTCAACTAGTAGATGAATATAAACCGGATGAAGTTTCTTTAGAGGCTCCTTTTTTTGGTAAAAACGTGCAATCTATGCTAAAGCTAGGAAGAGCTCAGGGAGTAGCAATGGCAGCTGCTTTATATCGAGATGTTCCTATTTTCGAGTATACTCCAAAAAAAATAAAAAAATCAATAACTGGAAGTGGTAATGCATCAAAAGTTCAAGTAGCTTCTATGTTACAATCCTTATTTAATATCGAAAAAATGCCTAAACATTTAGACGCTACTGACGGTTTAGCTGCTGCTGTTTGTCATTATTTTCAAAGAAACCCTAGCACCGGAGGGAAAAGTTATTCTTCTTGGTCGTCCTTTTTAAAGGATAATCCTGACAAATTAGCGTAAAGCACTTTTAATTTTATCAGATATTTCCCGCATCTTATCAGGAGAAAATTCTTTTTTTGGTTTCTCAAAATTAATATCTGAAACTCCATTAATAGGAACTAAGTGAATATGTGCATGAGGAACTTCTAAACCAATAACAGCAACACCGATTCTCTGGCAAATAATTACTTTATCCATTGCTTTAGCTATTTTCTGAGAAAATCTCCAAAGACCTAAATATTCTTCATTAGATAAATCAAATAAATAATCCGTCTCTTTTTTAGGCACTACTAAAACATGTCCATACGCAAGAGGAAAAGCGTCTAAAAAAGCTAAATAATTATCATCTTCCGCAATTTTAAAAGAAGGTATCTCGTTATTTATTATTTTAGAAAAAATACTTGACATTAAGCCGCTTCAATTTTAATTACTTCAAATTTCATTATTCCATTCGGAACTTGAATTTCTGCAATTTCTCCGATAACCTTCCCTAACAAACCTTTACCTATTGGAGAAGAAACAGATATTTTCTTAGCTTTTAAATCTGCTTCTGCTTCCGGTACAATTGAATAAGTCATCTGCATAGAGTTTGCAATGTTTTTTATAGTAACTTTAGTCAGGAGTCTAACAGAAGAAACATCTAGCTTTGAAGTGTCTACTACTCTTGCATTACTACTTAATGCTTCAAGTTTATTTATTCTATCTTCCAAATGGCCTTGAGCTTCTTTTGCAGCATCATATTCTGCATTTTCTGATAAATCTCCTTTATCTCTAGCTTCCGCAATTTGCTGAATCACATTAGGGCGTTCAACACTTTTTAAATGATTTAACTCATCCTTTAATTTTTGTAATCCTTCTTCAGTAAAATATTGTATATCACTCATAATTTTTTCTTTTATATTACATATTAAAACTACAAAAAGGAAGTTTTACCTTCCTTTTTGCTAAATATGTAAGATTAGTTTTTTATAAATCTATTCTGCAACCAATAGCATGAGACCCTTTAAAGGGATTAGTATCTGTATAGGAATAATCTACTCCGAAAGTAGACCCATTACCCATTGGTAGTTCTACTGTAAAACCTGCTGTTGGACCTGTTAATGCTGTTGAAGTAGTTTCTATATTTCCTATACCTTCTTCATAAACATAACCCGCTCTTATCATAAAATAATCTTTGTAAGAATACTCTGTACCAATTCTATACTGATCTTTCTGAAAAGAATTAGAGGTAAATGTTCCAGCACAAGTAACTCTATTATCTGAAAGTAATATATCATACGACATACCCATACTAAATAGTGCTGGCAAATCAAAATAAGAAGATCTTTGCTCTACTGTCATTTTATAATCATCTTCACTACCCACAATACCTCTAAAAGAAAGTCCATCTCCTGCAAATGACATTCTTGGTCCCCAATTTTTAAAAGATATTCCAAATTTTAATTCATCTTGTTCTCCAGTTCTATACTGAATACCAGCATCTAAAGCCATACCATTTGCACTAACATCTGATATTTGCTCTGAAATCATTCTTAAGGTAAAACCTCCCTGAATACTATTGGAAAATATATGAGCGTAAGAAGCTCCAATATTCATAAATCTAGGAGAAAAGGTACCAATACCACCGTCTGGCATGTCTACTGTAGTAATTTCAATATCGCCAAAATTCATAGACATAACGCCAAGTCCCATTACACCGGACTCTCCTACTTTTTGAGCAAAACCAAAGGTACTAATACTACTTACTGATTCATCAGCATTAAACAATTCATTTCCGTATTGTAACCATGAAGTTTGAGAGAAAATTAATTCAGTTTTCTCTGTAGAAGCAAGTCCTGCAACGTTAGAGTACTGACCTTCTAAACCTGCAACACAAGCAACATTAGAAGCTCCCCAACCTGAAGATCTTCCCCAAGGGTTAATTAATAATTCTGAAGCACCCGCAGAACCAGATCTGATTGCTTGTTCTTGTGCAATTCCTTCCTTTACTGGAAGTAACAGAACTGCAGTTACAAGAGCAACCTTTAAACAATGAGTTATTTTTTTCATATTTAAAATTTTCATTTTTTCTTTTTATTAGAATGTATCTAAATCAATTGGACGTAATACTCCAAACCATTTTAAAATCTTCTCTCCAACATTTTTTGCATCAATATGGATAATATATAATCCACTTGCTACTGGTATACCATAATCGTTCTTTAAATCCCAATCTACTGATGTTAAATCATCTGATTTTTTAATAGTACGGATTAATGCACCACTTACAGTATATATTTTGATTGTAGAAACCTTAGGTAGGTTTGTAATTTTTATTCTATTATCTAACTGACTATTTTCGTATTCAGAGTATCCGTAATACGGGTTTGGAACTACATTTATTAAATCTAATGCTGATTTTGCATGGTTGTTATTTTCTAATTCTGACATTAAATCAGCAGTGCTAAATTCATAAACAGGGTTAAAATTATTTCTTGGCATATCAGATATTACTCTTGCTTTTATATTTCCTGTAAAAGAAGTAGTTGTAGCAATAAATGATTCACCTACTTGATAGTCGGTACCAGCATGAGTAACTTTCTTACCTCCATAAATTTTAGGATAAGTAAGTTGTAATCTAGAATTATGCTTTTGCATATTTTTATCTGCAACATAATATGTATTTCCAATAACTAAGTTATCAGATGTGTTTAATATTTTTGAAGCGTCTACATTAACATATGGGTTATAAGAAGCGTCTACTCTTAATTTTACCGTTGCAATGTTTTTACCATCTTCACCATGTATTTTTGAACTTGCACCCGGGGCTAATAATGGAGCTCCTAACCAAGTAGCATGTTGAAATACTTTTGCAATATTTCCTTTAAAAGCATTGTCCGTAGAATCGTTTAAAAGATTATAAATCCAAGCTCCTTCATCATATGAAGGAGATAACTCATTATTTAAGTAATCATCTTCAGCCATTACAGACGCGTCACCACCAATTACATATATAAAGTGTTTACCACCTAAAAGGTAACTTCCCCCTCCAAATTCTCCTGCTTGATAAAATGGAAACTCCTCTGTAACAATATTAGAAGTAGGATTCCATATCATATCTCTACCGTTTTCTCCAGCTAACCAAGAATCTTCTGAGAAGATAAGGTTTAATCTTTCTCCAGTTTCAAGGTCAATAGCATATCCTGGGAACCATCCCATACCATAAGTACCTGAATTATCTGCTGTACCATCTTTTCCAACAGAAGCCTTACTTCTTAATCCCATTTTAATTTGACCACCTTCTGCAAGATTTTTATCGTCAGAAGCTTCTACAATAGCACATCTAGTCCATTCAGACTTTTCTGATGTAAATACAATATCAACCGAATTTAAAGTTTGTGCAGACGAATAAGGGAATGAAGTATAATAATCATGAGCAGGACCACTATTAAAGTGTGAAGCAAATCGATAAGGAGCCCAAGTACCACCTGTAACTTCCATTCCTCCAAAAACAGTTAATGTTTGTTCTACAGCTGATTCATAAATACCTGAAGGATCTTCATCAGAAAAATAATCATCTAACTGATCGTCATCCTCATCTGTAAATGAACCTGATCTAATCCAGTTTAACCCATAAAAGAATGGCTCATCAGAATCCGGGACACCAGTTAACCATTTATCATAAGGGTCTTTAAATACAATTTCTCCTGAAATAAATCCATTAGTTGCGTTTGACGCAGGATCGACAGTAGGTATATCTACCTGATTTAATTTAACCGAAAATCCATGATCTGGGAATAATTGTTCTACACCTGCATCAATAGATTTTGTACTAGAAATTAAGGTGTCTGAACCATTAATAATTGTCCATTTTTCGTAGGAAGTAACTACTCCCTGATTTGTTTTAACAGGATCTTCTAACACAACAGTATAATCCTCTCCTTTTATTTTTAAAGGGTCTACAACAGATATTGTAATTGGTCCCATACCTTTTTTGTAAGTAGGGAATAATGATTTACCATTTTCCAAAATTTCAACAACTGTTAAAGAATCTATTTCTAAAGAGTTAAAACTATTACCACTTCCTTCAATTCTTGTAATTTCAACTCCATCACCATAACTCGCTCCCAGAACTGTACCTCCATTTTCAGGGTCTACTTGATGAGGAATAGCAGAATACGTTTTAATATTTCTTCTACCAGAAATATGAGGTTGATTTCTACCATCATATAACGGATTATTTACATCATACGGATTTGCATTTATTTCCGCAGGGTTAAATCCGTAAGCAACAGACATATAATAATATGTTTTATGATTCACCAAAGTAGGGTGACCAGTTGCAAATTTATCATCTGTAACTTTAAAAGAATATTCAATACCTCCGTCAACTGATCCAGAAGCTCCTGATTCCAATACAGAAGGAATCTCTTCAACTGGAACATATACATCCATAACTGGGTCTAGGTACTGATTAATAATTCCTGAAACATCATCTTTAATGTCTGAACGGAATATCAACCTAGATTTATCTGGGTTATCTAAATCTGTTACAGAAACTGTTGCATCTTTTAATTGGTATACTAAATACCCTTGAAATTCATAATTTTGATAATCAACATTAGCAGCTAATGAAATATAAGGATCCTTTTCAGAATATCCTTCGTCATAATTATTAGAAGAAACCTCATTAGTTAACGAAATGATTAATTCTTTATCTAACTCTCTAATATCTAAGTCCGGTGCATCTGGCCCATTCATCATATTAAAGTTATTATCGAAAAGGGCCTGAGCCTCTCTATCGTAAATTTTAACCAACTGAACAGAAGCTTCATTACCACCTGCTTTTGCTCTTGCCCAAATAACACCTGTAGTAATAGTGTTTACAGCACCAGGCTCTAAAGTAAAAGGTCCAGCAGATTGAATAAATCTTCTATCTGCAGGTAAATTACCAGCTGTTACTTCCGACCACTCTTGTCCTGGGAACATAGGGTCCGAAACACCTGGGAACATAAAGTTACAAAGGTCGGTAGTTGCACCGGGACCAGAACCTTTACCATCACCACCATAAGTCATAGGTACATTATCTTTCCAGATACCTCTTAAGTAATTGTAAATATGAGTTCCATTTTCTGGATTACCTCTTACGGTAAAATCATTATTATAATAAACAAATTTCGACATTATAATTTGCTCTCCTGGTTCATCAAAAATTCCATCTCTATCGTTATCTAATCCATCATTTGCATCTGCTAACGGACCCTGAAAGAAATCTACTCCAATTGCAGGAGGATTAAAACCATATCCTGCAGCTCCTTCATCTTCTGCATCACCATTATAACAGATACCTAAACCAAGGTTTACGTCACAAGCTACATAATCATCTAAATAGTTTCCTAAATCTGGGTCAACCCATTGTCCGAAATATACATCTGTTAAAGGAAGTGTAGATCGGTTAATAATTTTATAATTATAAAAGGTCATATCGTTAATTTCATTATCGGCAGTAAAAGCAAATGCCTGAGCATGAATTTCTAAACCGATTGGAAGAGCTTCTGTTTCTGAGTGAATATTTCCTTTATCGTTAAACACCCACCAAAGAGTTTGGTCACCAAATAAAGCTGATTCATCATTATCTCCTGTAATATTATAATCTGGATAATCGCCTTCTGTTGGTTCATAAAAACCATTTCCATTCTGATCAAAGAAAGGAGCTAAATATTGATCTTGAGATGCGTTACCATGTGCTGGCCACTCTAAAATTGAAGATGGAATCATACTAGCTTCATAAGTAGGGTCGTTACCTCCGGCTGGCATATACCTTGATACAAATTCCTCAACTTCCGAACGATTAATTTTAAAATGTTTATCCCAAGAATTACATTCTTCAGAAGTAATAGAAGCAGTTGCTACATCTAAAGGACCTGGCCAGAAATCAGATCCTGACTGTCTGTAGGTCATAGCGGCTACTTTTAACTGTCCACCTGCATCTACCCCACCAATCCATAAAGAACCAGCAAATAAAGAGTTTAAACCACCACCTTTTGGTATTTCATATTGAGCATCCGATAAGTTCCACCACATATCTCCACCTCCTAATATAGTAGCTCTTACATTATTTATATCCATATCCGTTTGAGAGGAAGCAGGAGAACAACCTGAAGCAACTCTGGAATAGATAACATTATTTATATTCGGATTAGGAATATTTTCCTTTGCTAAAGCTCCTACACTAATTAAAGCAAGTGATAGAGTTAGTATTTGTTTAAATTTCATATTTATAAATGATTTATTTTTAGATATCATAATTAATTTCTCTTAAAAAGTAAGGGATAAACCTATTCTGAACGTTCTTGGTAAACTGTAATGAGACGGATTATTTACCGCTAATGAATACAGATAAGTAAATGCATCAGGGCTATTTCTGCTCATAATATCGTTTTGAGATTCTGCTGCCGTTAAATACCCATCATCTTCAGGGTTACCCGTTGCTCTGTATACGCTAATAATATTTTTAGCATCTAATAAGTTTTGTATTTGCAAATATGTATTTACAAATGAAGATTTCTTTTTAGTCCATTTAATTTCAAAATTCTTGTTGAATTTCGCATTCAATCTGAATTGCCATGGAAGTCTAGATCCATTTAAACTACCAGTTAGTGTAGAACGGTCGCTAATACCAGAAGCCGCTTCTTGTGTAATGTTTGACTGTCTGGAATAAGGAGTACCTGAACCAGCGGACATCATAATATTTACACCTGCATCCTCAAGCACTTTCCATTTCCCTAAAACAGGACCTGTATATTTATCTCCGTTTCTGTATCTATAATCTACAGAGGCAGAAAGAGCATGACGTTGGTCGTAGTTCATAGGAATAGTGGTTCTTAAATTTGGCTGACCTGTATTAACTAAACTATAACCTGATGATGATGATGAACCTGTACCATCCGCAAATTGCAAGGTATAGTTAGTTGTCATTTGTACTCTACCCGTTCTTCTTAAATCATAACTTGTAGAAAATCCTTTAATAGTTCCAAAATCGATATTCTGGTACATCATATATGTTGCAGGATAAGCACCTAATACATTTGTAACTTGTATCATATCTCTTAATTCCTTATAAAATAAAGATACTTTAAGTGCAGAAGAAAGAGTTAATTTTTTAGCAAAACCTAATTCGTAATCAATTGTTTTTTCTGGTTTTAAATCTGGATTATTCAATAAAGCTCCTACATTGTCTTCCATATATAAATAATCTAAAGGCTCAATTCTATTTGAAGAAGGAGGTCTTTGTGTTAATACATCATAGTGAGCAAAAAACTGTGCTTCATCTGAAATTGGGAACGAAAATGCAATACGTGGCATAAATACTGTTTCCGGTAGGTAATCTGAAAAAGCGTCTGAAGATTTTAAACCTGCTTTTGATATTTGTCTACTTTCACTAGATAGCAATGGTGATATTTTACCTGCTGCCGCTTCTGCTAATAAAGTTGGGTCTGTAATTTGAACTCCATTTTGGTTAAACCAATTATCTCCGTTTCTATATCCTACAATTCTTGTTGGATCTTGTACATTATCTACATATACCACAAATTCATCACCAATTGCACTCGGGTGATTTATACCCCATAACTCTGGGTCTAGATTTGTTCCAATCTCACTTAGGTCCTCATTTCCATCATATGTCTGACCAGGTAACAACGACATAGCTCCTTTTGTTATAGCTAAATCAGGAGTATACAACAAATATTTATCTGTAAGTACGGGTTGATTCGCATCATAATTATCGATACGTAAACCAACATTAAATAATAAATCGTTAATAGCAAATTTATCTTGTATGTAACCAGCAGTATATATAGGGTTAAACGCTCCTACATTTCTACTCAACTGATCTTGAGATATGAAATCTCCATCAGAGTTAACTAATACTTTATCAATTGTACCCTCTTCATTTTGTCTTTCTCCAATATGTCCGAAATAATCAGTTAATGTAGGAGTCCCAGTAATTGGGTTACCATAAGCATCAAATCCGTAATAATACACATAATTACTACCTCCATTTAACAATTCATTTACACTGAAATAAGTTAAGTCAAATTTATCTGGGTCCAAATTATCAATATCTATCCATTCCATATCATTATAGGTATGTCCTTCCAGATTTGACCGTAAATTATAATCAAATGTAGACTGACTCCCTCCTCCAATCGTAATATTTCCAAATTCATCAACATAAACTGGATTATTTTCTGAATCGTAAGACTGTTCGTTTAATCTGTTAAAATTAACCGTATCTTGATAAATACCATTTGCATCAAAAACGGGATGAGGGTTAGATAAATCTCTTTGTAAAATATGATAATTTGTTAACTGTCTCATTAATCCCCATAAGCCAGTTGCTCCTACACCCCAGTACATATCTTTTCTTTCTTCTCTTTCAAAACCAAAAGATATTTCATGGTCTCCTACATCAGCAGAAGCCGAAAACTTCATAGTATTTTGTAAGTTTTTCCACTTCCCAATCGAATTATGTTGCGTACCCCAATTCCCGTATAAAGAATATACAGAAGCAGGAGACTCTCCGTTTCTCAACCCTTGTCCTTGTAAGTCGTACTGAGTACGGATTACACCATCCGCACCATAACCATTAATGTATTGAGAAGACATTCCGTATTGAGAAAACATGCTGTAATAAGCATTAGTATAATCTGCAGCATCCTGATTATGTGTAGTTGCATCATTAAAAGTATATGAAGTGTCTTGCCATCCTACTAGGATTCTACCTGAATAAGGAATTCCAGTTACAGAATCAATAGCTGTTCCGTTTCTGTATACAGCTGCTTTACTAGTTTCAAATTGACCAACATGACCATAGTTAAATAAATTAAACTTATGCTTGTCGTCATAACTTTGATAATAGTTAGATGTATAATCTGCTTGAATAGTAATAAAAGCATTTTTAATAAGACTAGCACTCTTTTCACTATTCGATTCTTCACTACCAAACTTTTGTGTTAACCTACCAAAAACCCTCCAAGTTTCTTGAGTAGAAGTACTGTTATTATCAGGACTAAACATGGACTTCCAGTAGCTATAATTTCTATTATCACTATTATAGTAAGTACCACCCAAAGAGAGGAAGGTGTTTTTAGCCGGTTTTATATCTAACTTACCTGCAAAATTAAATCTTTTACTACCCGAGTTTTGTTTTGCCTGTACATTTTCAAAACTGTTAGAATCTAAAAAATCTGAGTTGCTTAAAAAACCAGCTGCCGCATTAGGAGCAATTCTAAATGGATTTGCTTTTAAAGCGCTTAATACAGAATCTTTTACTTTCCAAACACCAATAGCAGAAGGATCTGAATCATCTACAGTTCTGAATTCACCCGAAAGGAAGAATCCGATAACAGAATTTCCTTTTGTACCATCTGAATTTGTCTTTTTTAATATAGGACCCGATAAAGCAAATCCCAATAAATCATAGTTATAATCATCAAATAATCTGGAGGACTCGTATTCTAAAGCTCCAAATAACTTATTAGAAGGACCTTTTGTAGTCACCTCAATAACCCCTCCTGTCACATCTCCATACTTTGCTGGCAAACCTCCGGTTACAACTGTAATTTGCTCAATTGCTGAAGTAGGAACTCCCATAGTTCCTCTTACTTTTATACCATCTACAATATAAGATGTTGCGTCCGAACGAGAACCTCTTACGTTAATCGCATCTCCTTCATCTTTCTGATAAATACCTGCTGTTGTTGAAGCAATAGAGTTAATACTTTTAGTCGGTAAAGCAACAATCTCTTTAGCTGTTTTTGTTTCTCCAGAAAGGTTCCCCTGGTCAATAAGTGGTTTTGCAAAACCCTTTACTTCAATTTCTCCTACTAAAATTCCTTCTGTCATTTTAATAGCATTATCTCCTGTAAGGTAAGTAATTTTATTTGCAGAAACCACCACACCTTCTAGAACAAAGGTTGTATACCCTGTAAAAGAAGCTTTAACGGTATAAGTACCCGGATCTACAGGTTTAATAGTAAAACTACCGTCCAAACCTGTAGATGTACCAGCTTTCTGAACACCATTTTTCATTATTACTACATTAGCAAAATCAACTGGCTGACCACTAATCCTGTCTGTTATAATTCCCTTTAGGGTTCCTGTTTGTGCAAACGCAAGTGTAGAGAATAACCCTAAAATTGCCGTTAAATATATTTTTCTAAACATAGGTATATAAATGTTTTATTATAATTTATTTTTCAAAGGCGGTAAAGATAACAACTTTTATCCTCATCACAAAAAAAACACTATACTATTATTCTAACTATATTATTTGTAAAATTGCAGTATGAAAAACATATTTTTTTGTTTCACACTTATACTATTTTTCACATCTTGTGTAGATAAAGAAAACTATATTAGAGAGGTATATGTAAATATAGAAGTCCCTATAAACCAGCCTGAGTATTCGGGATTAAACGCAATAGGAAACACTATTTTTATTACAGGAGGTGTAAAAGGAATACTGATTTATCATTCTAATGTAAACGATTACAGGGCATTCGATAGAAATTGTAGTTTTGAACCTTCTTCCGACTGTGCTTATATCGACTCTGTAAATTCCATTGTAGCTTCTTGCGCTTGCTGTACCTCTAAATTCTTAATTGACCAAGATGGGATTACCGCAAACGGACCAGCTTTACTTCCTCTAAAAGAATACTACACTTCCTTTTCTGGAGGAATCTTAAAAATACAAAACTAAAAAATCCCGATTTCTCAGGATTTTAATTAATTATCTAAATACAAATATTGGTTAATATCTGTAATATTCTGGCTTATAAGGTCCTTCAACCGTAACACCAATATATTCTGCTTGGTCAGGTCTTAAAGTTTCTAATTCCACACCAATTTTTTCAAGATGTAATCTTGCAACTTTTTCATCCAAATGTTTAGGAAGCATATATACTTCATTTTTATATGCAGATGTGTTATTCCAAAGTTCTAATTGTGCCAATACCTGATTTGTAAATGAGTTTGACATAACAAATGAAGGATGTCCTGTTGCACAGCCTAAATTAACTAATCTACCTTCAGCTAGTAAAATAATATCTTTACCGTCAATTGTGTACATATCAACCTGAGGTTTTACTGTGTTTTTTGTATGTCCCCAATT
>Ga0206679_10001308_pt1 | contig 20531 bp, 17 predicted proteins | sample M110012015metaG_FD_155464 | JGI IMG/M metagenome (GOLD analysis project Ga0206679, IMG submission 155464) | Ammonia-oxidizing marine archaeal communities from Monterey Bay, California, United States - M1 100m 12015 | ecosystem: Environmental > Aquatic > Marine > Intertidal zone | place: USA... | reverse complement strand
AATCTTCTTCTCCTTGATGAGCCTACAAACCACCTAGACATTATCAGTATCCAATGGCTTGAAGCATTCCTGGGATCATATCCTGGATCGATTGTTTTAATTTCTCACGACAAGGCATTTCTAGATAATCTGACAAACCGTACTGTAGAGATTGCCAATCAGCAGATCTACGATTACAAGTTCGCTTATAGTAAATACCTCGTTGCTCGTGCTGAAGAATTCCAACGCCAATACCAAGCATGGAAGAATCAGCAGAAGTACATCGAGGACACAGAAAAACTGATCAACAAGTTTCGAGCGAAAAAGAATAAAGCCGCATTTGCTCAATCTCTGATTAAAAAGCTGGACAAACTCGAGCGCATTCAATTAGACACCAGTGAGAATCAGCAGATGAAATTGAGGTTTCCTCCTGCTGAACGAGCTGGCAAAATTGTATTAAAAGGCGAAAATCTATCCAAGTCCTATGGCGAGAACCAAGTCTTCAAAAACCTAGATTTTCTGGTGCCTAGAGGAGATAAAGTGGCAATAGTCGGGAAGAACGGAGCGGGGAAGACCACACTGATGAAGATCATTTGTTCTGGGGAAGTCCATGAAGGAGATTTTGAACTTGGCCATAATGTAAGCCTAGGTTATTTCGCACAGAACCAAGCTGAAGAGTTGGATTCAGCTAAAACTGTTTTCGATACAATAGACGAAGAGGCCACGGGTGATTTACGAACCCAAGTGCGTTCGATTCTAGGGTCTTTCCTTTTTAGCGGTGATGATGTCGACAAGCGAGTAAGTGTTTTATCTGGAGGGGAAAAAGGTCGGCTAGCGCTGTGCAAGCTTCTTTTAGAGCCCTATAACCTCCTCGTGCTTGATGAACCTACTAATCACCTTGATATTCGCTCTAAGGAGGTCCTAAAGCAATCTTTGAAGAACTACGACGGCACCCTGCTCATTGTTTCTCACGATAGAGATTTTCTGAATGGGCTGGTGGATACCATATACGAAGTAACTCCAACGGGACTTCAACAATACCTTGGGACGGTTTATGACTTCTTGAAGAGCAAGAACGTGGACACGCTTGCCCAATTCGAGCAGACTAGGAAAGAGAAGCAGGTAAAAAAAGCGAGTAGCGGCAAGAATGATTATCAAGAACGGAAAGAGCGAGATCGTGAATTGCGAAAACTCAAGAACAAAGTATCCAAGTGCGAAAAGTTGATTGAAGAACTTGAAGCTCAGCTTAAGGAAATGGACGCCGTTGTTGCCGAACTAGATTATTCAGATCAGGAAAAATCTTCGAAGGTTCTTGCCGAATATGCCGAATTGAAACAGCAATTGGACGATACCATGTTTGAATGGGAAGAAGCGGAAAACACCTTGGCAGTGATGAAATTTGACGAGTAGCTAGTCTTTCCTGTACTGCAGATAGTGCTCCCATTTCGCGAGAATCTCTTGAAATCCTGGAGGAAGGTCTGATTCAAATTCCATCCGCTCTCCTGTTCTAGGGTGCGTAAGTCCTAACGATTTGGCATGAAGTGCCTGGCCCGGAAGAAGCTTAAAACAATTCTCCACAAACTGGCGGTACTTCGTGAATGAAGTTCCCTTGAGAATCTTGTTTCCACCGTAGTCGTAATCGTTAAACAGTGGATGACCGATGTGTTTCATGTGAGCTCTAATCTGATGGGTTCTTCCTGTTTCAAGTCTACATTCTACCAACGTCACATATCCATATCTCTTAATCACCGAGAAATGTGTCACCGCGTGTTTACCGTAATCCCCATCTTCAAAAATGTTCATCACTCTGCGGTTCTTGAGCGACCGCCCGATGTGACCTGTGACGGTACCTCCTTCTTCCAAATCACCCCAAACCAGCGCCCTATACCTTCTGGTAGTCGTTCTATCGAAAAACTGTTTACCTAAGCCCATCAGCGCCTCTTCCGTCTTTCCAACAACCATCACTCCAGTTGTATGCTTGTCCAAACGATGAACTATTCCTGGTCGGTCAGATTGACTCCCCTCGGCTACCGGAAGAGATTTAAAGTGATAGACTAAGCCATTAACAAGTGTCCCAGTGTAGTTCCCGTATCCTGGATGGACAACCATGTTTGCCTGCTTATTGATGACAATCATTTCATCATCCTCGTAAACAATGTCTAAGGGAATGTATTCTGACTTCAGCTCAACATCTCGAATGGGATAGGGAAGTTCAACGGTAACAACGTCTTCGCTCCTTATCTTATAATTAGACTTTACAGATTGTCCACCAACACGGATAAAGCCTCCCTTCGCAGCTAGCTGAATTTTATTTCGAGACGTGTTCGGAATACGCTCAAACAAGAATTTATCAATGCGGAAAGGCGTTTGCCCGGGATCAATGACAAATCGAAAATGTTCGAAAAGCTCTTCGCCGGATGAATCGGCCAATTCATCTTCGGCCATGGCTATTGCTTGATAAATTGATGACGCTTAGGAAGCAGCCCTTCATGACTTACCTCCACCAAATATGCTCCTGATGGCAAATCGCTAACGACAAAACGTGTCTGACCAATTTGCGAATTCTGTCTTTTAACCTCTCTTCCACTCAAATCGAATAAACTCAGATCGTACTCCTGCGTTAGATTCACGGGAAAAATATTGAGTACATCCGTTGTAGGGTTTGGGTATAAGCTAAATTCAGATTCATTCAGTTCCGAAATTGAATTCCAAACGTTCGTCTTACCTGCTTGAAGTACAGGACGAATCATCAAACTACCAGAGATGGTGCTCTGCGTCCACGGGTTTGCAATACCGAGCTGATAGAAAAGATTCTCGGGATTCTCATTTGTATTCTTGTCATTTCCGACATTCAAATGGACATCCGAGTCCTGACTCCAGCCGACGTAGAAAGTTCCGTCAACAGCCATGGGGTTATCGTATTCGTAGTAGGCGAATTTGTTGTACCCGTCATTATAATAATTCGGAGACTGAAAAGCATAATTCTCGGCTAACTCATCTCCCGGCTCTCCACCTCCATCGCCCCATGCACGGAGAATAAATAGCTCGTCCACATTGTTGTTTCTAAAAGGCGTAAAATGCACAAACAACCCGATCAGACTATCAGGCTCCTCTGAACGAAATCTCATAGCCAAACGACTCCCAGGCACATTCAGCGCATATGCACGCTCAGCTGACCCATCGTCATACGCATAATAGTTAGTAAAGATTTGATCAAACGAAGTTGTATCATTTTGCTGCGTACCATCGGCGATTTCGTGATAATGCTTCACGTTAAAAACAGCACAAGTGTCATTGACTGAATCATCGAACACAAAATCAGAACTCTCTATCGTTGTTTCAATGATCCCAAGTCCATTAGTGTTCACAAAACTATTCGGATTGTCCCAAACCGTGCCCTCATATTCGACTCTGAATCCCGATTCAAAATTAATTGGAGTAGAGCCTAATACCCTCTCCAATAAGATCTCATTGTCCACTTTCATGAAAGACGCAGGATTAGATATAAAATGTTCCCAAGGCATAGCCGTGTAGTCTTGAAGCATTGTCACTTCAGGGTCCATTATGGCTAGTTCGTTGAAATCTAAGGTCTCTGGGTTGATTCCCGCATCCATATATACGTAATCAAGATGCCAGTGGTCCATGTTCCCAGATAGTGTCGAGTAGTTTCTGAAACGGAATTGAAACTCATCATCGAAGAAATCTACCTGAAGGCTATCGTTCCAAATTGGCACAAATACTTGCTCAAATGAGAGAAGCTCAGATCCGCCAACTGACCAAGTCTCTATCCAAACTCCGTCAGATGCGCGGTAAAATTCGAGGTGAAAAGTGTCGTTTTCATCAGGAAAATTCCCACGGCCTTCTGGCTGAAAGAAGAACGTGAGGTAAACATCATCTTCTGCCGAGAATGAGCCCAAGTCTATTGGACAAGAAGTGAGTGTATCTGCTGGGCCCCATGCATCGGGAGCATTGAAGTTGTACGGATATCCATTGCCGTTGAGGCCATCGAAGGTAGCAACACCAATGGTTGGTGGTTCGATTGGAAAATGATCGTTTACATAAACCGATGCGTCTTCCCAACGTTGCCATTCAACGGGAACATCTGGATCACTCGTAGGCAAAGAGTACCTAGAAAAATCGTCAAAGAATGGAAGCTCTAACGTCGTATTTACTCTTTCTCGAGGGGCATGATTTCGTTCCAACTTCGCCCTTTCTATCTGGTCGTAGTTGAAGAGCAAATAACCTTCTTCTTCCTGCGCATAGCCACACAACGCAAGTGCGAAGCAAAGAAATGTGAGAACCCAGCTAATTCTTTTCATATTCGAGAGTTGTGCTTTCTGTATCAAGGTCAATTCTAGGGCTCGGACTCTTCAGCCACAAGTCTATGCTGCTTCCTATTAAAACTGACGGTTCATCTGTCGGTAATGGAGATTGTCGATAAACTCGTGCCATCGCCGAATCCAAGGCGTTGGTAAATTCCCCTTCATACAACGTCGAACCTAAGGATAAATTGGCGCCTTCCAATCGAATTTCAGCACTGTCCAATGACATCCCGTAACAGTTTGGGACCCAAACTTTTTCGTCACCTAATTTGCCAATCACCAATGTAACATCCTCACCAGGGGTAACTCGGGAATCTGGCTCTAATTTTTTGCCTTTGCGTTCAACGCGGATCACCATGCCATTCAACAGTACATTAGACTCATACTCCGCGATGAATTCAATCCCCTTATTACGAAGCTTGAGCATCGCCACCGCCCCAACGTCTCCTTCTCGGATTCCAAGTTGTTCAGATTCGGCAGCATGCCGATATATCGTGAGATCTACTTTCCTACCTGTTTTCACCCGAGCTCCTGAATCTGGGAGTTGATCATTGATCAATCCTCCCACTGCGCCCGCACTCCAAATCGAATCTCGAACAAAATAGTCGAGGCCAACATCAGCAAATCTTTCCTCAGCCTGTTCTATCGACAAACCTTCAACATGAGGCACTGTGACGAAGTTGCCATGATCCGTGTAGATGTTAAGGCTAAACCATAGGCCAGCGACTACGACTATCACGAATATTCCCGCGTACAAGACATTCTTAAAAAACATCTTGCTGAACAAGAATTGAAACAGACCGGTTGATTTTTTTTTCGCCATATAGAGAATTTATCTCCGACAATTTACCCGAGGGATTTCCAATTTATCCCTTTCTCCAGTAAACGCAGCAGTTGATCCAAAATTGGTCAACTTATTGCTTCATTTCTTCACCGAGCGCGTTGTTATAGATGTCGGCAAAATCCTGGATGAAGCCATAATGTTGCTCATCAACTACCAATTTACCTCGAGTGACGTGCCCCAATAACATCATCGGAACACCAGCGTCGCCAACGAGATCGATGAACTCATCTTGGTAATCTTCAACTACCGATACCACTACCCTGCTTTGAGATTCTCCAAACAAGAATGCATCAAGTCGAATTTCTGAGTCGGTGACAATATCGAAACCTAATCCCCGTGGTAAAGCCATCTCCATCAAAGTGACGAACAATCCACCGTCAGCTACATCATGAACAGCATTCACGAAGTTGTTTTTGATCAGATCCTTCACACAGTCTTGCACCTTAGCTTCGTCGTCAAGATTAAAATGCGGAGCTGGCGAACGTTCGATGCCATGGATGCTCGATAGATATTCTGAAGAGGCAATATCTTCAAAAGGCTCCCCAACCATGAAGATCAGGTCACCTTTATACTTGAAATCGAGTGTCGCTTGCAACGATTTGTCTTTCAACAAACCGAGCATTCCGATTGTTGGAGTTGGGAAAACTGGGGTTGTGTTTCCTTCTTTATCGGCAGCCTGATTGTAGAAACTCACGTTTCCACCAGTTACTGGAGTTCCAAACTTCAAGCACGCTGCGCTCATTCCTTTGATAGCCCCAACAAATTGCCAGTATACCTCAGGGTTATAAGGGTTTCCAAAATTCAAACAATTCGTAATAGCCGATGGTTCACCTCCAGAACACACAATGTTCCTTGCCGCCTCAGCCACAGCGATCTGCGTGCCAATTTCAGGATCATTATTCACATATCGAGCGTTGCAATCAACTGTCAACGCGAGTGCTTTATTTGTGCCTTTGATGTTGACGATACCTGCATCACTAGGCTTGTTGGTTGACATATTACTAGTGCCAACCATACTATCATACTGTTCCCAAACCCATCGCTTAGATGCGATATTTGGATTGGCCAGAAGTTTACGAGCTACAACTACCAGGTCTTTTGGTTCTGGGACATCGTTGATGTTGAATTTCTTGTTTTCAGCGAAGTAAGACGGTTCCGAATACTCTCTCTCATAGACTGGAGCACCACCACCAAGAACCAATGAATCACCAGGCAACTCAGCGACGAGATCCTCATTCATAAAATAACGAAGCGTATTTCCTTCGGTAACCACTCCAATCTCAACAGAGTTAAGGTCCCACTTCTCAAAAATATCGTTTACAATCTGCTCCTTACCTTTCTCGACAACTACCAACATTCTCTCTTGGGACTCCGACAAGAGAATCTCGAAAGGCTTCATGTCGTCCTGACGCATCGGAACTTTGTCCAATTGGATGTCCATTCCAACTTCGCCAGCGGCGCTCATCTCAGAGGTTGAGCATGTGATACCAGCGGCACCCATATCTTGCATTCCAACCACAGCATCGGTATGAGCCAACTCTAGGCTCGCCTCAAGAAGTAGTTTTTCTTGGAATGGGTCTCCCACCTGAACGCTTGGCAGGTCATTTGCCGAATCGGCAGTAATATCTTTTGAAGCGAATGACGCTCCTTGAATTCCATCTTTTCCAGTAGAAGAACCCACTATGAAAACTGGATTTCCCGGTCCTTTTGCTGTTGCCGAAATCACCTTGTCTGTTTCCAAGATTCCAGCTGACATAGCATTTACCAGTGGATTCGTTTGGTACGACTCATCAAAGAAAACTTCTCCACCTACTACTGGAACACCAAATGCATTTCCATAATCACCGATACCTTTCACAACACCTTCGAGTAGCCACTTAGTTCTTTCATTATCAAGGCGACCAAACCTCAACGAGTTTAACTGAGCAACGGGACGCGCGCCCATTGTGAAAATGTCACGATTGATACCACCAACACCCGTTGCCGCACCTTGATATGGTTCTAAAGCACTAGGATGGTTGTGTGATTCTATTTTGAAGCAGCAGCCTAAACCGTCTCCAATGTCTACAAGACCTGCATTCTCCTCTCCAGCCTCTACCAGCATGTGTGGCCCCTTTTTTGGCAACGTCTTCAACCATTTGATTGAGTTTTTATAAGAGCAGTGTTCACTCCACATCACAGAGTAGATGCACATTTCCGTAAAGTTTGGCGTGCGGTTGAGTAGAACTTTGATTGCGTCAAACTCTTCGGGCATAAGCCCCATTTCCTGGGCTTGTTCGAGTGTTGCTTCGTTATTTTGGATGGTCATTTCCATGAATTCGTGATTATGGCGCAAAAGTACTTCATCATCAAGGAAAACAAGGCCGTTATTTGTGCACTTTTCAAAGGATTTTTGAAAAATTTGAACGCAATAATTCACAGTTCAATAAGAACAATGAAATGAGAGTAATTCTTCAACGTGTTTCCGAGGCTAAAGTAGAGGTAAAAAAAAGCATTGTTGGCAGAATAGCTAGGGGCTTTCTGTTGCTTGTTGGAATAGAAGAAGATGACACGCTAGAAGATGTTCAATGGATGTCAAGAAAGATTTGCACGCTTCGAATTTTCTCTGATTCTGAAGGAAAAATGAACTTGGATCTTAATGATGTTGACGGAGATATTCTGGCTGTAAGCCAATTCACGCTTCACGCCAAGTACAAAAAAGGATCTCGCCCCTCATTCATCAGAGCGGCACATCCTGATCATGCTATTTCGATCTTTGAACAATTTTGCGATCAGCTAGAATCTGATTTTGGACAGCCAATTTCCACAGGAAAATTTGGAGCAATGATGGATGTGAGTTTGGTAAATGATGGCCCCGTGACCTTGTTCTTAGACACTAAAAACAAGGAGTAATTATTCGACTATTAGGCGGAAATGCTTTGGGTTACCAACATCTTCTGATCCAATTTTCACCAGATAAGTCCCTGCACTGCAATCGTTTAGAACAACTTCACCTTCTGGTGAAAGATCAAAACCCACAACCCTTCCGCGAGTGTCGTGGATCGCAACAGATTGGCCAGAATAGCCGAGAATTCGGAATGTGCCGTTTCCAGGATTCGGGAAAACCGAAATTTCGGTCACCAAGCGTTCTACCACTCTTGTCTCCGAGAAATCAAATTCGCCGTTGCTATCGTTTTGACGAATGCGGTAATATCCATACCCAAGTAATGGGTCATTATCAATAAACTCATAAGACTGAACAAAATTGGGATTCCCTCCTGCTGGGATTTCACCAATCCTTTCCCAATCAAGGCCATCAGATGACCGCTCTACATCGAAGTATTCATTGTTCATCTCAGAAGCGGTTTGCCATGCACACCTAACATGTTTATCATCATTCTCGAGTCTTGCCGTAAAGTCTAGCCATTCAACAGGAAGCATGATCTGCGTGCAGGAAACGTTCACAATATCAGACACCGTTACAATTGAACCATCGCAAGCGGTATAATCGGCTTCCGCAATAAAAGACTCCGTTGCCTGGTCGGGACAAATATTTATAGACGCACCTGAGCCAATGTAGCCGTCGTCTTGGGTATACCAAGAAATATCAACAATCGAATTTCCGCTTGGAGTAAAACGCCAAGCCTCATTACTAGCAGCCCAAGGCCCTGTTTGACGGGATTCCGGCGTAAAACCTACTGTTCCAGTATCATTTTGCACGCCGATCACAGCATTTCCATCATTCCAAGCAAAGCACGTTGGCTTTTCATCAATATAAACTTCAATGACATTGGTGGTCTCATATAAGACAATCTGGGACGTACTGGTAATTTCATTACACGAAAAGTGTGGAACACTTTCGTAGTTTACTACAAAAGTCCTACAAGGATAACTTCCTAATATCGCATACCTAATATTGCCTCCAACAGAAGGATCAATATCGTGATAGGGTCCATTAATAGAATTTCGATAGGGCTCCCCTGCGGGATTAGGTATGGATTGACTAAATGCCCATTCACACCAAGCATTAGCTAAAGTTAAATCAAAGGTAATTACAGCGTTTGCTCCCACTACAATCTTATCATACACGTTGCCAAAAAAGCAAAAATTAAAGGGTAAGGAAATTTCTTCACTCCAGATATCATCCACAGTCACGAGAATTGGTGTCCCTGCATTAAAAGCATAGGGCGGTGAATAAGGAATGGCGCAGACCTCATACTCGCTGGTTTCTCCTGTTTCGAAATAGTCAGCATCGAGCGTCAAGTTTTCACATGGATCTGGACATTGAGATATAACTATATCATCTCCAAGTTCTATTTCTGGACAGCCCGTTGGATCATCTGAAAAACAATCAACGCAAGAGCCGTCATCACATTGCGCCAACGGATCGTAATTCTCAGCAGCGGGGTCTGTACAACCTGCTGCACCATTAACCCCGAAGCTAACATCTTGCGGAGCAACGCCACTTATAGAGCCTCCATCGACCCCTGATAAAGTCCACGTAATTTCACTATCCCAAGAACCACCTCCAACACTTATGTCGTAACATCCGCCTGTCAAGCAAAACGTGTCCGATCCAAACAATCCCGTCAATAAGCCTCCAGAATATAATGGAACTCCATTTGCATCAATAATTTGGTATAATGCGCCATTCCATCCATCACCAAAAGCATCAAACATCATTAAAGAAACTGGAACTGTATTAGGATCACAGTAAGCACAAGACCCATCATCACATTGTGCAGTTGAATCGTAGTTAGATGCAAGTGAATCAGTACAACCGTTTAAACCAATGCTAACTTCAGCTGTTCCCACAGAACCATTGCCCAGCGTACCTGAAGAATACACTTCACCTGTGGTAGCATCTGAGAACGTCCAAGTACCAGTACCCCAACCGTCTCCAAATGAATCGAACATATTTATAGAGTAGTAACAATCAGCTGGAATACATAGATCTGCGTTATATGGAGCTCCACCTGAATAATAAACAGAGCCCGTGGCATCAACAAGTTCCCAGCTAATCTCGCTATCGAAAACATCACCACCTACATTCAGGTTAACACATTCGTCGAAGCAGGAGACACATTGAGCCTTTATGTTTGTCGAAAAAAAAGAGGCTAGAAACACACACGAAAGAGGCAAAATTAGACGCAACAAGTCTAGCCCCGCGTGCACAAATGTGCGAGATGCACCAACAATCGGTAGATATATGGAGTAACGATTACTCTCCAAATCGCATTCTAGTTAAGGTCAGCGGCTATTTATTATCTTGGCCCAGCCACAGATCAAGGCCTCTTCAAAGATACTGAAAACGAGGCATCTAGTGTCTATTCCGTGTCACAAATCCGGACCTCAACACCTACCAAAATGACCTTAGAACAAGCACAAAACCAAGTTGACGCTTGGATCAATGAGTATGGCGTCAGATATTTCAATGAATTGACCAACATGGCCATTCTGACCGAAGAAGTCGGTGAGGTAGCTCGAATCATCTCCAGGAAATACGGCGAGCAGTCTGAAAAAGAAGCAGACAAGAACAAAGATTTGGGTGATGAAATGGCTGATGTCCTTTGGGTTTTACTTTGCCTTGCTAACCAATGTGACATTAACTTGACCGAAGCTTTTGCAGCAAATATTACCAAAAAGACCAACCGAGATTCAGAACGACATATTCAGAATGAAAAACTTAAATAGCCTTCTCTTTATCATCTTCTTCGCTCTAATTAGCGCAGCTTCATACGGACAGAAAAAACAAAAGACTCCTGCACCAACATCCGCCTCTGAGCGAATGAAAAATCAGGAAAAAAGAGACGCACTTTCAGCTCGCTCAATCGCTAATGGTCTGGAGTTTAAATCTGTGGGGCCTACGATTATGAGTGGCCGAGTGGTCGATATTGCGGTCAACCCGGATGATCCCACAGAATTCTACGTAGCATACGCCTCAGGCGGCCTATGGCACACAACCAATAACGGCACCTCGTTTGTCTCTGTATTTGATGATGAAATCGTATTGACTCTGGGTGCCGTCGCAGTCAATTGGAAACACGGGGTGATTTGGCTGGGCACTGGCGAGGTAAACTCAAGCCGTTCCTCCTATGCTGGAACAGGAATGTATGTGAGTAATGACTTTGGACAAACATGGACGTACTCGGGCCTTGAAGAATCACACCATATCGGCAGGATTTGTCTTCATCCAACAGACCCTAACAAAGCTTGGGTTGCAGTGCTGGGACACCTGTACTCTCCCAACCTAGAGCGAGGAGTTTTCGTTACTACCGACGGAGGGAAATCATGGACCCACTCGCTTTCAGTAAACGAAAATGCTGGCGCAGTCGATCTCGTTATTAACGAACACAACCCTGACGAACTTTACGTAGCAATATGGGAACGAGCACGTCGAGCTTGGAAATTCGTTGGAAATGGAAACTCTTCGGGCATATATCGCACGCAAAACGGGGGTGATAATTGGGCCCCGCTAACAAACGCCGATTCAGGCTTCCCAACTGGAAATGGTGTGGGTCGAATTGGACTGGCATTGTACAGCGACGCGGACTCTTCTAAGCTATACGCTATTGTAGATAATCAAGATGAGCGGGATGAAGAAAAGGAAGATAATGATGACTTGGATAAGTCCGACTTCTTAGACATGAGCGCCGACACCTTCGAAGTCCTGAGCAACCAGGATCTTCAAAAATTCCTGGACAACAATGATTTCCCTGAAAAGCACGATTCGACATCTGTCAAGATACTTGTCGCGAATGGAGACATCAAACCAGATGCGCTTCATGAATATCTCACAGACGCCAATGCAGATCTTTTTGACAAGCCCATTATTGGCGCCGAGGTTTATAATTTCGACGGAACCTCAGGAAAATGGTCGCGAACGCACAACGATTATTTGAATGACATTGTCTTCAGCTACGGCTACTACTTTGGAGTAATCGCGATAGACCCCTCTGATGCAAAGCGACTCTACATCGCCGGAGTCCCCATGCTTACTTCCGGTGATGGCGGAGCAACCTGGGAGGGGATTAACGCCGACAACGTGCATGTCGATCATCATTCCATTTGGATCAACCCAAACAAGAGCAGTCATATAATTAATGGAAATGATGGCGGAATAAACATCAGCTATGATCAAGGGAAAACTTATATCAAATGCAACAATCCGGCTGTTGGACAATTCTACACGGTAAACGTAGACTACGCTGAACATTACAATGTCTATGGTGGTCTACAAGACAACGGAGTCTGGAAGGGACCCCATGACTACGAAGCGGGTGACGGTTGGCATCAAACAGGAAAGTACCCGTACACCAGTTTAATGGGGGGAGACGGAATGCAGATCGAAATCGACATGCGTGACAACGAGACGGTATATACAGGTTATCAGTTTGGTCACTACTCCAGAATTTCGCCAGATGGGCGGCACTATTTCCATCCGAAGCATGAACTCGGTGAGCGGCCACTGCGCTGGAACTGGCAGACACCTATCCACCTCAGCCATCACAATCAAGACATCCTGTATATGGGATCGAATAGATTTCATCGTTCAATGGACCAAGGAGAAACTTGGGAAACGTTGAGTGACGATTTAACTTATGGCGGAATTCAAGGTGACGTGCCTTATGGTTCACTTACTATGATTCACGAATCTCCATTACGGTTTGGACTGATTTACGCAGGAACCGATGATGGAAAAATCCACCGCTCAGAAGACGCTGGACAAACATGGACTGAGATCACAGGCAAACTTCCGACCCGCATGTGGGTCAGTCGTGTGATAGCGTCTCAACATTCAGAAGGGCGGGTTTACGCTTCTCTTAACGGATACCGATGGGACGATTTTTCAGCATACCTATATGTCTCTGATGATTACGGAAATACTTGGAAAAAACTTGGAACGGATCTCCCGCTGGAGCCACTCAATGTGGTCAAAGAAGACCCTACGGACGAAGACATTCTCTATGTAGGGAGTGACAACGGACTATATACTTCATTAGACAGAGGACAAAACTTTATGACTCTTGGCATTGATTTGCCTCCTGTAGCCATTCATGATTTGGTGATTCAGAGGGAAGCCAATGACCTGGTGATCGGCACGCACGGAAGGTCGATCTATACCGCGGACATCTCCAACTTCATGAATGTGAATAGCCTTGATAGCCAATTGGAAGTCTTTAAGTCTGAATCAATAAATCATTCATCGGACTGGGGCAACTCAGGATGGAGCGAATGGTTTGGCTATAACGAGCCAAGTCAAGAGTTTGACATCTACTCTTCTCAGAGTGGCATCATTAATTTGAGTCTCGCAAGCGATTCTGGACTCATCATTAAAGAATGGACTGACACAATACTGCATATCGGGTTCGGAAGCGTTTCTTACGACCTAACTATTGACTCCAAAATCGCGGAGAAGCTTCTTGAAGAAAACTTAATAGACGATGAGGAAGCAGAGCTCGAAGAGTCGGACAACGGGAAATACTACATCCCGGTCGGAATCTATATGCTGAGCATAGAAATAGGCGATCTAAAGGTTGAAACGGAGCTGATTGTAGAATAAAACAATCTACTTGATTCGATCTGGAATCTCACAGACAGGGATCGGCAACATCTTATGCTGATTGGCTTTGTGTAGTCTGGTATAAATTTGAAACACTTCGAGCTGCCTGCCTTCGAATGACTCGGCCGATTCACCGGCATCGTATTTTTCCATTGCCCATTCAAGTTCAGGATAGGAAGCGCCAATTTGATCTTCGTCTGTTCGGTCATCACCCCACAAGCCATCAGTAGGTGGAGCGATCTGGATTTGAGAGATAACTCCAAGAACCTTGGCTACCGAGTAAACTTCTGTTTTTGTCAAATCGGCAATCGGGCTTAGGTCTACCCCACCATCACCGTATTTAGTATAGAATCCTATTCCGAAATCCTCGACTTTATTACCCGTTCCCGCCACAAGCATGCCTTTCGAAGTAGCTACATAATATAAGGTAGTCATGCGAAGGCGCGCACGTGTATTAACGAGTGCCAAGTCGTCATTATCATAAGAAGGAAGAATCCCGCGAATATGATCGTAGGTTGACGTTAAATCCATGTTCTCTCTAGACACATGAGCAAATTTCTCTTGGAGAGCATCGATGTGAAGTGAAGCTCTATTTTCCTGCGATTCAGCTTGATGAATCGACATCTCGACGCAAATGGTTGGTTTTCCCGTAAGAGCACATAAGTACGAGGTTACAGCAGAGTCAATGCCCCCGCTTACGCCGACTACAAAACCCTTCGTGCCTGAATTTTCAGAATACGACTTGAGCCAAGAAACAATGTGATCAACGACTTGTTCCACAGAACTAGAAAAGAACCCCTATCGTGAGGCCAAGGTGATTTGAATACGACTTGAGTTTATACTCCAAAGGCCCATCTGTCGTTATCAATGGCTCGCCGTTATCTTTTTTCTCAATCGCATTTCCAGTCAGTACGTCTGTAAATCCATTATTGAATGTAAATCCAACCAAAACTGATGTTGCTCCAGCGATGTTATATTCAATACCGCCAGCGATGATCAATGAAGCCCTAAGAGCCGCAACATCATCTTTTGCTTCAATCTGCTCGTAAGTATCAAACTCACGAGAGCTATTAACGTACGCTTGCACCCCATCAGAATCATCAAACTCTAATATATAACGATCAGTATCAGTGGCTCTTGCCGCCTGCCTGAAGCCCATCCCAACTCCAAATTGGCCCCAATAGGTGATGTATCCAATTTCAGACGTCCTAAGCTTAAGCGTAATAGGTATCTCGACGTTCTTAATCTTATAATCTCTCTCACGCTCGATGATGTAACTCGTCATATTATCGTAGCGATCAACACGATCAATAGCCTGAAAATACTTGACCTTTCCACCAGTATCATCTATGTTCAACCCTGTTCCAATAGCATAATTTTCCGTGAAATGAATATCTACATTAGCGCCAAATCCAAATCGAATTGACGATCCTGCAGCTTCCAAATACTGGGTTTGAGGTGCCATCCATGAAGCATTTGGGCTAATCTTAAATGCGATCTTAAACTTCTTGAAGTCTTGTGCATAAAGTGTACTACCAAAGCATAGTGTCAAGAATGCTGCTGCAATTATCTTTTTCATAATCTTGCGTATTACCGAATAAATCGGTGGTTTCATCGTTTCAAACGTGGTCAAAACTAGTCAAATTTCAATATGCGTTTTTCGCGTTATCTCCAAGTTGTTCTATTAGTTACTCTCCTAGCTCAGTGCACGTCAAACCCTTTAGATATTGACGTCAGCACTGTCGATATGGAGTATCGAAGCCGTCGTTTCGACGAACCCTTATTTAATTCAGAATCAACAAGTATTCCGAAACACTACCAAGATCTGTACCAAAATTACGGTCCATTCATGCAGGCTTTCGTCGAGGACATTATCCAAATCGGTCCACTAGACGACCACAATACAGCTTTGGCTCTGTCTAGCTTTACTAGCGATCCTACAGTCAATGAATTACAAGCAGCAATCGAAGAAACACATACTTCGAGGCTTGCAGACTATGATAAAGAACTTGAGGATGCTTTTCGACATTATCTCCACTATTTCGACGAAGAAATCCCAGAAGTCATTTTCTATAACTCAGGCTTAAACTTTGGCGTGTACCCCACCCCTCAGCACCTGGGTATTGGACTTGACTTCTACCTCAGCCCAGATCACGAGATCGTCCAAAACCTACCGCCGGATATGTTTCCTCAATATTTCCGTGACAAAATGGACGGACAATATCTCGCTGCTGACGCACTTAAAGGCTGGCTCTTGGTGAGGCATCAGGACCTCATGGATCAATCCAATTTATTGGGGCAAATCATGTACTACGGCAAGATTATGTACTTGATGGATGCGTGCATGCCCAATACTCCGGACCATATTAAAATGACGTATACCGAGCTTGAAACAGCTTGGGCTGAGGCTAATGAAAGTGGGGTTTGGAGACAGCTAGCAGACGAAAAGGTCCTCTACGAAATTCGCATGTTTGAAATCAATAAGTGGATACAAGACGGGCCTTTCACCAATGCAGGGAGTATTCCACAAGAATCTCCAGCAAGGCTAGGAATCTGGATTGCATGGCAAATCGTCCGTGACTACATGGCGAAAAATCCGGAAGTCACGCTCCAACAACTTCTGGAGCAATCCGATTACCAGGAAATGATGCGATTTTATCGACCGGGATAACCAGTTTCGGATTTCACCTACTCAGCACTGACGTTCGTTGCCAAACAATAATGAGGCATTTCAAAATGCGCATTTATTAGTCACAAATCACCCCTATCTTCGCGGCCCAAAGATTAACCATGTCGAAAGATTCAGAGATTTCTATAAACGTCCAAATGGACGAAAATCAAGTGCCAGAAAAAATGTCGTGGAAGACGACAGATGGAGGCAATAGTGGTGATGTAAAGGCTATGATGCTAAGTGTGTGGGATGAATCAAGCCAAAACACAATGCGCATTGACCTTTGGACAAAGGAGATGAAAGTTGACGAGATGAAATTCTTCATGCATCAGAGTCTCCTGACCATGAGCGATACATTTGAGCGCGCAACGGGTGAAAAAGAAATGACACTAGCAATGAAAGATTTTTGTGACTACTTCGCAGATAAAATGAACCTAAGGCCCCCGTCTACTTAATTCGAATTAATACTCAGGTTCTTCGAACAACTTATTTGTCTCATCGATAAAATCGAGAACAAAGTCCCGTCCGTGTCCAGTTTCGGATGAGGTATTGAACGATTTTGGCAGCGACTCCCATTTGTTGAGCATCTTCTTTTTGTAAGACGTGATGTTCTTCGTGACGTCTGAAGAACTCAACTTATCGAGTTTTGTGAAGACCATTGTAAACGGAACCCGGTTTTCCCCTAACCATTCCATGAATTCCTGATCGGCCTTTTGTACAGTATGTCTACTATCGAGTAATACCATCACACACATTAAGTTTCTTCTGGACCGGAGGTAGTGCTTGGAGAAATTCATCCACTTAGACGCCAGCTTCTTTGGGGCTTTAGCGTAGCCGTATCCTGGGAGATCGACGATATACCAAGGCTCCGTTTTGGCATTAACTACAAAGTGATTAATGAGCTGAGTCTTACCTGGAGTCGCTGACGTTTTCGCAAGTGCTTTCTTATTACAAAGCATGTTGATCAACGATGACTTACCTACATTGGATCTACCAATAAAGGCGTACTCTGGGTACTTCGGCGGCGGACATTTTTCAATATCCGTATTGCTGATGACGAATTCGGCTGAAGTGATTTTCACGCTTACTTGATATCACGCTTTTCAAGCCATGCATCAAGCAGCCTGTTGAATTCTTCTGGATGCTCCATCATAGGCGCATGGCCACACTTGTCAATCCAGTACAAATCCGAATCTGGAAGTTTTTCATGGAACTGATCAGCAACCTCTGGTGGCGTAATCGTATCGTTTCTTCCCCAAATCAAACACGAAGGCATATTCATTTTAGGGATATCGTCAGCCATGTTGTGACGAATAGCCGACTTGGCGATTGCCAAGATTCTCAAAACTCTGTTTCGGTCATTCAGCACCTCAAAACACTCTTCCACCAATTCGTCAGTAGCGTGTTTCGGATCGTAGAATGTCAAAGCAATCTTGTCTCGGATGAACTCTTTATCGTCTCTTCTCGGAAAAGAAGAACCAAATGCATTTTCATACAATCCGCTGCTCGCTGTCAAAATGAGTGAGTTAACCATCTCAGGATGCTCGCGAGTATAGATGAGCGCAACATGCCCTCCTAAGCTATTGCCAAGTAGGTTGACTTTTTCGTATCCCTGAGCCGCAATAAACTTGGCAAGAAACTTTGCGATGCTCTTCGCACTAGTGTCTAGGAGTGGCAAATCGTATAAAGGCAGCATCGGAATAACCACTTTATATCGCGAGGAGAAATGATCCAATACCTCTTTGAAATTGGATAGAGCTCCAAACAATCCGTGAAGGAGAAGTAAAGGTGCTCCTTCGCCCTGCTCGATGTATCTAAACTTTCCGTCCTGCTTTAATAGGTCGTCCATGTAATTGAATTCTGTAAAATCAAAAATAGAAAAGCAGCCGAGAGAGAGACACCTTAGCTCAACTGGTTGTTAACCGTTTTGCGTTGCCAACAGTTCAAAACGGATTCTAGGCCACTTGAAGGTGCTCTTCCTCCAAAAATATCTCCAACAAGCCACAAACCCATTGTTGATAACGTGTTAATAGCGTGTTGAAACCAACCCTCGAACTACATTAAATTTCTGCCGCTCTCTCGAGCCGAGATATCACCATAATGCCCGCCCAGCAGCTAGTTGAGCGAATTTCAATTCGATTTTCTATCATTTTTTTCATTCAAAATCCCCTTTTCATTTTTCCACAAAGTGGGAGAAAGTGGTAGATCCTGTCACGTAGTGGTAAATTTGATCTACTTTTACACACCAATGTTTTGGACATGCTTAATCTTCTCGGAGAACATAGATGTAAAGTGGATGCGAAGGGACGGGTCATGTTTCCGGCCAAGCTCAGGAAGCAACTCGAATCGGAGTTGCCTCATGGGCTTGTCATCAATCGTGACATCTTCGAGAAGTGCCTTGTGCTTTATCCTAAACCAGAGTGGGACAAAGTCAACACAGAAATGAGTCGACTTAGCCGCTATGACAGGAAGCACCAAGTCTTTCAGAGAAAATTCATGATGGGCGCCACCAAGATTGATTTGGACTCTGCAGGAAGAATGTTGATTCCATCAATTCTCATTGAGTTCGCAGGAATCGATCCAAAGCAGGAAAACGAAGTCATCGTATCAGGATTAGGTGAAAAGATCGAGATCTGGAGTATGAAGAACTACAACGATCAAATCATGGGTGGAGATGGCGACTTCGGAGATCTGGCTGAAGACGTGAGAAAAGACATTGAAGATCCAGGAAGATTCACCGGGCTTAACTAGAAAAATGAGCGCTGAGGCCTACCATACTTCGGTACTGCTTCAAGAGTCAATAGAGGCTTTAAACATAGATCCAAACGGGACCTATGTCGATGTCACCTTCGGTGGAGGTGGCCACAGTATTGAAATTTTGAAAAAACTGGATCAAGGAAAGCTGATTGGCTTCGACCAAGATGCAGATGCAAAAGCGAATCTAATTGATGATGAGCGGTTCATCTTCATCCCGGAGAATTTTAGACATATCAGCAACTTCCTGGCTTTTAAGGGAATAGATAAAGTAGACGGACTACTAGCAGATCTCGGCGTTTCTGGTCATCAATTCGATGAATCGACTCGCGGATTTTCAATTCGAGGCGATGCCGCTCTCGATATGAGAATGAATCAAAACACCGGCCTCACAGCTACTGAATTCATTCAACAGTCCTCTGAAGATCAACTGGTTGAGGTTTTTAAAACCAACGCCGACATGGCTTCAGTCTACAAAGTCGCCAAGGCTCTGATCAAGACACAACCTAAAACCACCGGCGAACTTATGGATGCCGTTGAGCGATTTGCCATACCTGGCAAAGAGCGAAAATTTTTAGCTCAAGTCTTTCAAGCCATCCGTATAGAAGTCAATGACGAAATGGGAGCGCTGCGCGACATGCTGAAGAGCACGATCGACCTAATCAGCCCTCAAGGTCGCCTAGTAGTCATCAGCTACCACTCTCACGAGGATCGGCTGGTAAAGAATTTTCTGAGGTCAGGCGACTTCTCCGGCAAAATGAACAAGGACTTCTTTGGCAATCTCATCCGTCCGTTCGATCCAGTTTCAAACAAAGCAATTACTCCAACGGAGGAAGAAATAAGAAGAAATAACCGCGCACGTAGCGCAAAAATGAGGGTCGGAAGCAAAAATGGCTAACCGGATAAAAAGCGAGAAAAAAGAAAAAACGAAGAACAAGAAGGGATTCATGTCCCGCACCGTGACGGCTCTACTAAACGGTGAATTTCTGACACGACAAGGCCTGATCAAATTCATGCCCTTCATTCTTTTCCTCACCGCACTCTTCATCAGCTACATCACCATCGGCTACTACTTCGAAAGCACTTTAAGAGAACACGTAAAAGTTGAGAATCAAATCGAGGAATTGACCTCTGAATACAACACCATTCAAAGTCAACTCGAGAATAAGAAGCAGCAAAGCGCTGTAGTAAAAGACATTGAAAACCTCGGGCTCGAAGCGCCCGAACACCCACCGACAATCATCGAAGTAGCCCCTGGATATTTTGAAGAATAGCACAGAAATATCAGCCCGGACCTGGATCGTCTTTTCGCTCCTAGCCCTGATGAGCTTGGCAATCATTGTCAAGATTTTCTTCATCCAGCTTGGAGAAGGAAACAAATGGGCTCAAACCGGAGCACGTTTTGACGAACAGATCAGA
>Ga0206679_10001305_pt1 | contig 20575 bp, 13 predicted proteins | sample M110012015metaG_FD_155464 | JGI IMG/M metagenome (GOLD analysis project Ga0206679, IMG submission 155464) | Ammonia-oxidizing marine archaeal communities from Monterey Bay, California, United States - M1 100m 12015 | ecosystem: Environmental > Aquatic > Marine > Intertidal zone | place: USA... | reverse complement strand
TCCAATCTCTCTGGTTTCAAGTGCAACAATTGCATCTTTATGTTCCATTAGTAGTCTTCCCATGTTACCAATTATTTGGCCACGAGTTGGTGCAGGAGTCGCTGCCCATCCAGGAAATGCCGCATGCGCTGCATCCAATGCATCATTTACATCGGATTTTGTTGAGAGAGGAAACTCTCCAAGAGTGTCAGCTAATATTGCTGGGTTGGTGGAGGTAAAGGTTGCCCCATCACTTGATGAAGTCAATTGTCCATTGATGATATTGTAACCCTTAATCATCGGTTTCCCGTGTGGGTTTTCAGTTGACAGAACTTCTAAGCCGGTTTCCAATACATGAACCATATTGTCGGCCATTGGTGATGGCTTATTGAATATGACTATCCATCTAACAACCATTTTTGGGGCCGAAAAAGCAAAGTGAAGAATGTGAGAGTTTAAGGTGGTTCGCAGAAAAGAGAGATTAGTGAGAGAGGTCGGGTGTCTTTGTATACTGTCGACTAAACAGAAACTGTGGTGATTAACTAATGGCAAAAAAAGATTCAATAACATTACGCGTTTCAAAAGCAATACCATCTGATGTAGGATTCGGAAGAGCACGTATTTCAGGCGGAAATGGACTTGGTCTAAAACCGGGTGATATTGTAGAAATCAAGGGTGAAGAACGCTCTACTGGTGCTATTTATTGGCGAAGCAGACCTGAAGACGAAAAGATGGAATTGATTCGTGTTGATGGAATGGTTCGCAAGAACGCAGGTGTCAGTTTAGGTGATGCAGTTACAGTAACTAAAGTAGAGGCAAAGGACTGTGTTAAATTAACACTTTCACCAGTGATGGCAAATAAACAGAAGGTCAAGTTTGGCCCTGGAATTGAAGGTTTTGCGCGAAGAGGACTATCTAAGCGGCCAGTGGTCAAGGGCGATAGAATTTTCATTCCAGGAATGACAATGTTCGCCGAGGCTCTTCCTTTTGCAGTTTTGAATACTACTCCAAAAGGAATTGTTAAGGTCACCCAAGAAACTGATATTGTCATCAAAGATGAACCAATAGATGCTGAAGATGTAGGTCAAACCGGTGGAATTACTTACGAAGACGTTGGTGGAATTGGCCAGCAACTATTGAAGGTTAGAGAGATGATTGAATTACCTCTAAAACATCCAGAATTATTCCGTCGCCTAGGTATTGACCCTCCGAAAGGAGTTCTATTGCACGGACCTCCTGGTACAGGAAAAACTATGATTGCAAAAGCGGTTGCAACCGAAGTTAATGCACATTTCAAGAGTATTAACGGTCCTGAGATTATTTCCAAATATTATGGTGAATCTGAGAAACAATTGCGTGAGATTTTTGATGAGGCAAGCGAGAATGCCCCAGCAATTATTTTTATTGATGAAATAGATTCTATTTGCCCTAAGAGAGAAGATGTCAGTGGAGAAGTCGAAAGAAGAGTAGTTGCTCAAATGCTTACTCTAATGGACGGAATGCAAGGCCGTGAAAACGTAGTGGTCATCGGTGCTACAAATCGTAGGGATGCACTTGACCCAGCCCTACGTCGTCCTGGTCGTTTTGACCGAGAGATTGAGATAGGCGTTCCAGATAGAGATGGGCGAAATGAAATCATGGACGTTCATATCCGTGGGATGCCAATTTCAGAGGACTTTGATGTAAATTGGGTTCTTGACAATACATATGGTTTCGTTGGAGCCGATCTTGCGGCATTGGTTCGTGAATCAGCAATGCTTGCTCTACGTCGCTATCTCCCTGAAATTGATTTGGAAGCAGAAACTATTCCGCCAGAAGTACTGGAAAAGATGGAAGTTAAAATGAATGATTTCAAGGGTGCAATCAAAGATATTGAGCCTTCAGCATTACGTGAAATTTATGTCGAAGTTCCTAAGGTTACTTGGGATGAAGTCGGAGGACTTGAAGAGGTCAAGGATAGGCTCAAAGAATCAGTTGAATGGCCACTTACCAAGCCTGAGGCATTCGAACATTTCGGGATAAAGCCACCGCGTGGAATAGTCTTATTCGGTGCACCGGGTACTGGAAAAACACTACTTGCTAAGGCAGTTGCGAATGAAGCGCAAGCTAATTTCATCAGTATCAAGGGTCCTGAAATGATTTCTAAGTGGGTCGGTGAATCTGAACGTGCAGTTCGTGAAATCTTCAAGAAAGCCAAGCAATCCTCTCCTGCCATCATCTTCCTAGATGAGTTTGAATCAATTGCCAGTATGCGTTCTGGGTCTTCTTCGGAAGGAAGCGATGTTTCAAACCGTGTGGTCAATCAATTACTTGCCAGTATGGATGGTGTTGAATCATTGGATGGTGTTATCGTAATCGCAGCGACCAATAGGCCAGAGATGATTGACCCTGCATTACTTCGTAGTGGTCGCTTTGAGAGAGTATTACACATCCCTCCTCCAGATGCAGCAGCTAGAGAGAAAATTTTCAACATACATTCTAGTGGAATGCCATTGAGCAAGTTCTCTTTGAAAGATATTATCGGTGGACTGGACGGGTTTACCGGAGCAGATATTGAGGCAGTATGTCGTGAAGCAGCATTGATTACAATGAGGGCGAATAAGAAGAAGGTCACTAAATCTCACTTTGAGGAAGCAATTTCTCGTGTACGTCCTACCGTAACTCATGAAATGCTACAATATTATCAAAAGATGGAAGAGAGGTTGACTTCTGGATTGTCAAATATCAAGCGCTCTCGAGAAACTGGATTCGGCATGGAAACCATGTGATTTTGGCCATTTGTTGGCGACGCATTGAAGGAGTTCCACCCATCGTTGTAATATTACGGAGTGAGTGAGGCATATGGCAATCTTTGGCAGAGACTTGGTTGGCAGAGAAGTTGTTGATTCTCATGGCGAAGTACTTGGACAATTATTTGATGTTGTTTTTGATAATCAGTTGGGAGCAATAACTGAATTTCTAGTAAAGATTGGTTCAGATTTAAATGCGGAATTATTACCTTGGGTCGCGAAAGATGGTGTCGTCAGTGTTCCTGTGGCAGATGTTTCAAGAATTGCTACAAAAGTTCATTTGATTCGCTAATGTTTCTGTAAAAACCTACTTTTTAGTATGTTTTGAGGTGTTTATTGCTGTTGTGATATTTTGAATGTAATGAGCATTATGTTCTCAGTTATGGGCAACCTTCTAAACCAATATGCTTGCGTGGCTTTGTCGGAATTATGCTCCAGTAGGTGAGATTTTGATTGAACTTGGGAAATTGAATTATCGTAGACTCGGATTACAAGCCGCTTTTTGGTTTGTTCTCTCATTGCTATTGATGACTATATTGCTAAATTTCGTCAACATCTCAAATACAAATCAATTATCAGCATATGATGATGATTGGAATGATATGTCTGCATTTAGAGAAGATTTGAACGAGGTTGGAATAGAAACTCGTTCATTGGTCTCTTCACCACTCTTACTTGCGGATATTGAAGATCCAAGAAATACTACATTTGTTGTTGCTGGTGTTGAAAGGGATACTCTATCCCTCCCTCAATTCGATGATGATGGGTTTATCACAATCGCTGCAGACGATGGATATTCACCTTCAGAAGTAGTAGCTATTGTAGAGTTTGTTGAAGCCGGTGGAACAGCATTAGTCCTCGAAGATTTTGGTTTTGCAGGAACAATTGCCGAAGCATTTGGAATTCGCTATAATGGTTATCAGTTATTTGACACAACCTATGCTACAGAACTTGATTTCAATTATATTTGGATGTGTGTGCAGGCTAACCCTTGTGGAATGAATGGTACTGAATTGGACCTTGATACTGTGACACACCATGAAAGATGGGGTGGAGAAAATAGCGAAAGTTCCCATCCTTGTGAAATGCTTGATGGACAATCGATGAGCAAAGAGGATGCGGGTATTTGTGGACATCATTGGAATAATGGACTTGTCACATTTGACCCATCATACAAATTACTACTCAACAATGTTACAGGATTAGAATTGATACCTGGTGTTCAAGGAGCACTTCCTGAAGTTGCTATACGTGCGGTAACAAGTAATGAAGCAACAGTCGATGTCAATGGAGATGGGGAGATTTGGGTTGGAAGTGAAATAACAACCGAAACTCCGGATTTATGGGGGCAATTTAATCTCAGTATTGAAGCGTGTGCGCGTTCAACCTGTGACCCTAATGATGGAGGAAAAATCATTTTCGTTGCTGATGGTTCTGCATTGATGAATGCGATGTATGATTATGAAGGATTCAATGATGGTGAATATGGTGATGTTAGCAAATTTATTCCTGAAAATGACAATCGCAAGTGGGCATTAGATGTAATTGCTGAAACGTTGATGAGTACAGAAATAGGTGAAGAAGGACAGGCTTCAGAAAATGCTATGGTAATTTTTGATGAATCTCGCCACCCACAAAATGCAATTCTTGCGGATTCATATAACACAGTCTATTTCTTGTTAGTATATTTTACTGGAGAAGGATTGGCTATGCTAATACTATTCCTTCTTCTGTTTATTACATTTGAAGCAGTACTTATCAAAAAGCGTGACCCTGAACCATGGAGGCATGTTTTCAGCATTATTTACTATGGATTTGGCGATGCTAATCGTTATGTTTATTATTCTAAAGTGGAGAAAATACATCAAGTATTCTTATCCAAAATCCGTAACCAAAATGGATTGACGCGTGAGGAATTCCATGCCATGCCCGCAAGAGAATTAGTGGCACTAATCAATGACCCAGTTCTTGCAAAATTCGCAGTAGATTCGAATAGTAAATATTCATTAGAACAAACCGTTGCTTTGGTAAAGAGAATCAAAGCATGGGGGCAGAAGTGAGGTGAGATGAATGTGGACACGTAAGGCATCATTTACATTTACGGGAGGAATTTCCCTCATTCTAATCGGTATGATGATTTCAAATCATCAAATGATGATTTTAGGATTTGCATTCGTTGCATTTATCGTTGTTAATTCATGGATTTCTGGGCATGGAGATGTTGAAGTTCAAAGAAAACTAAGCGCTGATAATTTGTACAAAGGAGATGATCTCTATGTTGAACTTTTAATTACTAATCGTAGCAACCGTAAAACACAATTGCTAGAAGTATACGATAATATTCCTCACGAAATGAAATTACGTAGTGGTTTGAATCAAATGCAATTGAATTTACGACCTGGAGAAAGTGCTCGTATTCGTTATGTTCTAAGATGTCCATTACGCGGTCACTATTCGATAGGTCCAGTTTCACTACGTGCTCGTAATACATTCAATCTTGGTGTTGAAGAGATGTATGTTGATCATCATTCAGATATCGTAATTTTCCCACAAATAAAGGATATTGAAGAAGCATTCCTCCGTTCACGAACACCTAAAATGTACACTGGTGCAACAACACTGAGAACACCTGGTCAGGGTTCAGAATTTTATTCATTACGCGAATATGTGCCTGGAGATCCTTTCAAAAACATAAATTGGAAGGCATATGCTCGTACTGGTGAATTAATGGTTAATGAAAAGTGTAGGGATGCTGTTACGGACCTATACATTTTACTCGACAGCAGAGATGTGGCAAGAATCGGAACAGTTCTAAAGAATCCATTAGAAATGAGTTGTGTCTCATCTGCTAGCCTTGCAGCATTCTTCATACAACGCAGAGATTCTGTCGCATTGGGAATATATGGTGATGGATTATCATACCTGCCACCAGATACTGGTGACAAGCAATACTTCAAGCTCTTGAGCGCACTTGCAGGGGTTTCTCCAAAAGGAAATATGCCACTGCAAGCGGTTACCAATTCACTGAGTGGAAGATTTAGTAGAGGTTCTCCTGTATTCATTATTTCTAGTTGTGAAGGAGATGGAACTGTTCCAGCAGCGGTTCGGGATTTAGTCGGTCGTGGCCATGAAGTGACAGTTCTAAGTCCATCGAGTATTGACTTTGAAAGATTGGTTTCCCGAATTCCAAGAATGTCATATGAAGTTCTAAAATTAGAAAGGCAGAATCGTTTGACCACATTAGCAGGTTCTGGCGCTCAGGTCATTGATTGGATGCCAGACATGGATTTGTCACAAGCATTAATGCAGGTAAGGGGGTACTGAAATGGCAAGTGAAGTCGGTGTTCAGTCAGATGTTACAATGACAGGTGGAATCGGTGCCCGCACCCTCCATCTGAAATTGCTGAGGAAGCAATGGCAAATTCTAACATTGCAAGTCCTGGCAACTGTTGCTTTGATTTCGATGTATCTTGAGGTAGTCTCAACATATGTTGTTGGTTCAATTGACCATACTATGCTATTTGATTCAATTGAGTTGCTAATTGGTGACCAATTACCCTTAGGTGATTGGTTAACTGGAGAAGGAAGAGAGGGATTGGGTCGCTTTTTCGTACCTTTGGTCTTGGGTCTGAGCCTCGGAGGAGGAATGGCATTCCTTGCATTCCAATCAACACAGATGCAGCAAAGAATAAAACTCGGATTTATTATTACGCTGATTGTAATGCTAGTTGGTCGTTTGATATTTTCATGGCTTACAGGAATGTTATTTTCATTTGATTTACGTTTACCAAATGATTCTGAACTTCAAACACTACAATGGCCATTATTGATGATAATGTCACTGATTATACTATTCATCTATCTTCTTCCTGTGATAATGGGTACAAGGGGAATATGGGGATTAAGTCGTCGTTCAATCGCTTGGGCAATCGGATTTACTTTGATATTCTTAGGAATACATGCAATTCTAACCTTCCCATTGATCAAAGGGCAACTTGGGTCTTATGGGGCTCAATTTGCAACTCTTGAAAGTCAAGTTAGTAATCCTACGATTGGATTATTTGGATTTAAATTAGTTACTCAAGAACAGTTTAATTTGATTGCAATCGCGATTCTAATCATGGTATTCCAAGAATCATCTTATGGAGTTATTCGCTATCTTGAGTATGCTTATCGCTTACCTGAGTCCTGCAAGAGAGACCCTGAATATGTTCGCCAAATGGATAATTTGCTAAATGGGCACCTGCGCCACACTATTGGATTCTTGGGGCTGACTGCAATAGCAACTATGGTTGCACTAGGTTTCCATAGCGTTCTGTTGGAAATTGTTAGTAATACCACCGGTTCGCAATGGGCCGGACAAGTAAGTGAATCTATTGAATTAACATTGACCTATGGTTTGGTAATTTCTGCATTGATGTTCCTCTCTCTCATGGCAGTGATGCGGTTCTTTATCCCTTGGCAGAGAGTTTGGGGTCTGATTCAATCTCGCTTACCAAATAACGAAACTGCACAAGATAGCGGCAAAGAGTTCGCTCAAATTGATATTTGAACTCAATCGCTATGAAACGATTGAATAATTCGGCCAACAACTTCAGTCAGCATTAGCAATGCCATTGGCAATAAACACCATTCTGCAATAAGAGTTAACCAATTAGGAGAGCCTTGAGATTGAAAATAGGTTGCAATGTCGGCATGAAATAGATAGAGTGTGGCAATTGCTGAAACAAGTAGCAACCTTTCTAGCCACATTGGGAAATAGCGACCTTGTTTCTCATCACGTCCAACAAGTGTCACAACAAATCCTCCACATTATTGCCAAAACTTGGCTCACATATCTAATCCGCTAAGTTTTGCCTCTAATGCAGATAATGCCGGGTCCATCGCGAGATCTTTTGGCTCGTTTCTATGGTCCCATGCGGCATCTAAACGCGCTAATTCTGCTTCTAACATCGCTCTTTCATCCTCCTCATTCAAACTACCTGATTCGGCAAGAGTAGGTGCTGTTGGTGGTGCAATATATGTTGCAGTAGTACTTTCAGCATCATCTTCTGGAGTTGGCATTTGTTGCCATCCATCTTCATCACTTTGTATAGAACTATCAGATTCTATTTCATCATTTACGACTTTGTCCAATGATACTGGGACATCTCCAGCTAATGTAGGCTCCATATGTTCAATCATTTCTTGTTTTACATCTATTCTTTGTCCGGCTGGGAGAGTGTCTCTCTCATACGGCAATAATCCATCTCTTTGGAATTCCCACATGATGCCGCTAGGTGTTCCATCAGCCAAGCCACTCGCATCAAGTTGAGTGATTAATTCCTCTAGAACTCTCGCAGTTTCTTCAAGTGAAATAGATTCACCAGCGTCCCTTTGGTCAGCCTCTAGATAAATATCATCAAGTGCAACACGAATCAACTTATGAGTTGCCTTTGCGATACTTGGAAGAGATTCAGGTCTGTTACAATTTGCCAATAGGGCTTCTATTTCCTCAACAGGTGCGCCTAGTTTTGCTAATTGTTCAAGGACATTGCGTAGGCGGCGAAGCATTGTGATAGAGCGATCGAAATCTTCGAGTAAATTTTCCAAATCAACAATCAGATGTCCAACAGTGTCGCCTAATTGATGTTCCAATCTCTGCTGTACAGACCAACGTGCCAAACCTCTTACTGCACCAGCAGTTTGTGGTACTTGCCTCTCAAGCAATGACATTACTTCGTTAGAAAGTAGATGTCTTGGAGTTGTAGCTACATGGTCGACGGTTGATTGAATGACTTGTAGTGCACGCTCAACTGCTCTATCTAGCAATGTGACAGAATAGCCTAATCCTCTTGCAGTTTCAAGGCGAGATAGTACAGGGCCCAATCCCTCAAAGGTTGATGCATCATCCAATAGTGCTTGAGCCAGAGGTTCTTCCGCAAGACGAGCCCGAATTCTCTCAGCTTCTTGAATATCTAACAATGCTTCCTCATGCGCCTGGCTTAAATCTTCAGCCTTATCTATCAATGATAATAATTCAGCTTCACTTTGACCCTTACGTGCCCCAAGGTCTCCAAGTTCACGTAATATTTGTCGGCGTTCTTCCATCAATTCGCGCAGTTCAGCCTGTACCTGACTTTGCCTTGCCTCATCTTGTGCTAGTCGAGTTCTATTTTCTTCAGTTCGGCGTCTACTGGCCTTACTTTCGGCATCGATTTCATCTAAACTAGTATTGGCAACATGTATTCTTTCTTCTAATTGAATTAATTCCGCCTGAGCCCTTGCATGGCGCTCACGAGTTGTTTCAACCTGTTCTTGTAATACTCTAAGACGGCGCTCATCATCATCAGATTGCTGTCTGATAGTGGATAATCTATCACTACCTTCATCTAATGAAGAATTCAATTCAGCCTCCTTGAGTGCCATTTCACGAATTGCATCACTAAGTGCTTCACTCGATTTGCTATCTCCCAGTGCTTTGGCTAATTCACTCGCTCTTTGACTCACTTGGTGTTCTAATTCATTGACTCTCTTTACTAATCGTAGCGCTCTTGATTCAGCATCCTCGCTCTTGGCAATTGCTTGAGATAAATCAATTTGCATTGAATTTAGTGTTGTATTTGCAGCCTCTAATGCAGACATTCGCTCATCACTACTTTCATTTACTTGACGAGCCATGCTTTGTGCAGTAGTTTTTGCAGTATTTGCATCATTCAATTTTGCCTTTAGTGAGGCATTGTTCTTTGAAAGTTCATCGATTTGAATTTCAGCAGATTCTAATCTTCTTCGCAAACCGGAATCTACAGCAGGTGCAGGTTCTGCTTCGACCTTAGATAATCCTTTAGAAATGCTATCAGCGGTCATCTTGAACTTAGCAGAGGCTCTTGACTTACGCAAAGCCTCAACACCTATTTCGAATCCTAGAATCCGATTTATTTTTTGCAGTAAGGTTTCTTTGCGAGATTCAGAGCGAGTTCTAATTGTGGAGATCAAGTCTCTCAAGTCTGCAAGAGCAAAGTCATCAATGTTTCCACTTTCACTTGTTACGAGTGTGCCTGCGGGTAACCGATGTAATTTGAGTACTTTCTTTGAGTCAGTCAAACTCAATACAGATTCTTCAAAAGAAACATTTTTTGGTGCAGATATTGCCACAGGTATTCCCTTGCTCAATACGAGAGAAACAGCAGTATTATCTGTTATTCCAGACTTGATATGTCCGGTTACTTGTTCACTAACTGCCGCTTCAAGCATTGAGATAACAGCACCAGGTCCACCTTTACCTTCACGCATTACGAATCCATCAGGGATTTCCGAACCTAAAGCACCAGTACTTCCTAATTCTCCATCAATAGACGCCGATGCAGCATTGATGATTCTTGAATGGTCTGAATTAGCCTCAGTCCAAGCCGCAATAGCAATCTCGCCTGCTTGAGCAAGTAATAACGCTCCATCAGCTGTGTGGAGTGTCCAATGGCCTTCACTGTTTAATCCAAGGTTATCGGACAATGCGGCTCTATTAGCGATAGTCGTGCCCACGTGCGCAGCAAGTTCTTCAGCATCACCAGGTAATTCACCAACACTATCAATTAGCATTCCAGCATCAACTGCAATAGCACCACGAACAGTGATATTTTGACACATTTTCTCCAGAACGGAAGACAAGTCTCGTGACAGTAGTCTCTGAACAACATTTCCGCTAGATATTAATCCTTGACGGTCAGCATTGAATTCAAAAGATTCAGGAATAATCTCTGCTACACTTCCTAAACCAGCCATTGAATATTGCTGCGCCTCTAACCGGGAACCTGCTTGTTCAATTTCACTCAGCCTATTTTTCGCCTCATTTCCAGTGATTAGGTACTTTCCTGTCTCGTTTTCACAAATCCATGCCACTATTCTGCCAGCACGTACTAATCTGTGGCCCGAAGGAGTCTTTCTCCTGCCCAGCCAAGTAGTAATGATTCCATGATCAAATGGCTGTATTGAACCGTCTTCAACGGTTATTGTCTTTTTGATAGGCTTTCCAATTGGTAGGTCAAACATAGGTATCAACTCATTTGTATTGTCGCGATAATGCGACGGTCTCGGTCTAGAGCATGGCGCCATCTGGCAAGACGGCCATTCTTTCCACTTAGCACGACGATTCTATTTGGAGAGGCGATGTCTATCATCATTCTCTCTTGACCCTCGCACCAAATCTCAAACACATCGCCAATTTTGCTGGCATATGCACATTCAAGTGCTGCAGTAGTTATCTTAATCGCTTTGTCCAAAGGCGGCAAAATGCCTTCATCTCCAACACTCGCCAATAGCTGGCCATTATTGTCGATTAACATAGCCTGCTCAACCCCTTCAACTCGAAGTAATCCGGAGAGAACACGTTGTAGCATGGATGCTCAATTTCGTTGTCAGCGTTGTAGCCTTCAAGAACCTTTGTGTTTCTATCCCCCTAAAGGGGGATTTAGCGACCCAAATTAATTTTCCAACTGCAAAATAAGCGAAATTCAATCGCGGAATACTCCAAACACCTCACTTTCCGCGATATTTACTACATCTAATGCACTCAATTCTGCAACCTCATTATGGATTAAGATCTTCGATTATTCTGCCCTTTTTTTGGAGAAATGAAGATGGATATTTCAATTGAAAAATTAATTTTACAATTGGTAAATTAAGTATAATATTTTGAAAATATTTATTGTTTTACATTTAAGTAATATCGCATACTAAGTTTTGTCATGGCCGCTAATTCACCTTGCCACCGTTGTAACAGAACTCCGACTGAAATGAACCTAAGTGCTAGATTTTTGGAATGTTTCTGTGGACCTTGTTGTCCAACACATGGATTTAGATGTAAACATGAGTTTGAATGGGTATGCATCGATTGTCAGAACGATTGTACTGGCAGACATCCAAAATGCAGAGATTGATAGAAACCATTTGAAGGGATTGCTTGAAAAAAGGCGAAGTATCGCCTTGTGATATGACAGGAGGGAGTTCAGCCTTTAGCGTGCCACAGTGTGATGCATGTGAACACCCAGCAGTTGTTGAGCAGGCTTATTCAGGCAGAATCCTTTGTAGCAAGCATCTGGCAAAGTCGGTGCGAAAGAAGATCAGTAAGGAATTACGACAACAATTGACTTTAGCTAAAGGTAAAACAACCACAATTTTCGTGGCCATTTCAGGTGGTAAAGATTCAGCAGTATTACTAGATTCATTAGTTGATTTACTTGGCAAAAATCCAGATGTTAGAATCGTAGCAGGAACAGTGGATGAGGGAATTGAAGGATATCGACCTCCATCACTTATTTGCGCCCAAGACTTATGCGATAGACTTGGAATTGAATTCATCACAGTTTCATATCCTGAATTATCATTCCATGAAATGGACGAGGTTGTTCGCCGTCTGCCAATGGTAACTGCAAAACATAGAGATGCTCCAAGGCTAGCTTGTTCATATTGCGGAGTATTTCGCAGACAGGGAATTAATCACTTAGCCGCAAGTATTGATGCGGATGTAATTGCATTGGGTCATAATTTAGATGATATGGCACAAACGGTGATGATGAATATGTCAAATGGTGATTTAGAAAGAACTCTCCGTCTTGCGCCCCATGCAGCATCACTGGTTGAAGGATTGGCACCAAGAATAGTTCCACTTCGTTGGGTTCCTGAACAAGAAGTGCATCTCTATGCACTTCATCGGGATTTACCTCTTCATCACGAAGAATGTCCAAATGCACAGGGTGCATTGAGATGGCGACATAGAGACTTAGTAGCACAAATGGAAGCAGATACTCCAGGTACACGCCATTCACTATTGCATATGGCAGACCAAATCAAAGGTCTACGTGATCAAATTGAGCAATTAGGTGGCAGAAACAATGCACCTGGTCAAGCAAAACCTTGCAAGGTTTGTGGTAATGTCACTTCAGGAGAGCAATGCAAGGCCTGTGACATGAGGGATTTGCTTGCAAATGATGAGGAATAATCCTCAGATTCTACGGCGTAATTTTTCCATAGCCGAATCCGCCTTTGACAATAATTCCAAGCATTCAGTAATCTTGCCAATTCCAAGTGCTTCTTCTGCCAGAGCAATTGCCTGTTCGCATTCCCTTCGGTCATCATCGGTAACTTTGATGAATGCTGCTTCGCATTGATTGCGCAGTATTCTCCATTCATCCATTACGAAATCATATAATTCCAAAGCATCATCGCTAGCGCGTCCTTCTTTATCGAGTTCTTTGGTCATTCTATCGAGTAAGGTAGCGGCATGAGTCCACTGTTTTTCATCAGCAGCAGCATCAATTTCATCAAGTTTTGATTGCCAAATATCAGAATCATCTCTCGATTCAAATTGTTGCTTTAATTTCTTACGCTGGCGTAGGGCTTTGCGAACATCATCCATTGCAGCACGTTCAGCAATGATTGTCCTAACAACTCCGTCAGCCAAACCCATCGCTTGACTTGCATTGCCCTTTTCCAACTCATCCTTTGCATTTGATAATCGCTTTTTCATGTCTGATGTATCAAGGCCATCGGTTTGCTTGAGTTGTCGATTTGCTTCACTAACGGATTCCTCTGCTTTGGCTTGGGCATCTCCATCCGCAGCCAATTGCTGAGGAATAACCACAGCATATTCAAAGGCCTCTTTTGGTTTTTCAGACGATAATTTATTCTTAGCATCATTTAACATTTCAACCAAGTGTCCAACTCCTTCTCCAGTTTTTCCGCTTAGTTGGCGTGATGCTTCAGTAATTGCATTTTCAGCAACTTTCCACCACTCAATTATCTCATTGGCGCTCTTTTTGGCTTGTCTAAACAGTAACTCGCCATCACGCAGTGAACCCAATTCAACTTCTCTAATCCCTGCAGCAAAAGCCTTTCTTGGGCGCTTGGCAATAGGTGCGATTTCCTCTGCTGCTTCAACAGCATTAAGGGCATCTTGCATAATAATTTCAACATCACCAGCAAGTGATATTGAGCGTTCAATATTTTCCTCGGCATCATCTAATAACCTCATACCTAATTCTGGGTCAATATGTCCCTCTTCTTGAGCAGTAGTCACTAAACTACTGGCTTGATCAACAGCAGCACCCTGTGCCTTCAATTCCAATAATTGGTTTTCAATTCGATCCAATCTTTTTCTAAATTTCTTTCGAATCTCTTTTTTGTCGTCACCTTTTACCCAGGTATAGGAAACTTCTGCGAAGCATAACGCGAGAATTGAAACTGTAACAATCCAATGCAGTGTCATTTTTTCAGGCATCTTGCCAATAAATAATGAAAATGAAGTAAGACATCCAACACCCGACATCAAAGAGCGAAAGCGAAGTACTCCGAGATTGCCCTGCAGAGTTTTTGCAGCTGAATTATAACAAATGATTGCAACGATTACCACTAATATGCTGCCCAATGTTTCTGGTGAAAGTGTGAAATCAAAATTTAATGCTCCAATCATCAACAAGATTGGCCAAACAATACTTGCTCCGCCGCCAACTCTTGAACGGGCCTTCGCATCATCGACAACAATGTCTTGAACGACCACTCCCCAAATGAGGATAATGATAGGTAAGCCCAATCCAGAAATAATTCCACTCTTCCCTTCTATTGCAGAATTGAGTGCTGGCCAAGCCAACCATATCGCAGCACCCAGCAACGAAAATGCACTGAAATTAACAAGATTATTCATCTTTTGATTACGCATTAATTTCTCGGCCTGAATCGCTTTTTCGACATCAGCCCATGCTTCCATAATTAGCCCTCGTAAGCAATCAGCCATAACAATCACTCAACATTGCTTAGTGGCAATGTTCAATACCGACTCGCGCCGGCTTGTTGAGAAGAGGGAATAATATGGCGGGACTCATCACGATGGACGACCTAACAAATGAGCAAATCATCAATATTTTAGATGATGCTACAAGACTATTGCCAGTGGCCAAGGGAGAATTGTATTTGCCATTATTACAAGGACGGATTTTAGGTAATCTTTTCTTCGAACCAAGTACGAGAACTCGGATGTCATTTGAGACCGCAATGAAGCGTTTAGGCGGAGATGTTGTGAACTTGGGAGATGTAAAAAATTCCTCGGTTGTCAAAGGAGAGACTCTCTTTGATACCATTCAAATGGTCGATGGATATACCGATATTATTGCAATGCGCCATCCAAGACAGGGTGCTGCACAATACGCACAAGATTCAGCAAGAGTGCCAATAATGAATGGCGGAGATGGCGCTGGGCATCATCCAACCCAAACAATGCTAGATTTGTTCACGATTCGACAAGCACATGGAACTCTTGAAGGATTGAAGGTAGTATTAGCGGGCGATTTGAGATATGGAAGAACAGTACATTCTCTCTCACACGCATTAACTAGATTTGGGTGTGAATTAGTTTTGGCAAGTCCAAATTTGTTGAAGATGCCGGAAGAGATTGTTTCCGATCTCAGAGAACATGGTGCAAATGTAGTTGAAACCGAGGACCTCCTCGGTTCTATCAATGATGCTGATGTTGTCTATATGACGCGCATACAGAAGGAACGATTTGCAGATGAAGATGAGTATGCGCGTTGTGCAGGAGCATACAAATTACATGCAGACCACCTATCAGAAGTGAAATCAGAGATGATTATTATGCATCCTTTGCCAAGAGTTGATGAAATACATGCAAGTGTTGATTCGACACGTCATGCTTGCTATTTCAATCAAGCATTCAATGGTGTAGTTGCTAGAATGGCACTGATTTGCTATCTTCTAGAGGTCGCCGTTCCCATGGATGTTGAATCACAAGGAGGTGTAATCTGATGTCAAATGAGCATAGTATGCGCCGTGTAACAGCAATTCGTAATGGTACAGTGATTGACCACATTCCATCAGGACAAGCGCTAAGAGTTCTTGAGATGCTTGGAATTGGCGGGAAATCTTCAGTGCCAGTATCTTTGGTAATGAATGTCCCATCAAAGAAGATGGGTGCTAAGGACATCATCAAGGTCGAAGACCGTGAATTAACTCAAACAGAATTAGACCGACTTGCTTTGGTTGCACCCGATGCCCATGTCGCTATTATTAGGGCATATTCTGTAGCAGAAAAATTGACAATTAACTTAGGAAGCGAAGTGTCAAATGTTGTACGTTGCACTTTCTCTAATTGTATTACTACAAATCTTAGAGAACCGCTACCTCATCGCCTTAAGGTAATCAGCAGAGATCCTCTTCACATCCGTTGTCACTATTGTGGACGTCCACAGGATTTGGATGAACTAATCAAGAATGTATTGTGATTTCACAAATCTATCAGACCTTGTGCCTTAATTGCACTTAAATCTAGGTTTCCAGGTAATCCCAAGTCAACCGGCAATCCACCCAATGTAACAACAATTCCAGTAAGATGTGTGTATAGACAAACTGGAAGTTTTGCTTCTTCACCTTTCAATGTCTTCCATCCACTTGATTTCTTGGCAATTGCGATTTGCAATCCATTTCCAACATCATGTGCAATCCAAGCGTTTGCTTGCCAAGCGTGTTTCTTCAATTTATTGTTTATGAGTTCAGGAGCAGGTGTTACATTATGCATCTTTGCCCAAGCATTAACCCAATCAAGATTAGAATCAATACACCATTCCATCCCAGTTTCTTCTGGCAAAGAATATTTTGTGTTATTTATTAATGCCAAATGGCGAATGAATGAACGAATATGAGGATGGCGTGAATTGGTGTTAAATAATTTTTCAGTTTGATCTGCTGCAGTATGAATTCGCGCCTCATCATGACTAATTAATGCACGAACTAAGTTCCCGTGTGGCCAATTGACAATCTTATTATCTGCGATGAATTTCTCGAGTAAATTGATTGCTCGTTCGTATTGTCCTTCTAGCCTTAATCTGGCGATATCACCTAAGAATTGCATTCTTCCTGCAGGATTATCACGCGGTTTTAGGGCGCTTACAGAAGTACCAGTACTCACTCTTTTTATCAGGTCCATGTTTCTTTTAGTCAATGGATCAACGGCAAGTATTGTGTGAAATTCCGGTGCTAATTTTCTTGATTTAGGACTGAGAATACTCGCACACCATTGTAATCTAGCACTTTCAATGTCATCATCGGGTAAGAATGCCAAACGAGGTTTTGCTTCAGCTAAGTCTCTTTGAGCAAGACTTGCAGCAGTCAACATCTTTCTTGCAATTTGAGCTTCCACTCCACCTCTTAAAGCAAGCAAGGAAATAGCCTCTTCTTCTGCTTCATCCCATCTACCTAGACTACTATAGACGGTCATCTTTGCACTTATTCGCCTAACGAGGTCAAGTCCTTCGAGTTCTTCTCCATGTCCTGTTAGGATGACATCAAGTTGTTTGAACAATCTATCCCACTGGTCATCCGCTATTAGTTGTGAAAGCGGTTTTTGTTTGAGGTATATTTTATCCTCTAATTGAGTTAACATCTCTCTATTTTCACTCATTGAAGCATCGAAATTAATATCTTCTAATTTACTCCCTTTATTGAGAGAGCCGAACCATACAAAGAGGAAAGAAACCTGTCCACCAGCGGCTAACATCCATGTTAATTCTTCCAAGCCATCTTTCGTTAGAACGCCACAAACGCTATTTTCCCAAGTTCCACATGCTTCACCTTGAGGAAGAAAACTAGAGTCCCAGAATGTAATCATAGCCAGTGAAAGTAATAGCATACTTTGCCCAGCAAATCCAGTAAAGCAGAAATTGAGAACCTTTGCTTGGACAGAGATTTCTGCCCTCAATAATCTTGAATCAGCCAATTTTATGCCCCCTCTTCCAGAAACATCCTGAATATCAAGGAAAAGAATTCTTGCAACTTCATATACGAATAGGAAACCAATTAATGCCACGTTGAGAAGAAGGAAAAGGAGGATACTGGTGACCATTGGAACTCTAATGCCTGCTTGTGGAATATTAGAAAACAATTCAATTAATCCAAATCCAAGCAGTCCTCCTTCTTCCATTATCGTTGACTGAATACTATATTCTGGAAGTGATAAGACCTTGTCAGAATGAACAAGCAAATTCGGGTCATATGCTAAAACGATAAGTGAAACAACTGTGTTAAATGCAACAAATGGCATAGCAATCAAGTTCCATTTGACTATTGAAGCGATTGCTATTTGTCGTGTTGAAGGTATATGATTGTGAAATGGTGAAGATTCACCAGCAGCGATTTTTTTGCTAGATTGATGTAGTGCTTGCCAAGATGAACCAAGTATTCTTCCGTAGGCTAATACCGCTGGTGCGAAAGCAGTAAACGCGGCAATAGAGAATATTCGACTTGATGAAACATTCCTGATGTCCAATACTATCACAATTGCAGCGACTATGGCGAACCATAGAATCGTCAACAGCAAATAGGAATAAGTTCTCCAAATAGAAGAATCTTGTAATGTTGCTTTTGAATTTCCCATCGGTTTTATGACTTGAGCCCCGAGTGATGCCCCACTTGATACAACCGCGGGCCAGGTGATCATCAACAATGCTAGTGCCAAGGTTTGTGCATGGTATCCCGAATAGATGTCAAATCGAATCATCAAATGTTCAAAGAACAGAAGTAGGGTTCCTGTAAGTGCAAATAAATATGAAGAAACACCGAATCTCATATATTTACTAGCCAGCAAATCCTTAGCATCTTGAAATGATTTCGTAACTTTATGAACTTCATACCGTTTCTCTCCAGTTTCAAAAGCGACTTGTAGTCCGCGTAGTTGTTTTGGCACAATTAGATTCCAAAATAATAGAGCCGTAGACATTGCAAAAAACAATGGCACCAAAGCCCCCACTGAAAATTCAGTGATGATAGATGGTGCGCTCATACTCCCTGCTCACTCTCGTCGCATTTCACTTTATGGTGAATAAACCAAGAAATGGGATATTTTCAAAACCATTGCCATTTTTCCACTAATCTTCAGACTGTTGTTGACTAGGGACTAATCCTGGTTGTGAATCTTTGTCTGAAATTTCTTTAATCATGTCAGCAATAAATTGGTCTAGAGGGATATCAGACACCTGGTCTCCATTTCTTGCACGTAGACTTACAGTTCTGTTTTCCGCCTCTCCTTCGCCAAGGATTACCATATATGCAGGTTGCATTTTCCTGTGGGTGCGAATTTTCTTGCCAATTGTGTCATCTCCATCATCAACTAACACCCGTATTTCGTTCTGTTTCAATAATTCGGCCACTTCTTGTGCATATTGCTTATGCTTCTCTGAGATGGTGATAATATGGCATTGAGTTGGTGTTAGCCAAGTAGGGAATTTACCAGCAAAGTGTTCTATTAGAACTCCGACGAACCTTTCCATACTACCGAATGGAGCTCTGTGAATCATTACAGGCCGATGCATTTCTCCATCGTTTCCTTTGTACCATAAGTCAAATCTTTCAGGAAGATTGTAATCTACTTGTACTGTTCCAAGTTGCCATTCTCTTCCGATGACATCTCTTACAACGAAATCTATTTTGGGCCCATAAAATGCAGCCTCTCCTTCTTCTTCAGTCCACTCTACGCCAAGTGATTGAGCAGCGGAACGGCAAGCATCTTCTGCTTTATCCCAACGTTCCGATTGACCAACATATTTGTCTGAATCAGGGTCGCGTAGTCCTACTCTCACACGATAATCAGTCATACCTAATTTGTCAAAGATAATCTGGACCAATTCAATACAGCCTAGCACTTCTTCAGCAATTTGTTCCTCGGTTACGAATAGGTGGGCATCATCTTGAGTAAATCCACGAACTCTTGTCATCCCAGATATTTCACCGGATTGTTCCCAGCGATATACAGTACCAAATTCGGCTAATCTCAAAGGTAAATCGCGGTAACTGCGGGCCTGTGATGCGTAAATTTTCACGTGGTGAGGACAGTTCATTGGCTTTAGCATATAGCCATCGATATCACCTGATTTCATTAGATTAGAAAGTTCAGAACATGAGCATCCTTCATCAGCCAACTTCTTCATCAAGTCTCTTTCAACCAGTGGAGGGTATTGCGATTCTTGATAGTAAGGAAAGTGACCAGAGGTTCGATACAAATCCAATTTTCCAACATGTGGAGTAAATACTTGTGAGTATCCTTGACGGCGTAAATGGAAGGAAATGAAATCTTGTAATTGCTGGCGAATAATTGAACCGCGAGGAGTCCACAAAATCAGTCCTTGACCGACTTCTTCATCGATATGGAATAATTGCAAATCCTTTCCAAGTTTGCGGTGGTCTCTTTTCTTAGCCTCTTCCATATTCTTCAGAGTGGCTTGTAAGGCACCCTTTGTAGGTTCAACCAAACCATAAATTCGCACTAATTGTTCTCTATCTTGATCTCCACGCCAGTATGCAGAAGAGACAGATGTTAGTTTAACGAACATCAGTCGAGAAAGATTTGGAACGTGTGGTCCCAAACAGAGGTCATACCATTCTCCCTGCTTGTAAATCGTTGAACCAGCGCCATCTTCTAATTTATCATTGATAATTTCCATTTTGTATGGATTGTGTTCAAAATGAGATTTCAAATCATCTTCATCCAATTCAATTCTTTCAACGACAGCATTCTGCTTAGCCAAGAATTGCATTTTCTTTTGGATTGCCTTGAGGTCCGCCTCAGTAATTGGGTCCATTTTGAAATCATAGTAAAATCCTCTTTCAATAGCAGGCCCGATTGTAGGCAATGCGCCTGGATATAATTCTGTAACAGCTTGTGCCAATAGGTGTGCTGCACTGTGGCGTAAGATGTGTATTCCGGCATCAGAATCTGAGAGAATGCCTTCCACAGAACAACTCGAAGAAAGTTTAGTTGACATGTCTCTTTCTAC
>Ga0206679_10001304_pt1 | contig 20581 bp, 18 predicted proteins | sample M110012015metaG_FD_155464 | JGI IMG/M metagenome (GOLD analysis project Ga0206679, IMG submission 155464) | Ammonia-oxidizing marine archaeal communities from Monterey Bay, California, United States - M1 100m 12015 | ecosystem: Environmental > Aquatic > Marine > Intertidal zone | place: USA... | reverse complement strand
TCCCAGTAAATTAATACTGTAATATTCTTGTTGAGGCGGGTAACAAACGCCACCCTTCCAGCACCCTTGATACTCCACACCAAGTGTTACTTCGCCACTACTAACGTCTTCCAGAGAGACTGAGATTTCAATTGGTTGGTCATAAATACTAACCTGGCCAAAAAACTCATCGTTTTTTAAGATCGCGTCTGGGCGGGCGATGTGAGCAATATTGGCGCCCTCAATGTTTATCGCAATTTTGTCTTTATAAAGGTAGTAGTCCTTGTGAATTAGCCACCTGACGTTTAAAGTTTGTGCGTCGATTGCAACAACATCCAAATTAAACGCTTGATCAACAGGCAGTGGGCCGCCCGCTTCTAGCGAGACAGCCGGAATTTCAACCGAGATCCCTGAATTTGGCGTGATAGGGTTGAGTGGGTCTTGTGTCTGACTATTGGTTGGCGCAGAAAGTACAATGTTTTTTGTAATCGGTGGATAACAAATCCCAAGGTCAGCACAACCCTCAAAGATAATTGTTAGTGCCAAGTCAGAGGTTGTGTCCGTCAGCAAAGGCAGGACAATGGTTTGATCATCGCGATAAATATTGATGTTGCCCAAGAACGCATCAACGGTAGGAATGGCGGGTGGAAATACAGCGCTACCCATTTGATCGGGTTCAGCGACTGATATTTCAATACTCTCTTTTACAACAAAATAACCCGAAGAGACTGTCCAGTTTATCTCGACGTTGTTATCAGTCAGTTGCGCATTTAGACTAAAAGCTTCATTAGCGGGCAATAAGGAGGCGTTGACTTGTGAAAAAGGCCCCAAAAGCAGCAGTAAAAAAAACGACAAAATGCGTTTCATGTGAGTTCCTTGATCATGATTCGGCTAATTATATCAACTGCCTCAGCTGTTTAATGAAGATTTAGTGAAGATTTGAAGCCTACAAGCGCCGTTTTAAACTATAGCTCACCAGCTTCTTCGAGCACACCTCGCGCAATTCTAAAACACTCTACTCCTTGTGGTACACCACAGTAAATTGCAATTGCGTGAATAATGGCTCGCAACTCATCTTTGGTAACACCATTTGTTAGGGCCCCTTTGCAATGGAGCTCCCATTCATGCATTTTTCCAAGGGCAGCAATCATTGTAAGGTTCATCATTGATCGAGTTTTTTCGTCAATTGTGTCATCTCCCCAACCAAAACCCCAGCACCATTGTGTCATTTGCTCTTGAAACGGCCGGTTGAACTCATCAGCCGTAGCCAAGTTCTTGTTAACGTACTCCTCTCCAAGGGTTGCTTGCCTCTTTTTTAGTCCGAGCTCAAATAGTTTCTTGTCCATATTGTTTCTCCGGTATTGGTGGATTGTTTAACGCATAACAAAAGGGTTTTGCATCGGCTCAGCCGAGGTGTTAATCCAGGTTGTTTTTGTGCGCGTATATTCATGGATAGCGTCAATGCCTGCCTCGCGGCTGCCACCGCTATTTTTGAAGCCCCCAAAAGGGGCAATTGGTGAGATAGCACGATAAGTATTTACCCAAACAATGCCAGAGCGAATCTTTTGTGAGACGCGATGAGCCCTTGCGATATTTTGTGTAAATATGCCGGCGCCAAGACCAAATTCAGAATCATTGGCCATACTGATTGCCTGTTCTTCTGTGTCAAACGGAATAATACTCATAACCGGCGCGAAAAGTTCAGTACGGGTACTTTCGATTGACTGGTCAGGACAGTCAAGTAGCGTTGGCTCTAGGTAATTGCCAACTGACAAGTGGCTAGGTTTGTTGCCTCCAAAAACCAGCTTTGCGCCTTGTTTCACAGAGTTTGCGATGACGGCACATGCCCGCTCAACCTGTAGGGTGGTTGCCAAAGGACCTACTTGAGTATTGCTGTCTAGCGGGTCGCCAACAACAATTTGTTTGGCCCGCTCGGTGATGCGTGAAATAAGTTCTTGGTGGATTTCACGTTGCACAAAAACCCTTGAGCCTGCGACACAGCTTTGCCCTGAGGCGCCAAAATTTCCAGCAATAACACCGTTAAGAGCGCTTTCAATGTCGCAATCATCAAATATGAGCATTGGTGATTTGCCGCCAAGCTCTAAACTAACATGGGCAAAGTTATTAGCCGTATTTCGAACAATGTGTTGAGCCACCTCACAACCTCCGGTAAAGGCAACTTTGGCAACACTTGGATGAGAGCTGATGACCCTGCCACAAGGCTCGCCAAAGCCTGTGATGATGTTGATCACCCCTGGTGGAAAACCTGCCTCGTCAACCAATTCGGCGAATTTAAATAGAGCGGCTGGCGCTTGTTCAGAGGCCTTAACAACAACGGTGTTGCCAGCTGCGAGAGCTGGAGCGATTTTTGTTGCTGAAAGAAATAACTGTGCATTCCAGGGGACAATTGCAACCACGACGCCAATTGGCTCTCTTGTTGTAAAAACGCGCATTTCTGGCTTGTCAATAGGCAGAACTTCACCCTGGATCTTGTCAGCCAAACCAGCGTAGTAATAGTAATAATCTGCGACGTAGCGTGATTGGGCTGTTGTCTCTGCTGCAAGTTTGCCACTATCGGTTGTTTCAAGTTCACCCAGAGCCGCGGAATTTTGAGCGATGAGATCGCCTAATTTTCGTAGAAGTTTGCCTCTATCAGTGGCGGTTAAACTTGCCCATTCTCCCTCAAACAATGCTTTGTTGGCTGACCTGATGGCGTGGTTTGATTCTGATTCCGTTGCTGCGGGGAAGGTTGCCCAAGGCTCCCCATTTGCAGGGTTTGTGCTTTCAAAATGCTCAGATCCTGGTGAAAATTCACCGTTAATATAATGGTTAAAGTGTTTCATAATAGGTGCTTATTAATTATTTAGTTAAATTCAGGCATCACTTTTTCAACAAAAAGTTCAAGCGAGCGTTTTTTTGCCTCAAAACTCATCGAGCTATCAATCCAGTAGCTATACTCATCATAACCAAGGTCTTCGCAAACCTTAATTCTACGCGTAACTTCCTCGGGGCTTCCAATAATGCTATTTATTCGCATGTTTTCTGGAGAGTACATCTCAATTTTTGACATCTCTTCTTCGCTAAGCGGTTTGATCAGGCCTTGATCAATTGGCCGTTCATTTTTAAACCAGGCGCCAAAATAACAATAAAAGCGCGAGATGTCTTTGGCGCCCTGCACAATATCCTCCTCACTTTCGCCAACAAAGGTGTGGCGCAAGAGCATAATTTTGGGCTTGGGCTTGTTACTGTATGTGCTGCAAGCGTTGTTAAACTTCTCCATTAACGATATAACCTCTTCATCGCCAAGCCATAAAGGCGTAACTTGCACATTGCAATCATTTTCGAGTGCAAAATCATGAGAGCTTTGATCTCTGGCAGCAATCCACATGGGTGGCCCGCCTTCTTGAAGGGGCTTTGGTGAGCTGGTAGTGCTTGGGAATGACCATTTGTCGCCATTATGCTCGTAGTTGCCTTGCCATAGTTTTTGCACGGCCGGCACTATTTCACGCAATGCGCCACTGGCTCCATGTGCATCAATACCACAGCCAACTCGGTCGTATTCAAACGAATAGGCGCCTCGAGCAATGCCCAGCTGTAGGCGACCATCTGTGATTAAATCGGCCATAGCGGCCTCTCCGGCAAGTTTAATTGGGTGCCAAAAAGGCGCCACAACAGTTGCTGTGCCAAGCTTGATGTTTTTTGTGCGGTGAGACAAATCAACTAAATTTGTAAAAGGGTTTGGCGCTATTGTGAAGTTCATGCCGTGATGTTCTCCGGTCCAGATAGTGCTAAACCCTCCTTTTTCTGCAATTAAACAAAGCTCAATGTATTCATCGTATAGTTGTTTTTGGCATTGACTTTTATCAGTGCGCTCCATGTGGATGAAAAATGAAAAATCCATTATTGACTCCTATTGATAATCACTGGGCTTGCTCATTGCTTCAATTTTTCCGTCGCTTTGATTGCCGACGTAAATGCCAAAAGCATTTAAGGCGCGCTCGGCAATGTAGCGCCTCAACATGGTTCGACTCCAATCATCTCGAATGCGTTCAAATGGCACCTCGTCAAATGAGTAAAAATGCCCACCCGTTGCGTCCTCTGTTTTTTCGATTTGGGCGCGATAATAAATTAGACTGGCATTGTCATCATCACTTTCAAAAACTGAGAATAGGTAGTGCTCCGAAGCGTTGATTCCGATTTTGTCTAGCTTTCCAAGCAGACTATCTTTATCATTGATAGAGCCCAGACTTCTGGCGGTTGGGAAATCTAGACTGTCATCGTCCTTATCAAGCAAGAAAATTTTATTGCGAGACTCAATGAGTGCGCCGACAAGGACCCTGTTGTTATCATCTTCCATTGCACGGAGCATTTTTTGCTCGAGGGCGAGATTGACATAGTTTCCGCGTAAAAAAACCAATGGGGTGGCGATATTGCTGTCAAATTCTAAAACCTTGCCCAAAAGAATATAATGATCGCCCGCATCTATGCATTTGCCTTTTTCGCAATCAAACCAGGCAACGGCATTATCGATAATTGGACAGCCTGTTGACTTTTTCAACCAACTGACGCCCGCAAATCTATCATCGACAGGGCTGGCAAAAGTGGTGGAGATTTGTTGCTGTTTTTCAGAAAGGATGCTGACAGCAAAATGGTTGTTATCGGTGAATGCCTCAAGGTTTATTGAGGCTTTATCAATACAGATGAGAATTAGTTTGGGCTCAATTGACACCGATGAGAACGAGTTGGCAGTAAAGCCAATTGGTTTGCCATTATTGTCAATGGTTGTCACTATGGTAACCCCGGTTGGAAAGGCGCCTAAGGCGTTTCTAAATTTTCGGGCCTCTTCATTGGTCATTTTGTGGCACTCCATTTAGAAAAGCTTCAATTGCTACATTTGCTTTTTCAGGTGCTATGAAGGCCATCATATGGGCCTCACCTTTAATCGAATAGAATTTTCCATTTGGGGTGAGCCTCGCCATTTGTTCAGACATGCGTGGTGTAGAATTCGGGTCGTCATCGCCGGTTAAGTATAATACAGGCATGCGCAGTTGCGATAACTGATTGACAAAAGCCTCATCAGAAAGCGCAAATAATCGATAGGCCTGACCATAGCCAAAAGCAGGGGCTTGGGAAAGCCATAAGCCCACCTTGGCTATCTTGCTTTGTTCGGTTGAAGTGTTTTTCCCTTCAAACCAGCGTTCCAATGTCGACTCAATACTACCAATTTCACCCGATTCAATTACTTCTTGCGCTCTTTTTAAGACCCGAGACCGCTCTTCCTTGCTGCGGCTATAAACAATATTGATAGGAATAAGGGCGTTAACCAATTGAGGGTATTTTAGAGAAAAGGCAACACTGATTAATGCGCCCATTGAGTGACCCGCCAGTGTAAGAGATGTTAAGTCAAGGTGTAGTATTAGCTTGTGAAGCTGCTCAACATAATCTTCAAGTGTTGGTGTTTCATTTGGCATCGAGCTTTCACCATGCCCAAGAAAGTCGTATGTGATCACTTTGTATGCGGAGCTAAAACGCTCGACCTGTGGTTGCCATACGTCAGCGTTCATGCCAACACCATGAATAAAAATCAATACAGAGTCACTATTGCCGTTAATAGTGTATGCCGTACAATCAGGTGTAAATTCTCTTGGGCTTGGTGTTTTGTTTGTACTCAAGTCATCCATTGTAATCCTTACAACGTATTAAAAGTCATTAATGGCACACACCGTTTCCGCTCACTGCCTGCCGACTTGAGGTCGCTAAATATAACGTATTGAGTTGATGATGTCAACACTGGCAGTATTGAGTTGAGTTGACAGGGCGGGGTTAAGTGGGTTAGACTAACATTAAGGATTACAATGATCCATAAATGGAGAATTGAGTATGTCAATATACAGAAAAATGGTAAAAGCCAGTAAAGATCTTGATGCAGAGGCTTTAATGAATCTTTTCCATGAAGATTTTGTGATGGTTAGTCACAAAGACAACAGTACAAATAATAAGGATGAGCTTGGAGAAATGGTCAATTATATGATGTCCAGTGATGACTTTTTGGAGCGTGATTCTCGTTGCCTGTTCGAAAACGATGAAGCATTGGTTGGCCATAGTGTTATGGATTTTCCAGATGGCACCAGCGAGGCAGTGCTTTCATTTTATAAAATAAAAGATGGTCAAATTATTCGACTGGAAACCGGCGCCACCTTGTTAGAAAAATAGAAATAAAAAAAGGCGCTATAAAAGCGCCTTTTGTCTAACTTTTGTTGTTGTTTAGTTTACAACGTGTATCTCAACACCGTTTTGCAATACGTCAGCCACTTGATTCGCAGCCATTTCAGCAACCACGATGGAAGCTTCGGCTGTTGAGGCGCCAAGGTGTGGCGTAAGGATTGCTTTAGGATTGCCAAATAAAACATTCTCTTTGGCTGGCTCAGTTGAAAAAACATCAATTGCAGCACCTGCAATAACACCTTCATTTAGTGCTTCGTTTAGGTCGCTTTCGTCAACCATGTTGCCACGAGCAGCATTGATAACAATTGCAGAAGATTTCATTTTTGCGAAGTGCTCTTTGTTCAAAAGAGGTTTGCCATCAGCAGCCGCTTTACCGTGGAAGCTGATGATGTCACTTTGCTCAAGTAGCTCGTCAAAGCTGACGTTAGTCACATGAGGAAACTCCGCTTGGCGAGACTCTAGAGATTTAGAGCAAACCAGTACGTTTACATCGAAGCCGCTAACTAGGTTGCTAAGTCTTGCCCCAATATTACCAAAACCAACAATGCCCAAAGTCTTTTTAGAGAGTTCTACGCCCTTGATGGCTTTTTTCTGCCACTCACCCTTGTGTGTTGTTTCGTCAGCAAAAGGAATTTTTCTAAGTGCTGCCATGATTAGAGCAAAAGCATGCTCTGCAGTAGCGTTGGTGTTGCCGCCCGGCGTGTTCATTACAACGACACCGTTTTCTCTAGCGGTTGCGCAGTCGATGTTATCAACACCAGCACCAGCTCTTGCAATTGCCTTTAGCTTTGTTGCTGCCGCCAAGATATTTGCCGTCACTGTTGTTGCTGATCTAACCAATAGGCCGTCGTATTCAGGAATGATGTTGATCAACTCCTGCTCTGATAGGCCTGTGATTACGTCTACTTCAATACCTTTGTCGTTGAAGATTTGATCCGCAACATTGCTCATTGCGTCTGAAATTAATACTTTATACATTATTTTACCTCTTGATAAGCCCATTCAATCCAAGGCAGAACTGCCTTCATGTCTTCGTTTTGTACCGTTGGTCCGCCCCACAGCCTTAAGCTTGCTGGTGCTTTTGGGTAGCCCCCAATGTCGAAAGCTACGCCTTCGTCATCGAGTAACGTAACGATTTTCTTCACCAATGCTCGCTGGTCAGCCTCTTCCATGCTAGTGAAGGCCTCGTCTTTGATTGCTACGGTGATGCTTGTGCAAGATCTTGCGCTTTCGTCATCGCAAAGGAATTTGAAGTTATCGCTACCATCAATCCACTCAGAAACGATGTTCAAGTTCTCGTTTGATTGCTGGATAAGTGCCTCAGCACCACCAACCGACTCTACCCAGTTAAGTGCATCGACTACGTCCTCAACACAGATCATTGATGGTGTGTTGATTGTTGCGCCCTCAAAGATGCCTTTGGCCACTTTTAGTTTGCTTGCCATTCTATAGATCTTAGGCATCGGCCAGGTAGGCTGGTGTGTTTCTAGTCTCTCAATGGCGCGTGGTGACAATGCAATCATGCCGTGCGCACCTTCTCCGCCCAATACTTTTTGCCAAGACCATGTAACAACATCAAGTTTACTGAAGTCCATGTCCATCGCAAATACTGCTGAAGTTGCATCGCAAATTGTTAAGCCAGCTCTGTCGTCTGGAATCCAATCAGCGTTTGGGACACGAACACCAGCTGTTGTGCCGTTCCACGTGAAAATTACGTCGTTGTCAAAATTAGCTTGACTTAGATCAGGCAAGTCGCCGTACTCAGCAACATGTGTATTGACATTGTCCAGCTTTAACTCGTTTAATACGTCGTTTACCCAGTCTCTACCAAAGTTTTCCCAGGCCAATACGTCGACACCTCTTGCGCCAAGCAGTGACCAAAGGGCCGCCTCTAATGCGCCAGTGTTCGAGCCGGCCATAATTGCAAGCGTGTAATCTTCTGGCAGGCCAAGAATGTCGCTTGATTTGACAATAACATCATTCAGTTTGGCTTTACAGTGCTTCGCTCTGTGAGATCTTCCTGTGTCAGCGTTTTTTAGTGCGCTAATATCCCAGCCAGGTCTTTTAGAGCATGGGCCACTAGAGAAGTTAGGGTTTGACGGTTTAGTTGTCGGCTTAGTCATGATTATTAGTCCTCAAAGTCATATGCTACCAAGCCATCGAGTGGTTTTGGATCAAACCAAGTCGATTTCGGTGGCATTGTTAAATTTTTGTCAGCAAAGTTTATTACGTGTTCCATTGGTGTTGGGAAAAAAGAAAAACCAACTTCGACTTCGCCTGAGTCGACCTTTTTTTCAATTGCCTCTAGGCCGTGGAAACCAGCAATAAAGTCAATTCTTGTATCACGTCTTGGATCGCCAATGTCTAGAATCGGGTCAAGAAGATAGTGATGCAATATATTAATATCCAAGTTCATTAACTCTGAAAGCTCAGCTTCTGGCTTGTCTTTTAGAGTGATTGCGTACCATGTATTGTTAAGGTACATGCCAAAAGACTCTAGGGCTTGTGGCTTGTATGGGGCGCTTTGTTCTTTGACGATAAAATGCTCTTCAATTTGTTCGATAAAGTCCTCTGGCGAATAGCCATATAGGTCTTTAACTAGTCGGTTGTAGTCAAGAATTCGCGCTTGACTTTCCGGAAAGAGGGCCATCATAAAGAAGTTGTATGACTCTTCGCCTGTGTGGTCGTGATTTTGATGTTTGTGATACTCAGTAAATCGAGACAGTGCGGCAATTCGGTGGTGACCATCGGCAACGTATGTGCGCTGCACGGCACCAAAGTTCTTTTGAATTTGGTCAACTGTAGCTTCGTCGCTTACCACCCATAGTTCGTGTTTGCAGCCATCAAGCGCATCAAAACAGTATGTTGGCTCGATCACAGTTTGTTTTTTTAATAGTTCGTCTAGGGAGGCTTCGTCCGGGTAGACAACGTAAATAGGGCCTATCTGGGCATTGAGGTTTTTCATCTGCTCAAAACGCTTTTGAGAATTCTCAACGTAAATTTTTTCGTGGCCACGAATATGCATATCGTCGTAATCAGACGTTTTAGCGGCAGCGATCATACCTACTTGAGAGTGGCCTTCAGTGGATATTCTGTAGATATAGAAACAGTTGTTATCATCCCTTCCAAGAACCGAATTGCTCTTCATTATGTCGAAACGCTCTTTGACGCCAACGTCAATTTCGCTCTCGGTTTTTGAGTCTTTGTAATCAGGGCTAAAAATGTTTAAGTAGCTCCAAGGATTATTTTCCTTGTAACTATTGATAAGCTCTTCAGAGAGGTGATCCGTGCTAGGAAGTGCGATAGATGACGCCTCTTCTCCTTCAGGTCTCAATCCTCTAAATGGGTTTGCTAAATACATAAATGGCTATGGTTAAATAAGTCAACTTTCTTTCTTGGGCAATGATTTTTGAACATTAATCACCGCCAAGTATTATAAACACTTTAAGAACGAGCAGGCGGTTTTTTCCTAATAAGAACAGTTTTTTCCTAATAAGAACAGTTTACTTACGTCTAAATCAAACAGGCAATTTTATAGCTCTAAATTCCGAGTTACATTAATAATATCAATCCACAGGGTAAGGTATTTAGTTGTTTATGAGAAAACAATACAGTGGTATAAACTACTATATTGAATTGCTTATAATCACCCTACTGAACAACAACAACCATTGCTGGACGCACAAGGCGGCCATTTAAAGTGAAGCCAACTTGCACAACGTCAAGTACTGAGTTTGACTCTTTGTCCGGCATAGGTAGCATGGTAACCGCTTCATGTAGTTCGGGGTTAAATTTCTCACCCACAGGGTTTATCGCTTTAACACCAAACTTTTCGAGTGTCGAGGAGAAAACCTTGTCGGTCATCTCTAGCCCTTCAACAATATGCTCAATCGTCGCACCCTCGTCGGTGGCAGATTTGAGACCCATTGACAACGAATCTTTGACTTCGAGCAGGGCTTTGACAAAACCGTCTAACGCATACTTATGGGCGTTTTCAATGTCTTTTGTTGAGCGGCGCTTGAGGTTTTCCATTTCTGCCTGGGCACGAAGGACTTTGTCCCAATTATCTTTGGCTGACTGTTGGGCCGCTTCAAGCTGCGCCTCAATATCAAGAGACTCTTCAACCTCATTGGTGTCAACCTCTTGGCTTTCGGTTGCCTGTTCTTGTTCGATGTCTTGCTCTGTCTTTTTTGTCATTTTATTGTCCAACTAATGTATATTTACATTGAGCCACTATGTATAGTGGTTTCAATCAGTATGTAGTCACTTTTTCAGATAATTCAAGGCCTATGTTTAACACGATTGGCGTCATCACCAAGCCAAAAGATTATACCAGCGAACAAACTGGTTACAAGCTCAGTGTTTTTCTAAAAACACAAGGTGTTACCCTTGTGGACGGCATTGACGCCATTAGAGCGCGCGCTGATCTTATCATTGTCGTAGGCGGTGATGGAACAATTCTAAATACTGCACGTACTTTTGTCGATGACAACATCCCCATTTTGGGGGTTAATTTGGGGCATCTTGGTTTTTTGGTGGATTTAGCGGTAGAGAGTATGACCGAAGCGGTAGGTGAAATTTTAGAGGGTAAGTACATTAAAGAAAAACGAGCGCTTTTATCCTGCCAAGTTGAGCGTGGTGACAAGGTATTGTCAAAACACTTGGCGTTTAATGAGGCGGTCATCCACCGAAATCACACCCCAAGAATGCTTAATTTTGATTTATACGTTGATGGTGATTTTGTCAATAATCAGCGATCAGATGGCATTATCATTGCGACCCCGACCGGCTCCACAGCATACTCCCTGTCAAGCGGTGGCCCAATTGTGCACCCAAGCGTTAATGCGATTAGCATGGTCTCCATTTGTCCGCACACGATGAGCCACCGTCCTGTCGTTCTTCATGGGGAAAGCGAGGTACTTATTCATGTTTTGGACTCGGTCGAGCGCGCTACAGTGAGTTTTGATGGTCAATCAACAATGCCGAATCAATCGGGCGACAAGCTAAGAGTTAAGCAGCATGAGAATTTTATTCACCTGATACATCCTAAGCGTTACGATTATTTTAAGATTATTCGTACCAAGCTCCACTGGGGTAGGAAGGTATAGTGCAATGTCGCCAGTTAGTAGAGTTGATTTTTACGGTTAAAATATGTTAGAGCAGCTTTCAATAAAAAATTTGGCAGTGGTTGAGATTTTGAGTGTTGATTTTAGCGCTGGAATGACTGTTGTTACAGGAGAGACTGGCGCTGGCAAGTCGATTATGATCCAGGCACTAAACCTTGTCATCGGTGGGCGGGCTGACGCATCACTGGTGCGCCAAGATAAGAGCAAGGCAGAAATTATTGCAACCTTTGCTTTGAAACAAAACACCAGGCTTAAAGAATTTCTAACAGAGCAAGATCTTGACGATGAGGGCGAGTGCATTTTGCGTCGCATTGTTGGCAGTGATGGCAGGTCACGTGCCTATGTGAATGGCACCCCGGTTACTTTATCAGTGTTGCGAGAGGTGGGTTGCCGGCTGATTGACATGCATGGTCAAAACGAGCACCAACAGCTACTTCAAACGCATCAACATAGAATATTGCTAGATGACTTTGCTGAGACATCCGATCAAGTTAAGTCGCTTAATAGTATTGTGCGTGAGTATCAGCAAATTGATGTTGAAATTGAACGGATTCAAAATGGCGGTGAGTTGTTGGCTGCACAGCAAGAATTACTCGAGCACCAGCTGCAAGAATTAGTTGGTGCGCAACTTGAGCAACTTGAGCTCGATCATATTGAGGAGCAGTATAAGGTTAGCAGTAACGCCAATCTACTTATTGAGAAAATTTCGACAGTGCTGGGCGCACTTGATCATGATAGCGGCATTAACTCACAATTGATTGATGTTGATAGCCAAATTAGCCACGCACGAGAGGTTGACGAAAGGCTTGAGTCAGTTGAGGTGCTGCTATCGAGCGCGCAAGTGCAAATTCAGGAAAGTATTTATGAGCTTAGCGACTACTTGAGCAAAGTGGGAGGAAGTGAAGAAAATGCTGTTGAGCTTGAGGCGCGTATTAACGAGCTTCATGATCTTGGCAGAAAACATCGCTGTCAGATTCCTGAGCTTCTTAATATCCAGCGCTCTATTCATGAGGAGCTTGAAAGAATGGATATGTCGAGCGGCAAAATGCAAGGATTAGTGCAAAGGCAAAGCGAGCTAAAGGTTGCTTACGAGCTCGAGGCTAGCAGTATTTCAAGTAAGCGACAAAGTGCAAGCGCTAAACTTTCAACACTGGTTAGTGATGTAATGCAAGAGTTGGGGATGCCGGGTAGTGCAATTCGGTTTGTTCTTAGCCCAGTGGTCACAAAGGTGCAATTAAATGGTAGCGAAGAAGTCATCATCCAGGTGAAAACCAATATGGGGCAGGCGTTTAAAGCACTGAACAAAGTGGCCTCTGGTGGCGAGTTGTCACGTATTTCATTGGCGCTTTCGGTGGTGACGAGCAAGTCAGAGCTGTCCCCTAGTATCGTCTTTGACGAGGTCGATGTTGGCATAAGTGGTGCTGTAGCCGAAGTTGTTGGCCGCCTTTTGAGAAAACTGTCAAGCAGATGTCAAATATTGTGTGTCACCCATCTTGCCCAGGTTGCAGCTCAGGGGCACTCACACCTGAGAGTAGCGAAAGACGAGGAAGATGGCGAAACGTATACTAAGGTGCATTCATTGAGTGAGGCCGAGCGCACAGACGAGGTGGCACGCATTCTCGGAGGCATCAAAATTACCGAGAAAACTCGAATTGCAGCCGCCGAAATGATCAAGACTGTAGCTTAGGCGCGTGACAACAAGTCTTCAAGCTTGTTAACAATGACATTCAGGATAGCAAAATCAACCTGTTCATCCTCTTGAATCGACAGCATCATCGATTGTAGCCGCTCAATTTGTTCGGCATAAGCTTGCTGAAATAGCTCGACAGAGCCGAGTTCAATTGCTTTTTCGCTGAGCGAAGAATGAACGTCTCTTAATTGGTTTTGTAATTTAAATTTCGCACTCGCATGCCAAGTATTGGTTACTTCAAGTGCGTTGATTTTCAGACTTAACCAGCGAATATCTAAATGTTTAGAAATGTCTAAGTATGTTTCTAGCGCATCAGCTGTCTTGCTTGCATTGTTTTCAGTAATGGCAATTACGTCCAAGGTGTGATACAAAGTTGTTGTTAGTGCAATTTTGTCGGCGAAAGCCTGTGGCAAGCCCTGTTGATGAAGATTGGCGGCCTTTTGGGCGAGATCTGTATTTGTTAACTTTTGCATGCTGGTTTTGACGTCACTATATTTTGCTCTGTAATTCTCAAGTGCATCACCGACATCTAACTCAGCCTTGTTGTTTAGTAGCCATACAACATTTGCCCTAACAACTTTTGTTAGGGCGCTAATGGTTTCGTACTGTATTTTGCTGGACACCTTGTTGTCTAAGCCATGAATCGTGGCAAGCAGGGCATCGATATCAAGTAACTCAGCACTTATTAGGTAGGCACGGCAAATTTGAGTGTAGCTCGCACTCGTTAAGTTGTGCATGCGAATGTGAAAAACTGGCCCCATGGTGTTGACGATCTTATTGATCACCGCCGTTAATATGATTTCGTCTTTTAATCTGTGCCCTTCAAGAAGACTTGCAAATTTCTTTTCCACAAGCGTTGGGAAGTATTTGATCAGATGAGAGTGCAGGCCGTTGCCTTTTGCCAGACCAGATCCCAATAGGTTTTGATATAAGTCCATTTTGCTGTAGGCGAGTAGAACACCCAGTTCAGGCTTTGTGAGGCGTCTCGTGCTGAGCAAGCGATTTTTTAATTCTTTTTTGCTCGGCAAATACTCAATCTCGCGATCAAGTAGTCCGGCCTTTTCTAAATAGTTAATTGCTTCGGCCTGACCAGCCAAATTTTCCGGACTTGGGCGAGTATGAATACTGATAACGGCAGACTGCTCGTAGTTGTTTTGTAGACATAGCGTTGCGACTTCAGTCTCCATCATTTCAAGTGCTTTGTTTCTTTCGTTGGTTACTAGTGAGTTGAGTAAGATTTTAAGATTGACTTCGTGGTCCGAGCTGTCGACGCCTGCAGAGTTGTCGATGGCGTCAGAATAACAACGACCGCCCAATTGGTCGAATTCAATGCGGGAATTTTGAGTCATGCCTAAATTGCCGCCTTCTCCAATTACTTGACAACGTAACTCAGCTGCTTTGACTCTTGTTGAGTCGTTGGCCTTATCTTGGGCGTCAAGATGAGATTCGTTGCTAGCAATAACATAGGTGCCAATGCCGCCATTCCAGAATAGCTCTGCTGGAGCCTTTAAAATGGTGTTTATAAGGGCATCTGGACTAAATGTGCTTTGTGTTGTGCCGAGTGCGCTCATCGCCTCAGGAGAAAGCTCAATAGATTTTGCGCTGCGATCAAATACCCCGCCACCTTTGGAGATAAGGTTTTTGTCATAATCCTGCCAAGTGGTGTTTTCACTGGTAAAAAGTCGCTCTCTTTCGGCAAAGCTCATGCTGGTGTCTGGATTTGGGTCGATAAAAACATGAAGATGGTTAAAGGCGGCCAGAAGCCGTATGTGCTTTGAAAGAAGCATGCCATTACCAAAAACGTCGCCACCCATATCGCCAATGCCGATCACGCTAAAGTCCTCAGACTGAATGTCTTTACCAGCTTCACGAAAATGACGCTTGACACATTCCCAGGCGCCCCTGGCGGTAATCCCCATTTTCTTATGATCATAACCCACAGAGCCGCCGGAAGCAAAAGCATCGCCAAGCCAAAAATTATGATTGATAGAAAGTTCGTTGGCAATATCAGAAAAGCTGGCGGTGCCTTTGTCAGCAGCAACTACTAAGTAGGGGTCGTCATCGTCATGTCGAACAACATTGATTGGCGGTACAATTTTGCCATCGACAATATTATCGGTGAGGTCTAGCAGTGATTGAATAAAAAGTTTGTAGCACGCAACGCCTTCAGCATGCATTTTGTTCCGTTCAGTCGGCAGGTTTCTAGGGACAAAGCCGCCTTTGGAGCCAACGGGCACAATCACCGTGTTTTTGACTTGTTGTGCTTTTACAAGGCCCAGGACTTCGGTTCTAAAGTCCTCAGACCTATCTGACCATCGAAGGCCGCCACGGGCAATTTTTCCACCTCTTAAGTGCGCGCCTTGTACGCGAGCAGAATACATAAAGATTTCGTATAAAGGGGCTGGCTTGGGTAGAAATGAAATGTTTTGAGATTGAATTTTAAAGCATAAATACCGATCATTATCTTGGTAGTAGTTGGTGCGAACTTTGGCCTCAATAACCTCAAGATAAGCGTTGATTACTCTATCCTCATCTAGTGAAGAAACATCTTCGAGCTTATGGAGGATTTCTTTTTTAATTGGCTGTTGGACACTGATGTGCTCTTGGTTGTTTATATTGAACTTGGCTTCAAATAAGGCAAGTAATAATCTAACCAAATCTGCATGCTTGGTTAGAGTGTTGGTGATAAAGTTTTGACTGTAGCCAAGATTGATTTGCTTAAGGTAGACATAAATTGCGCGAAACAAGTTGGCCTGCCTAACATCGAGACTAGCGCACAGAATCAGTTGATTAAATCCGTCGTTTTCAATTGCGCCATCACAGATTTTTTCAAATGCCTGCAAAAAACGCTCCTTATCGGCGCCAAGATCAAAAACCTGGGAGTCTTTTCTTGAGATCTCAATGTTTCGAATATCGCTTTTATGCTGTTCGTCGGCATTAATTTTGTACGGGTGTTCAGACACAACATTTACACCCATATTTTCAAAAACAGGCACGATGTCAGATAAGGTCAAGGACTGATCTTTGCTGTAAATTCTAAAATTGACGGCATCTGCCGAGTGTTTGTGGCCAATAAATAAATCGGTTGCAAAGTTATTTGGTGGCAAAGAATCAAGTTTAAGAATGTCCTTATAACCGCGCTCAATGTTGTAGTCATTAATGTATGTGCGTGGAAAAGCATTTTGGTATTTGGCGAAAAGCGCTGCTTTGGCTCCAGCTGCCTGCATTGCATGACGAAGCTCTGCGTACCAGTCATATGCGATTGATTTAATTGCTGTAGAAACAGCTTCTTCGCTAATTCTAGTACCTGACCGGGTATAAATATTAAACTCAATGCGGCACAATATTGAGTCGAAAAAACGAACATCAAACAATACTAAATCAGCTGAAAATATTGTCTGCAGCCTCTTTTGAATTTTTTGGCGCAGTTCTGAGTCAAAAATATCTCGTGGCAAATACACTAAACTTGTATAAAAATGCCCGCATCGATCTTTGGTAAGGTAGACATATGTTTTTCTTCTTTCTTGGTGTGACAAAATACCTTTGCAGATTTGTAGTAATTCCTTTGTTTCGATTTGAAACATCAATGCACGAGGCAAACTTTCAAGCAAGTTTTGCAGGGCTTTGTGATTGCAGCTGGCTGCGCGCAAGCCAGACCGCTCTAATACCACGTTGGCCTTGTCTTTTACAAGAGGGACATGGAATACGCTCTGGTTGAACGATGTTCCCGATAAAAAACCAACAAAGCAATAATAGCGACCACCGGTATGGATGGCAATAAAATCCATTTGTCGAGTGCGGTGAATTTTCGATTTAATTGAAAGCTTGGTAACAATAAGCGAAGAGTCGTCAAATACTAGGCTGGGTATAAAGGGCTCAACATCTTGGTTATGCTCAATAAGATAGCGAAAAATGCCGGAGGCACTTGTGGCAATAATATGCTTTTTTGCAATGTCTTTTGTTAATTCTGCGCCGCCCATAATGGCAAAATTGTGATCCTCAATCCAGCGAATGAAAGCGCTATTTGATTCATGTGCCATATTATCATCGAGCAAATTGGCGATTGTTGTAAGGCGCTCGCGTGAAGCCCTCCAATCGTTGACAACGTATTGAATGGCTTCGATACGCCTTAGGATTTGCTCTTTAAGCTCAGCAGCGTGTTGCTCAGGAGTGTGCTCCAAATGAAATTGAATAAATGATTCGATCTCATCTTCATGGCCTTCTCCTTTTTTGTATGAAGACAGTTGTGACATGTTTCCTGCTGTGTCGCGCCTCACTTCAAGTAGGGTTGCGTGGGTATAAATAATGCTGGCACCAAAACCATTAAGGCACATAATTAGAGTGTCCTTGATGAATGGTCTATCCTTAGTAATAACACTAATTACGGTGTTTTTAACGGCGGCACTCTCTCCCGCAATGGAAAAATGCTCGATTAGTGTTTCGTCGACTTGTTTAGTGTTACCGAGTATTAGGTGTTTTTCGGCGCAATTGTAGAGACTGAATGCCTTGGCGGCACTATATTCTGCTTGATGCAAGCCATTATAGTAGTGAGACACATTGACTTTGTTTGTCTCTGAAATCTTAATCCCTTGTTTTTCGAGGTCTTCGAATAGCTTTAACATCTAAATTTACGCATGTTATTAAAGGGCGAAATGATAGACTATTATTGGTATATTTTCCGATTATTTTTTACTATAAACACAATATAAAGAAAAAAATATAGGTTTTTTAGCAATGTTAAATAAAAAACCAAAAAAAATGAAAGATTGTTGAGCTATATCAGCAATGATAGGCCAGAAAAATTTGACGTTGAGTATCGGCAGCTTGTGCAACCTAGTATTACCCTGCATTTCCGGCATTGCTCAGCCGATTTTTAAGATAAATAACAAAAAATCACAGCCTAGTAACTTGATTAAAAACAATAAAAAGGTATAATACTTCGTTTGTGTGTGGCCAGAGAGCTTGTTTATTGGGGTTAAATCAGTGAATTCACTTATTCAATCCTCATTACTCTTAGTAGCAGTTCTGGCTTTTTTTAGTCAGGGTTATGGCCTTGATGCTCTTTACGGAGCAATGGTAAGCGCGACGAACACTTGCATGTATGAATATTTCATGCACGCACAAAAAACGGCACTGAATGCCAGTGCTCACAAAAGCATTGGAATGGCTCTTAAAAGCAGCGCTATTAGAGTGCTATTTGTAACAGTATTGACACTCATTGGGCTTGGCTTGATTAAGCTAGACCCGAGTGCACTGGTGGCGAGTTTGGTTGTCGGACAAGTTGGATTTATACTAGATAGGATTAGACAAAAATAATGGCACAAGGCGAAGTAATCGAAGCAAGCGCATATATTAAGCACCATTTGCAAAACCTAACGTACGGGAAATTTCCTGACGGCACATGGGGTTTGGCACATAGTGCAGATGAAGCTAAAGAGATGGGCTTTATGGCCTTACATTTGGATACGCTAGGCTTTTCTTTTGTTTTGGGTGCGGTATTTCTATTGTTGTTTTGGCGCGCTGCTAAGCGGGCGTCTGTTGAGGCGCCAAGCGGCTTGCAAAACTTCATCGAGAGCTGCATAGGCTTTATTGATGAAAATGTACGCGGATCATTTAATGGCAAAAACCCTCTGGTGGCCCCGCTGGCGCTGACGATTTTTATTTGGATTGTGCTAATGAACACAATGGACCTGGTGCCAGTTGATTGGCTGCCTGTTCTAGCGCAACATATTGGCGCAATGTTTGGTGCTGACCCTCACCATGTGTACTTAAAAGTGGTACCAACGACAGACCCTAATGCCACTATCGGCATGGCAATTTCAGTATTTATCCTAATTGTTTATTACAGCTTCAAAGTCAAAGGCTTTGGCGGATTTATAGGTGAATTAACACTTCACCCATTTGGCAAGTGGATGATGCCATTTAACTTATTTTTAGAAGGGGTAAATCTGGTGGCTAAGCCAGTTTCTCTAGCACTGCGTTTGTTTGGTAATATGTATGCTGGTGAAATGATCTTTATTCTAATTGCACTGTTGCCTTGGTATATACAGTGGAGTCTGTCTTTACCGTGGGCAATTTTCCATATCCTGATCGTATTGTTGCAAGCGTTTATTTTCATGACACTGACAATCGTTTATATGGACATGGCTCACCAGAAAGAGCACTAATTTTTTTTAATAATTTTTATAAGTAGGAGTAAGAAATGACTGAAGTACAAGCAACTTTATTTTTAGCGGGTTCGATTCTAATGGGTTTAGGCGCACTTGGTGCCTCTGTTGGTATTGGTATCTTGGGTGCAAAGTTCCTAGAAGGTGGCGCACGTCAACCAGAACTAATCCCAGTACTTAGAACGCAAATGTTTACCGTTGCCGGTCTAATTGATGCGGTTCCAATGATTGCTGTTGGTATCTCAATGTACATCTTATTTGCGGTTGCGGCATAAGTTGATTTTTAGCTAAACAAGGGTTTCGTTATGAATATTAATCTTACACTAATCGGAGAAAGCATCATGTTTGCGATGTTTGTCTGGTTTTGCATGAAGTTTGTTTGGCCGCCTCTTATGGGGGCAATGGAAGCTCGCAAGCAAACTATCGAAGAAGGTTTGCAGGCGGCGGAACTTGGCCAGCAAGCACATGCTGAGGCGCAACTTAAAGCTGAAGAGCTAATTGCAAGCACTAAAACACAAGCAAAAGAAATCATTGATAACGCTGACAAACAAGCAAATGTAATGATTGATACTGCGAAAGGTGCTGCGATTGAAGAGGCTGACAAAATTAAAGTTGGCGCTAAGGTCGAGCTTGAACAAGAAGTTGTTAGAGCGCGTAACGAGCTGAAGGACCAGGTTTCGACTTTGGTAATGCAGGGCGTTAACTCAGTGTTGGAGAAAGAAGTTGATGCCAAGTCGCATAAAGACATGCTTTCTAAATTGTCTCAATCACTATAGGTCCGGACGATGGAATTATCAACAATTGCCAAGCCTTACGCACAAGCGATTTTTGAAATAGCAGAACAAAGCGGCTCGCATTCTGAATGGAGTGGGCTGCTTAACACTGCTAGCACAATACTATCTGATGATGCAACGCAGGAATTTGTTGCTTCACCAAATACAAACAAAGATCAGAAGATTCAGTTGATTTGTGCTTTGCTTGAAAAGGCAGCAGGAAAAAGCTTAAACGCCCAAGAGTCTGCGTTTATTAGTCTTGTTCTGAACAATGGCCGAACGGAGGCCATGAGCAGTATTGCTGCTTCGTTTGAGGCTGCTACCACCAAGGCAAACAAAGGTAAAAACTTTACGGTTATAAGTGCATACGAGTTAACTGAAGGTGAAGTAAAGACAATAGTTGGTGATTTGTCAGATAAACACGGTACAACAGTTAATGTCGACACTGTCGTAGATAGCTCACTTACAGGTGGCGTTATTATTAAAGAAGGCGACAAAGTAATCGATACATCAATTAAGGCAAGGTCAGACGCGTTGGGCGTTTGTTTGTCTGTAAATTAATTTTATAAGAGAGGTTAGTCATGCAATTAAACGCTTCTGAAATCAGTGATTTAATTAAAA
>Ga0206679_10001303_pt1 | contig 20588 bp, 17 predicted proteins | sample M110012015metaG_FD_155464 | JGI IMG/M metagenome (GOLD analysis project Ga0206679, IMG submission 155464) | Ammonia-oxidizing marine archaeal communities from Monterey Bay, California, United States - M1 100m 12015 | ecosystem: Environmental > Aquatic > Marine > Intertidal zone | place: USA... | reverse complement strand
AAAATCTACCACCCTATATATACCTAGGTTCATACTTGTGTCTGATTCTATTTTAGACATTTTTACCTTGTTGGCTTTCAACCTTTTAATTACATCTTTTTCCTGTCTTCCGATATAATAATATTCCGGTACCTGAGCTGTATCCATTGGATGAAACACATTGAAATAAGGAATATATCTGTCGAATGGAGCTGAGGAGTCGTATTTAAGCCGCTTAAGACCTGTTATTTTATGCTTAGGGAAGCTATGCTCGTATCCTTTAAACATAATAGAATCATTCGAATCCTTAACTCGTTTATAGTTGTATTTAAACTCTGGATTTGATGATGTGTATTTCCTTGCCAGTTCTCTGGATTTTTCAATAAGCTCCTTATGGGTAGCGGTCCATTTTATAATTTCATCCATGAAAGCATATGTAGCTCTAACTCTTAATGGAAATGGCTTGAGCATATGGGTTTCAACCGTAAAACCAATCGTTTGAAAAAGAGCCGCATACCCCATAGAATAACGCGGTAAATCATTAAAAGAAACAATGCCTTGATCAGGCGTCTTTCCGACCAAATCGACATAGGGAAAAAGATCCAGTGAATAGTTTGACTTTATGGCTTTCTTAAGGTCAGGCAGCAAGCTTTCATGAGTTATTTTTCTTAAGCTAGGTGCCAATCTATTCTCAAGATTAGAGATATACGTTAAGGTGTATTGATAGTCCGCTCCATTGGAAACATGATTATCTATAAATATATCAGGGTCTAAGGCATGAAATATCTTAGTAAAAGTGAAAGCATTCTTAGAATCCATTTTTATAAAATCCCGATTCAAATCCAAGTTTTGCGCATTTCCTCTAAATCCATATTCCAAAGGACCATTTTGGTTTGCCCGGCTATTTGAAGAGCGATTCATCATTCCGCCTACATTATATGCCGGAATAAAGGCAATAACCGGCATTTCACTCAAATCAGAATTCTTTTTGATTCGTTCTTCAATCCAGATCAACATGGCATTAATTCCATCGGGTTCTCCCGGATGAATCGCATTATTTATTAAAACAGTAGTTTCCATTCGGGCTTTTTCAAAAGTTCTAATGGAATCTCTTGACCCATTCACTATACACACATATATGGGTAGTCCATAATCTGACTGCCCCATAGAATAGAGTTCAATCTCAGGATTTTCTTGAGCCACCGAATCCAGAAATGAAATCAATTCCACATAACCTGGGCTTGTATTTCCAATCCATCTCTGCTGAGCATTAATATTTAATGAAATAAAGCTTAAGCAAGTGAGTATTCCAGCAATGCCTATATAAACCTTTAAAAAATCAATCAATTTTTATGAATTTGAAACTGTCATTATTGACATTGAGATAATACGTTCCAGGATAGAGAGAGCTTACATCAATTTCATTTTTTGATGGAGGCAGTATTCCTTTCATGTAAACTTTACCACTTGAATCGCTTATAAAAAAAGGTCTGCTGGTACTCCATGAAGTAAGTGCTGGAGAAAGAATCAACATATTATTTCCATACACCGGATTCGGAGCTATCTCAGAATTCAGAATGTCCTGCTCACCTATACTGTTCATTTCAGGGCAATCAATATTTGTTTCAAAAACCGATGATGACAATGGCGCATCAAGTAAAAACTCACAATAGCAGGAATCCTCAAGTAAATACGTTTTTAACCAGGATAAAGCATAAATACCAGCATCACCATCTGCCCTATCTGGTCCATTAGCCGCATTATGTACTCCATTTTCTATTTCAAAATACAGTTTATCGGTACTTGAAGGAGTTCCTTGATAATGCATATATCCATATTCTGCAGGATTGGCCACATCATCATTTTGTCCAGTGAAAATCAACACAGGTACATCATGAATGAGATCTGAAGGCTGAAAGCCATTCAAATCCAGCCAGGGACACAATCCTATGACCGCTTTTAATGTAGGATCTATGGACGCTGCCAATTGAGAACCACCCCCTCCCATTGACCATCCGGACACTGCAAAGCTATTGATATCAATTTTTCCCAGTAGAGGTGAATTGGCTCTTGAATTTTCTTCTTTAACAGTAAGTATAGCATCAAGTAATGCCACCGCTCTGGCAGCTGGCCAATCGGCACATGGGTCGTTCGTGCCAAGTGTAATTGCTACAATTCCGTGAGATGCGTAAAACGGCCCCCATTCCTGAATATCTGTTTCTACACCACAATAACCTGGTACAATAGCAATTCCAGCAAAAGGAGGTGTTGCATTTACAGGATAAAAAATGGTTGCACCATTATAATCCGGTCCATTTCGAATTCCATCAGCTTCGGTTAAAGTAGAAACTGTAAATGGTCCAGGATCCGTAATTGACTCTAGAGTAACCGATTCACATTGAGCACCTAACTGGAAATAAAAGAAAAAGATAATAGTAAAAATGCTGTACTTATACATGAAACTTTTTTATATGCTCCTAAAATACGACAAAAAATTCATCAATAGTAATACGACAAAAATAGCCTATCATATATGACAGGCTCCTTTTGTACAAAATAAAAATGCTTATTGAATTGTATATTGTATTGTAGTGGATAATGCAAATGATTGATTCATTTGAATTCCATTTACTTTTTGCCATACTGGAAGCTTTGCCTCAACTCCAAATCGCAAATTCTTGAATATCCCTTCAGATAAATATATATTACATCCTACCCCCATATTTAAACGCTGATTGCCAGAATTCGCAGTATTAAACATAGGCATCATCATTGGCATCATACTTCCTGGCATTTCTATTTCATATGAAGCTCCATTTATCGCTCCATAATGTTCATATGATGTACTCGCTGAAAAACTGAATAACTCATTCACCTTGTACGCTGCCCAAGTATTTCCAATTAACTTATTGCCTAATGCATATCCAAATGAATTTTCTCCAATTCTATAGGTATAAAGACACTGAGCTCCCCATGATATTTTATCCTGCTGGCCCAAATAAGTCACTCCAGAAACCACATCAAATGTTCCACTACCCAATTGCATTGGATACGCCAATTGAATGTTTTCCATTGTTGGTGTATTTCCACGCTGATCAATGTTTCCTGTTGGAAGACTCAGGCCAATATTGGCATGTACGGATTGCTTTTTTTTATTTATGATTTGAATAAGGCTTCCTATTGCTAAATCTCCAAATCCCGAAGAAGTCGTGGAAAAGTCCATACCCATCAATGACTCTAAATTCATGTCATTATCAATATAGTTGGCCATTACCATCAGAGTGATTCTGTCTGAAGGGGCATACATCATACCTAGCATGTGCATTTGCATTTGCATCGATTGAGGCGAGCTCATATACATTCTGTTGTAAACATCATTATCCGATATTGCAACCCCTCCGTCTAGCATGCCACACATAAACATTGGCATGTATCGGTAGGACAGCATCATTTCACCTTTATGATGACTATGATCAAGCATAATGCTTGCAGGTGCATGCCCATCAGGGCGGGATGAGGTCCATTTATCCTCTTGAGAGAATGATAAATTACATGCAATTATAATGCTGAAACAACTAACTACTATTCTTTTCATATTTTTAATTTCTAAATTTTTTCCGCAAAAATATATACTTTTTTAACTCAACAGATTTTATTCCCTATTTATTTTACGAAGAGTGTCATATGCCAATTTGTTCTTAAATTTGACCGTGCGCATAGACATTCTTACTTTATTACCTGAGCTATTAAGCGGTCCATTTTCTGCTTCAATTTTAAAAAGAGCCCAGGACAAAGGTCTTGTTGAAATATACCTGCATAATATTCGGGACTATTCAACAGATAAGCACAAAAATGTAGATGACTACCAATACGGCGGAGGTGCAGGGATGGTAATGAGTATTGAACCTATCGTCACGCTAATTGAAAAACTTGAGAAAGAGCGCAAATATGATGAGGTCATATATATGACTCCAGATGGTGTACTATTAGAACAAAATACGTGCAATGAACTATCTTTAAAGAAGAATCTAATTATTCTATGTGGTCACTATAAAGGTGTGGATGAACGAATCAGAGAACATTTTATCACAAAGGAAATATCTATTGGATCCTATGTGCTTTCTGGAGGTGAAATTGCAGCCGCTGTTCTAACTGATACAGTTGTAAGGCTTCTACCGGGGGTGCTTAATGATGAAACATCCGCTTTGACGGATAGCTTTCAGGATCATTTGCTTTCTCCCCCTGTATACACCAGGCCGCCTGAATTCAGAGGGTGGAAAGTGCCGGATGTTTTGTTATCCGGAAATTTTCCTGAAATCGATAAATGGAGAGAAGAACAAGCCCTAAATCGCACAAAATCCAGGCGACCGGATTTATTGGATGAATAATTATTTTACAACTCCTTGCATCTAAAACTGTCTTCAACCTTGTTTTTATTTAAATTTGCGGCAAATTAATTTTTATGATTCAATTATCTGATCGTTTATTATCCATGGAAGAATCAGCGACTATTGCCATGTCAAGAAAAAGTCGTGAATTGAAAGCACAGGGTAAAGACGTAATCTCCTTGTCCCTCGGTGAACCAGACTTTAATACACCTGAATTTATCAAGGATGCAGCGAATGAAGCCATGAAAAATAATTTTACTAGATATATGCCTGTGCCGGGGTTTGAAGACCTCAGGGAAAATATTTCGAAGAAATTTAAAAGAGACAATGATTTAACGTACTCAAAAGATCAAATTGTTGTATCCACAGGAGCAAAACAATCTATCGCTAATGTGGTTATGACTCTTATTAATCCGGGAGATGAAGTTATTATTCCTGCCCCGTATTGGGTATCATACATTGAAATAGTAAAAGTATCTGGAGGAATTCCGGTAATTGTAAATGCGGGAATTGAAAAAGATTTTAAAATTACAGCTGATGACCTGAGAAACAGTATTACTTCAAAGACCAAGCTAATGATCTTCTCTACACCTTGTAATCCAACGGGTTCTGTGTATTCAAAACAAGAATTAAGAGGTCTTGCGGATGTCATAAAAGAAAACCCTCAAATTGTAGCGCTCTGTGACGAAATATATGAGCATATCACATTTGAAGCGAAACATGAGAGCCTTGCCCAATTTGATGATATTTATGAGCAGGTAGTAACAGTTAATGGCGTGTCAAAAGCCTGGGCAATGACAGGGTGGAGATTAGGTTATATAGGAGCACCTTTAAAAATTGCAAGTGCATGTACCAAAATACAAGGGCAGTTCACCTCGGGAACCTGTTCTATTTCACAAAAAGCAGCTATAGCCGCCATGCAAGCTGACCCGGATGTACTAAAAGAGATGATTGCTGCGTTTAAATACAGAAGAGGATTAGTTTTAAACGCTTTAAATGACATCCCAGGTATACAGACAAACAATCCAGGTGGTGCATTTTATGTGTTTCCCGACTGTTCTGCTTATTTCGGCAAATCCGACGGAAATACTACAATAGGAAATTCAACCGACTTGTGTTTGTATTTACTGGATAAAGCACTTGTAGCTCTCGTGGCGGGAGATGCTTTCGGAGATGCAAACTGCTTTAGACTGTCATATGCTGCTTCTGAAGAAACATTGCTGGAAGCAATGCGTAGAATAAAAACTGCATTGTCAAAACTTAACTAAGTGAAATACAAGACATTATTTGAAAAATTCAAAGGTAAAAGGATTCTTGTTGTCGGGGACCTGATGCTGGATAACTATGTTCTGGGAAAAGTGACGCGTATAAGCCCAGAAGCACCTGTACCAATAATTTCTTTAGACAAAAAGGAAAGCAGAATTGGTGGTGCAGGTAATGTAGCACTGAATTTAATGAATCTGGGAGCTAATCCTCAAGTGGTTTCCGTTATAGGCTCAGATTCGGAGGGAAATCATTTAATTGATTTATTTCATAAACGTAAAATATCGGTAAACGGAATTATTAAAAGTGAGCACAGAAAAACGACTGTAAAAACAAGAGTCATTTCCTCAAAACAGCAAATGCTTCGCATTGATTCTGAAGATACGCATCCCTTGTCGACTGAAATTGAAAACTCTTTGCAAAATAAGATATCAGATTGTATTCAAAATGGTTTTGATGCCGTGATTATTGAAGATTATAATAAAGGTGTACTTACTAAAAACACCATTCGCTTCATTATCGAGCTGGCAAAGAAAAACAATATCCCTGTGGCTGCTGACCCCAAAAGAGATCATTTTCTTGACTATTCAGGATTAACCTTGTTCAAGCCAAACCTTAAAGAGCTAAAAGAAGGAATGAATGTGGAATTCGATTTTAAAACTGACAAATCAATATTTGAACAGTCAGTTAGACAGTTAAGAGAGCAAATACCTCACGAGATTTCATTAGTTACCCTTTCCGAAAACGGCGTATATGCTGCTGATGATTCCCAATCCCATTACGCAAAGGCCCATCCGCGAGATATTACAGACGTATCGGGAGCGGGAGATACAGTAATTGCTACTGCTACATTGTGCTATATCTGTGGGGCCGAATTAAATGAAATGGCACAAATTTCAAATATTGCAGGTGGAATGGTTTGTGAAAAGCCTGGTGTTGTCAGTATTTCAATTAACGAATTGCAAAAAGAGGTAGAAAAGCTCCTATAGTCAGTAAGTACTTATAGCGTATGTCAAAAAAAATCGTTAAACCATATAACAGCGAGAAATCGAAAAAAGAAGAAGTGGCACAGATGTTTGATAACATTTCTTCGAGATATGATTTCTTGAATCATTTCTTATCTCTTGGTATCGATCGTATTTGGCGAAAAAAAGCGGTAAAAGAGCTCCGCGAGATAAGTCCCAAGCGTATATTGGATATTGCAACCGGTACAGGTGACTTCGCTATTGCTAATATGAAGCTAAAACCTGATGAAATCATAGGAATAGATATTTCTAATGGAATGCTTGAAGTGGGAAAGAAAAAAATGGTCAAAAAGAAGCTTGATCACATTGTCAAGCTCCAGCAGGCAGATTCTGAAGAACTTCCTTTTGAAGATGATTATTTTGATGGGCTCACCGTTGGATTCGGTGTGCGCAATTTTGAAAATCTCGAGAAAGGCCTGGAGGAAATGTTGAGAGTGCTTAGGCCCGGAGGTAAAGCCGTAATTCTTGAATTTTCAAAACCCAAAAAGTTTCCCGTAAAGCAGAGCTTTAAATTCTATTCTAGATTTATTATACCAAAATTGGGTAAAAATATATCCAAAGACGAAAAAGCGTACGCATATTTACCGGAAAGCGTCGAAGCTTTTCCCGAAGGCGTAGAATTTGAAAATATACTAAAAAAATTACATTATAGGGAGGTTAAATCTTCTACAGTGTCTGGTGGTATAGCCACCATTTATACGGGAATTAAATAATCGTGCAACATACAGGAAGACTTCACGTTATTTGTGTAATGAAATCCTTGGTTTCTATAGTATTTGTATTTACAATCACTGCTTCCTTCGGACAGAAGTTAAAGCAGCAACGATTGAAGAACTTTGACAAGAAGGCTTTTTCTTTCGGGTTTACTCTTGGATTTAATTCTGCAGATTTTACACTATACCAATATGACGATGCATACGAACAGTATGGTTTAGTATCTGTAATTAACAAATCACAACCTGGAGGACAGCTAGGTATTTTAGCTTCACTAAAACTGGGAACACCTGTTCTAAGACTTCGATTCATGCCGAGCTTGTCATTTCAGGAAAGAGTACTGGAATTCAGAAGTCTGGACAGCCTGAATTTTCAGAATGGAATCGGACAGGAACGAGTTAATTCAACCAGCCTTGATTTTCCATTAAGCTTCATATACAGAACAAAAAGGTTTAATAATTTCACTGCATATACTGTATTTGGAGGCCAATACTCCATCGATCTACAATCCCAGCAAGATGCTTCTCAGAATTACATTGACCCCTTTATAAAGCTTAATAGATATGATATTCAGGCACAATTAGGAATAGGAGTTGAATTTTTTGCAGCCTATTTTAAATTCGCCATGGAATTAAAATATTCTCATGGCATTACAAATAGTCTTATACAGGACTTTTCTCCAGTAGCTAAACCAATTGACAGACTCTATAACAAAGGATGGTGGTTTTCCATTATCTTTGAATCATAATGCAAGAAATTTCCTTTCAGTGCTCGCCAGAACAGGCAAAAGACGATGATTATTTAAGCCATAAGATTTCTCGTTTAAGTGGAGCAGCAGCAGGTCAAAATGTGTATTTCGAATGGCATAAGAGAAGTATTGATGCCAGAAAAAAGAAAATTAAGATCAATTGCATTTTTAAAGTCTCGGTTGACGAGAAAATCACAAATGAAAACTTTCAATTCGATCACCAAGATGTAAGTGATAAGCAAGAGGTACATATTATAGGAATGGGGCCTGCCGGGCTTTTTGCAGCTCTATATGCTATACAGAACGGGATGAAACCCATTATTTACGAAAGAGGAAAGAATGTAAGGGATAGAAGAAGAGATCTTGCGAAATTGAATAAAGAAGGCGTAGTTAATCCAGAAAGCAACTATTGCTTTGGTGAAGGAGGTGCTGGAACATATTCTGATGGAAAGCTATACACGAGATCGAAAAAGAAAGGTGATGTGCGAGAGGTTTTAAAAATGCTTGTACATTTTGGAGCAGACAAAGATATTTTAGTGGATGCACATCCTCATATTGGTACAAATAAGCTGCCTCAGATTATCACAAGTATAAGAGAATCAATACTCTCCTGTGGTGGAGAAATTCACTTCAACCATAGAATGACGGATATACACTTTAAAAATTCCAGAGTAGTTCATGTTGTACTCAATGGAAACCTTCAGGTTGCAGTACAAAATTTAATTATTGCCACTGGTCATTCTGCTCGAGACATATATCATATTTTAGATTCCAAAGAGATCAAGCTCAAAGCCAAGCCCTTTGCTCTTGGTGTAAGGGTAGAACACACTCAGGAATTCATTGATTTTGCTCAATATGGAAGGCCAAGTGATCAATACCTCCCTCCTGCTTCCTATAAGCTGGTTGCTCAAATCGAAAATAAAGGAGTATACTCATTTTGTATGTGCCCCGGCGGTATTGTAGCACCGTGTGCTACTAATCAGGAAGAAGTTGTTACCAATGGCTGGTCACCATCTAAAAGAAACAACCCTTATTCCAATTCCGGAATTGTTGTGGGAATCAGTCCTGAAGATTTAGATGATTCTGATTCCCCATTCTGTTGTCTCAATTTTCAGAAAAAAATTGAACGTAAAGCATGGGATCTTGCCGGTAAAAATCAAAAAGTCCCTGCGCAATGTCTTCTTGACTTTATGAATGGTATAAAAAGCAGTCAATTTCCCAGAACATCATACCAGCCCGGTATTGAAAGTGTAACTATGGATGAAATATTCCCTGAGTTTATTTGTGATAGACTAAGAAAAGCATTTATTGAATTTGATAGAAAAATGCCTGGATTCATTACTAATGATGCGGTACTTCATGCACCAGAATCCAGAACCTCCTCTACAATCATAATACCTCGTGATAAGCAGTATTTACATCATGTGGATATACGTAATTTATATCCTTGTGCTGAAGGTGCGGGTTATGCGGGAGGAATAGTTTCTGCGGCAATCGACGGAATGAATTGTCTCAAAAGCATAGCCAATAAATAAATTTATAAGAAAGAGTATGTAACTTTGGCCCATGAAAAGAGTGGTTGTAGGCCTTTCTGGTGGAGTCGATTCCAGTGTTGCAGCTCATTTACTCATTGAAAAGGGGTATGAAGTTATTGGCATGTTCATGAAAAACTGGCATGACGAGTCTGTGACTATTTCAGATGAATGTCCATGGATAGACGATTCAAATGATGCCTTACTGGTTGCGGAAAAATTAGAGATACCTTTTCAGGTCATTGACCTGAGCAGAGAATATAAGGAAAGGATTGTGAATTACATGTTCAACGAATACGAACGGGGAAGAACTCCTAATCCCGATGTATTATGCAATCGGGAAATCAAATTCGATGTATTCCTTAAAGCTGCGTTGGAAGTGGGAGCTGATTACGTCGCAACAGGACATTACTGTCAAAAACAAAAGAATGAAAACGGCTCATTCGATCTCATTGCCGGTATTGATAAATCGAAGGATCAGTCTTATTTTCTTTGTCAGATTACCCAAAGTCAACTATCAAAGGCTCTTTTTCCAATAGGTCATCTCGAAAAAAAGGAAGTGAGAAAAATTGCTAAGTCTATTGGTCTGGTGACAGCAGATAAAAAGGATTCTCAAGGACTGTGCTTCGTAGGTAAAGTCAAACTTCCCGAATTTTTGCAACAGCAGCTTAAAACTAAAAATGGAAAAATAATAGAGATTCCTCACACGCTTAGTCAATATGAAAGCGCAAAGAGGATTTCAACGAATCCAGAGCATATTATCGAGCTGGCAGAACCTTATCAATATTCTATTATGGATGGTGAGCAGGTAGCAAGTCACAATGGAGCTCATTTTTACACTATTGGACAAAGAAAAGGCTTACATGTTGGTGGTCGCCCCGATCCTAGCTTCGTTATTGGTATTGATACTAAAGATAACGTCGTGTATACCGGGCAAACAGATGAGCATCCCGGATTAAATAGAAGAGCCTTAAAAATAAAGAGAGAAACGATGAACTGGATTAGTAAAAAAGACAACGCTGAAAGTTCGGAGTATTCGTTCAGAATTAGATATAGACAGCCACTTCAAAAAGGCCTTCTGATTCAAAAAGACCAAGAATGGTATATATTATTCGATAAAAAACAAAAAGCTATAAGTCCAGGACAATTTGCAGCATGGTACAAGGGGAACATATTAATTGGGTCAGGAGTTATTGACCATTAATTCATATGAATAGAAAATAATAAAGACTCATTCTCAAGATTCTCCCTATTCTCCAAAAAATCCATTAAGGATGCGACCTCATGAATATTAATCGGACTTTCAGTTCCCATTTCTCTGTGCTTTGAGAGCTTTAGCTGAGCTTTTCTCACTTTATTACTTCGTAATGTTTGAATGTTTGCTTTCATAACAAATGATTTACACGTCTCTATAACGCAATAATCATTCCAAGGTTTCGTCTATTTGCAAAATTCATTTCAATAGTAGCTATATTTGCATTATGAAACATGTGTATTTCCTAGCTTTTTTGGTTTTTTGTACTGCCTGCGACAATGAGGATTCCACGAATACAAAACAAAAAAAATCAAATACGGATATTTTTGGGAATACGACCACTGAAAATACAGGTCAGGCGGGTTATTTACTGGATAGTTCTGAATTTTTTGTCGATCAAATTATTCATCAGCATCTTCAGCAAAACCTGAATATTCAAGAAATTGAGGCATATTCTTTCGAAATCTACGAGGATTATGTAAATAAAGACAGCATTAAAGATGCTGTAATTGCCATAAACCTTTTGTCCTTTGCAAAAAAGGAGTCTCAAAAACCGAATAATACGCTTGTATCACCTCAATTGGGATATCTTGGACCATACAATTGCTTTGTGTATTTTGACGGCAAATCAAATAGTCTTTCCAAACCTATTACCGTATATTCCTCGGCTGTTTCTCCCCTTAAAGTTTCATTTGAACATATTTCAGCTATGAATTACAAGGACATCATAATTGATTTCAAAATAAGAAACTCGAGCTTTAAAGAAATTTATTTTTTAACCAAGAACTTTCCAAAACGCGTATTTCAATGGAAAAATTATGACGGTATTGGAACATCAAATACAGAAGCCTACTGTTTCGATTATTTTACCAACGAGAATTCCAAAGCAAAAAATATCCGGATTTCAGAAGGTGAAATCGAACATATTTCAAGTCAAGTTGATCTCTTTACAGTAGATCCTAAGCTGATTAACACTCATAAGCAGGTGAAAGAGTTTTTCTATATAGAATCTGAAGGGAAATATTTTACTAAGAAAGAGAATTAAAACTTACCTCTCAGAGTAATAATGAAATTACGTCCAGGAGAAGAAATATTGGAAGCAAATTTTCTGTAATTGTGGTCCAATATATTTTCACATGCCACCTGTAATGAAATGTTTTTGGAAAAATTATAATGAACCTTTAAATTCAATGTATACCAGCTAGGCATACCTTCCGGAAGAGCAAATGCATAGTTGTCCTCCCCCACTAAATTGTAGTCTTCAATTCTTTTCCAGTCAGAATAATTCACAAAGAATTCGGAAGATATTTTTTTCCAATGGTATTTGATACTGACCTTCCCAAATAATGGTGGAATATGATCCAAGGGATAAGGCACACTATCAGTGAGTATTCTGCCGTAAGTATAATTGAACGTAGAATAAATATTAAAATATTTCCCGATGTTTCCACTCAAAATCCCTTCTAAACCAATAACATACGCCCTATTAGCGTTCGTAGTTGTTATGACCTGACTGTATGTTCCTTCATACAATATGGAATCTACACCATTAAAATTGGCATTCTGAACAGTCAGAGCATTCGTTAAAAATGTCCCGAATACATTTGTAGAAACCTTTAGTTTCTTAAAAAGTTTTATTTCAGATCCTAATTCAAGATTATAAGAGTATTCCGGTTTTAAATATGGATTTGGAACAATGACTTTTCCTGGAACAGATTCAAAAACCTTTGAAACATCATCTACATTTGGAGCTCTAAATCCAGTAGCTGCAGATATCGTGTATCTAAATGAATCTTTTGGCATATATATTAAACCTAAATTACCATTGACTGAGGCATTTCTTTGTTTAATTGAGCTAAATGGAAATGGGTAAAATGTTTTATCAATGAACTCTGCATTTAGTCTTACCTGAGAGGATCTCACTCCTACATTTAGGATCATCTTTTCGTTTAACTCAAGGTTATCCGTAATATACACTGCAAAAGATAACATATCAGAACCTCCATCAGGATAGCGGGTATCCAAACTTGACACCTGCATATTACTTATATTTGTTGAATATGCATTGGATTGCACATTGTTGAAGAACAAGTCTAACCCATACCTAACTTCATGCTTAACCGTTGTGTCCGTTGCATTTGTATGATACACCTCTTTTGAAAAATCACAGTTAAGAGTAAGTATATTGAGTGACTCCTTTCTGGTATTCTGTTCATCGTCCTGATACCTTCTTACTATACGACTTTCTTCAATAGATTGATAAGCCAATACTAACTTTGAAAAATCAAATAATTCGTTCGATTTTGTAAATTCAAGAGCATACGAGGACATAAACCTAAATTGAGGTCCATAATACCATTCGGCATATTTTGCATGCTCATTCTCCAATTGAGTCAAGCGATCATATCGATCTACATTACCAGAGTTTGACAGTTGAAAATTAACTTTGTGAAGAATAAATTTATTCGGTTTAAAAATAAATTTCTGTAGGATATCATATTGAGAATATCCAGAACCAATCTGGAGATTAGGGTCTGAGTTATTGAACATTGTATCTACTCCATTCACACGAGAAACATACCAGTTTCTCTCGCCAAAACTTTCAGCAAAACCTGACCTTTTAGATCCTTGACGTAAATCTCCAAATTTAGAATAAGTTAATGAGGTTAATGAACCTAACTTTTTATTTCCAACGGATACATGAGCATTACTTGCAAAACCGCTTGCCGCAGAGAAATACCTAGAATAGGCATTTCCAATAACCATCACTTTCTCTTTTCGACTTAAAACAGGGTCCTTTGTTTTAAATGTCATCACTCCCCCTATGGCATCCGAACCATATATCACAGAACCCGGACCGAAAACAACCTCTACCCTGTCCATTATCGCATTGTCCAAAGTAATGATATTCTGAAGGTGACCTCCTCTGTATATGGCATTGTTCATCCTCACTCCATCTACCACCATCAACACTTTATTGGTCTCAAACCCACGTATTATTGGACTCCCTCCTCCTAATTGACTCTTTTGAACAAACACATTGCCAGAATTATCAATCAAATCCGCCATAGATGATTGGTTCAGTGATTCTATTTCCCTGCTACGAATAACCCGTATTTTCTGAATGACGTCCTTTTTTTTCTCTGAAATTCTATTCGCAGAAACAACCGTTTCCTCCAATGTATTCGCACTTGACTGAAGGTATACTTTAAAATTCTTTCTCTCTAATGATTCAAATGTCAGGGTATTGGAAATGTACTCTTCATGGTGAAATGAAATACGCCATGCCGAATCTGCCAGCTCAAATATATTTGTTTGAATTTTCCCTTTTTTGTTCGTAAAATGCTGTTCAACTGGAGTAATCCCTCCTAAAGTTTGTGCTTTTCTCCATCCATCACCCTCAGGTACAACATCAATTCCATATATGATTATATTCACATCGTAAATGGGTAACGAGGAAATGTCATCGTAAACCGTAATTTTTTGCTGTGCAAATGAAAGTTGACAGCAAACAGTAAACAGTATTAATAGAAAAAAGTTGTAAGAGGCCTTAATCACCCTGCAAATTTATTATTTTTATTAGCTATTGTACAAAATATGAGCCACAGTTTTATAGCGTCTAAAACATATCGATATTATACATCAGGTAATCCAGTTTCTGCAAAATACATATTGCTTACATTACATGGATACGGACAGCTTGCAAAGTATTTCATTAAAAAATTTGAAGAATGTTCAGCAGACTATTTAGTAGTAGCTCCTGAAGGGCCCCATCGTTTTTATTTAAAAGGATATTCTGGTAGAGTCGGTGCATCCTGGATGACTAAAGAAGCACGTGAATACGATATCGATGATAACTTAAAATGGCTCAATGAGCTATTGGCGGAGCTCCAAAAAAACAAGAAATACGAAAAAATAGTATTACTCGGATTTTCACAAGGCGGCCCAACAGCTGCAAGGTGGTACGCCCAAAATGAATCAAAATTCCATAAGCTCATTTTGTGGTCTTCCATTTTTCCTCCCGATATTGACAAAACAAGAATATCGAAAAATAAAGGAAATGTTTTTGCAGTCGGCTTAAATGATGAATTCCTTAATGAATCTCTTTTGGATAGAGAGATTGAATCATATGAAGAATTAGGCTTTGATACAATCACTTTTAAAGGAAATCACGATATCAATACCGATGTACTCAATGACATATTGGCTTAAAGCTGTTTCCCCTGCTCAGATTTAGCAACTATGGCAGCCACTGTAGCATCACTGGTTACATTAATAACTGTTCTGCACATATCAAGTATTCGATCAATAGGATAAATGATGATGATCCACATGGGGTTCAATCCTACAGAGCTCAACACAAACATCAGCATAATTAACCCTGCACTGGGAACTGCAGCCGAACCAATAGACGCTAATGTGGTAGTGGCAACTATTCCTATTTGCTGCGAAACAGATAAATCCACACCATGAAATTGAGCTAAAAATATGACAGCAACAGCCTGATATAAGGAAGTTCCATCCATATTGACTGTAGCACCAATGGGTAAAACAAAATCACTAACTTTTTTAGGGACCTTCAGCCCGTCTTCCACGCAACGTATTGTGACTGGCAAAGTTGCAGCACTTGAGCTCGTAGAGAAGGCCAAAAATTGAGCAGGACTCATCTTCTTATAAAAACCGCTGTATCCAAATTTGACACCAAAGATGCGCTGGAGAAGCGGATAAAATCCAAAAAGCAATAGGCTAAGGCCAAGAAGTACAACCAAAGTGTAAAGACCCAAAGTTCTAAATAAGGAAAACAATTCCTCAGGTGTATTTGCAATTTTAGCTAAAACTCCAGCCATTAAACAGAATACAAAAAACGGCGATATGGACATAATGATATTTACCATTTTAATAAACACCTCTCCCATCCCATCAAAAAACCCGTGAACAGCTCTGGACTTCTCATTCTGAATTAAAGACAGTGACACGCCAAAAAATAGAGCAAAAAAGATGACCTGTAGCATCAACTTGCTACTTGAAAAGGATTTTACCAGATTTTCAGGAACCATATCCACAAACGGCTGTAGCGGACCAGGATTCCTTTGTTTGGCCTCCTCATTTTTAGACATCATTTTTTGATAGTCTGATGAGCTCTTTTCCTCAGATAAAGATTTTTCAATTTTATCAATAAGGACTGGATCTGCATTTTTTAATACATTCTTGCCATCCTTAATTTCCTGCCCTTCCGAATGTGCCCATATTTCATATCTTAATCTATTAGTTTCCTCCATAGTATTTTTACCTGGCTCAATGAGATTAACAAGAGTTAGTCCTAAGGTAACTGAAGCTACAGTAGTCAATAAATAGAGAGCTAAAGTCTTTGCACCTAATCTGCCAAGCTGCTTAACATTTCCCAAGCTTGCAACACCACTTACAATGGAAAACAGAACTAGAGGAATCGCAATGAATTTAAGGCAGTTAATGAAAATAACTCCAAAAGGATCTATCCAATTAATGGTAAATTCGTTCCAGCCCATAAAACCAGAAAACAGGGCCCAAGCAACGCCCAAAACCATTCCTATTAGTATTTTCCAATGCAGAGCCAATTCTTTCATAGAGTAATAATTTAAACAAATGTACAATTTAAGGTGCATATGAGTCATCGGACAAATAATGAGTTTCGTATATTTGAGCACAATTTATTTCTATGGCAACTTCTTCCTCAGTTATTGAATTTAATTTTAACGAAGATCAAATGCGTCTGAAAATCAGAGCTCTTGAGCAAACATTAGATAAAATATATTTAGGAGGGGGTAAATCAAAAATTGACAAGCTTCATAAGAAAGGAAAACTAACTGCACGAGAGCGTATTAAAATGCTCTTAGATCCAAAATCAAGTGAACAGGAAATAGGTGCATTGGCTGGTCATGGCATGTATGAAGAGTACGGCGGATGTCCCTCTGGAGGAGTAGTTGTTGTCATTGGCTATGTACAGGGGAGACAATGCGTTGTGGTAGCTAACGACGCTACTGTAAAAGCAGGAGCCTGGTTTCCAATAACAGGTAAAAAAAATCTAAGAGCTCAGGAGATTGCAATGGAGAATCACATTCCGATTATTTATCTTGTTGATTCAGCTGGTGTTTTTCTTCCCATGCAGGATGAGATCTTTCCTGATAAAGAGCATTTCGGACGTATTTTTAGAAATAATGCGATTATGAGTTCAAGGGGAATTGTACAAATTGCGGCGGTCATGGGAAGCTGTGTAGCTGGAGGAGCATATCTGCCGATTATGTCGGATGAATCATTAATTGTAAATAAAACTGGAACTATTTTTCTTGCAGGCTCTTATCTTGTCAAGGCTGCGATTGGTGAAAAGATTGACAATGAAAGCCTTGGGGGTGCTAAAACACAAACTGAAATCTCTGGAATATGTGATTACAAAGTCGAAGACGATAAGACATGTATTTCAACCATACGGGAAATCATGAGTCATCTTGGTGAAAAAGAAAAGGCAGGTTTTAATCGATTAGAACCTGTAATGCCAAAACAAGAGCTCAAAAAGCTATATGGGCACATGCCTGCAGAAAGATCAAAGCCATATGCGAGTAAAAAAATTTTAGGGTGTATTGTGGATGATTCCAAATATACAGAATACAAGGCTTCTTTCGGGAAAACAATTATAACAGCGTACGCCCGTATTGATGGCTGGAGTGTTGGAATTGTAATGAACAACCGAGAAATTGTAAAAAATTCTAAAGGCGAGATGCAGTTTGGCGGTGTTATTTATTCCGATTCAGCAGATAAAGCGTCTCGATTTATTATGAATTGTAATCAAAAAAATATCCCCTTGGTATTTATTCATGATGTAACCGGTTTCATGGTGGGATCTAAAAGTGAGCAGGGAGGTATTATTAAAGATGGTGCAAAAATGGTCAATGCCATGTCAAATTCTACCGTTCCTAAATTTTCTATCGTTATAGGAAATTCTTATGGGGCAGGAAACTATGCCATGTGTGGAAAAGCATATGATCCAAGATTGATAGTGGGATGGCCAACTGCCGAAATCGCCGTGATGAGTGGAGAGGCCGCAGCTAAGACCTTGCTGCAAATTGAGATCTCTTCTTTAAAAGGAAAAGGAGAAGAAATTACCGAAGAGAGGGAAAAAGAGCTTTTTAATAAAATCAAAGATAAATATGATGCGCAGATTTCTCCATATTATGCAGCAAGTCGATTGTGGATAGATGCCATTATAGATCCTATCGAAACAAGAAAAGTAATATCCATGGGGATTGAAATGGCCAATCATAACAAGTCAAGTGAAAAATACAATGTTGGTGTAATTCAGACCTAAGCTCTACTCCTCTGAAGCATTTTTTCCATTAAAATAGTGTGTATATCCAAAGCCTACGATTAAAAAGGACGACACCTTATTAAATGCACTTTCATCATAACCAATATTCCCTTCAATGCCAATAGACCAGGGTTTAAACCCAAATCCATAAAAGGGATAAGCGATAGTGAGTCTGTACGAATTTGCAACATCAGAAGACAGTATCAGTCCGACACATGGCTCAATATATGTCGATTGCATAATGTTCAACAAAATCCCATCCGCAATTAATGCATCTGTTTTAATCATAGTGTGTGCATATCCTAATTTCACTCCAATATCGGTTGCAAATCGTTCGCCCCAAAATTTTTCATGTGAACTCTTAACAAAAGCACCAACCGTATGCATACCTCCATATATCGCAGAGGGAATACTAAATTCATTGACAGCAAAATAGGAATAATGCCCTCCTACTCCGAAAGCCAGACCATTTTTAAAAGCATACTGATAATAAGGACTAACTGAAACCAGCCCCTGCATAATATCTTTAAATGGTTTATTAGTAAATGAATTCGGTAAACCCAATTCAATTGTAAAAGAACCGTCTGGATCAATTTGCTGCCCCAATACCTTTGGTGAGTGCCAAAAAAGGAAAAGGAATGCAGTAAATAAATGAAATCTCATATAAACAGAACGATATAACACTAAAAACGTATTCGATTTTTATTTATTGTTAGCAAGATATCTATAAACCTTTATTTTATGGATTAAATATCTATATAATTTAATCCTTTAAGCATTTAAAATGAAAATCTCTGGTTAAGTCGATGTACTCCGTTGTATACGAATTATCCAGATTTCGAATAGTTAATTCATCATGAACAGGAGATTTTTCCATAAATGATAAACTCATTATTACTCTTGTTTTTAGTTTGTTTTCTTTTGAATTAATGATAGTTATATTATTAATATACAACTTATTAACATAACTAACCTCAATTATATTTTTATATATACTATATGGAACAATAATCCAGAAAACGCCTTGTGCAGATAAAAGTCGCGACACAAGAGAGATGAGCTGAGCTAATTCATTATGAGAGGTATGTTTTGTCAGAATATTAGACGATTTAGTATGTTTTTCCGACTCGACATAAAATGGCGGATTCGCAAATATAAGATCATACTCATCACTATGAAAATAGTCAAAATAATCTCCTAAATGAGCCTTAAGCCTGGCTGACCATGGAGAGTTTTTAAAATTAACACAACATTCCAGATAAGAATCATAATCACCCTCCATGGCATCTATAGAAATTTCGCTGAATTTTTGAGCAATCATAAGAGCCAGAACCCCAGTTCCAGTACCTAAATCCAATCCTCGCTTAGCATCTGCAGCATCTATAAAAGCTCCTAAGAGCATACTGTCTGTGCCTACTTTAAAGGCAGATTTATCCTGTAAAATTGTGAATTTCTTAAACTTAAATTCCGAAGACACTAGTATGCTTTGGCGAATAAAACTCTGCCTTTTGAGGGATTGCCGGTGTACACACACTGGCCCTCTACCCTCTTTTGATCCAAAGGAATACATCGTATGGTAGCCTGTGTGAGCTCCTTAATTTTATTTTCAGTTTCTGCCGTTCCATCCCAATGGGCAGAAATGAATCCTCCCTTCTGAACTAAATCCTTGAACTGATCAAAATCATCTGCTTCTGTTGTCATCGAATTCCTAAAATTGAGGGCTTTTTCAAATAATCCGCTCTGAATTTCACTCAATAATGATTCAACATTATCTTCAACACCTTCAAAATCCACTATTTTTTTCTCCTTGGTATCTCTCCGGGTTAATTCAATTTTTCCGCTTTCCATATCTCTTGGTCCCATTGCCAATCTAACAGGAACTCCTTTTGTCTCATATTCAGAGAACTTCCAGCCAGGCCTTCGATTGTCATCGTCATCATACTTGAATGAAATTCCCTTTGACTTAAATTTACGACCTAAGTCCAGCATTAATTTCGAAATCGATTCACGTTCTTCTTCATTCCGGTAAATAGGCACGGCAACAACCTGTATTGGAGCTATTCGAGGGGGTAAAACGAGTCCCTCATCATCAGAGTGACACATGATTAGTGCACCCATTAACCTTGTAGATACTCCCCAGGAAGTGGCCCAGACATGATCTAGCTTCCCTTCTTTATCTGCAAATTTCACATCAAATGCTTTCGCAAAATTTTGTCCTAGGAAATGAGAAGTCCCTGCCTGTAATGCCTTTCCATCCTGCATTAACGCTTCAATACACAAGGTGTCTTCTGCCCCTGCAAATCGCTCTGATTCTGTTTTTCTTCCGCATATAACAGGCATAGCCA
>Ga0206679_10001302_pt1 | contig 20604 bp, 19 predicted proteins | sample M110012015metaG_FD_155464 | JGI IMG/M metagenome (GOLD analysis project Ga0206679, IMG submission 155464) | Ammonia-oxidizing marine archaeal communities from Monterey Bay, California, United States - M1 100m 12015 | ecosystem: Environmental > Aquatic > Marine > Intertidal zone | place: USA... | reverse complement strand
TGCCAATCATTGCGCCTTCTCTTTTAAGAATTTCAACAGCTCGAGGAGACTGTATATCCATGCCAGTATCACACAATACTTTTAATGATGCCTCATGAATTGATTCAATCTCATCCTCTGAAAAAATTGACATAGGCTGGAAAGGGTTCTTTTTTTGTCCATAAGGAGCCTGCTGAAAGCTTGTAACTTCTCTGGTGGCTTTGCCTCTTCCTCTTCTCATAGATTAACCTCAAGTTTTCATGAATAAAATAAAATCGTCTTTATCCACCACAAGAATGAATATGGGAAATTATTGCATAATTTAAACTATATCAATTTGAATTTAGTTAACGTCAGAATTTCGTTTGATTCGAGAGCGTGAATAATTCTCTACTTCTAGTATCAAAAGTTCTAGTTTATTTTTTTCTAAATACCGTGATAATTACTTTGTCACTGCCATGATCTTTATCTGGATTATTGCCATAGACATTTACTTCATGAAAATTGGGCTTGGTTATACTCCTTTTAATCTCTAAAAGTTTTTTATCAAATCCAGCTTTTTTAAATAACTTATAATGAATTGTCAAAACAAAAAGACCGCCAGTTCTGGTGACTCTTAATAGTTCATCAAATACATCTGGCCCGACATGCCCATGGGTAAAAGTTCCTGCACTAACAATTGCGCCATAATGATTATCATTTATCAATAATCTTTTGGTAAGGTCTGCCTCAATTATTTCTGAATAACAATTTTTTAATCTAGCAATATTTAGCATTTCAGGGGAAATATCAATAGCATCTATTTCTCTTGAGTTAAAATTTAAATACTCTCCAATGAGGCCTGTACCTGCACCAACATCTAGAATTGGAGTGTCTTCATTATTGGAATATTTGTCATAATAATTAGCTATTTCTAAAGGAGAGCGGTAGTCATTTTGTTTAGCAAAGTCACTATCGTATGAAGAAGCCCAGCCTCTATATAGATTTATAGAGTCCTCAGGAGTCTTTATTGAATATACATCTTTTAAACTCTTTTTGTCTGACATGTAATTCTTATAATTTCAGTATCAATCTAGATCTAGTATAAATCTAGTGAGACAAAAAAAGACAAATTTTTTCACTTGAGTTTCGCTGTTTTTTGAATTAACATTAAAAACCATACTTAAATAACTCGGTGGCTTTGAATAAAATGTTACTGGAGGTATTATGAAAAAAATGCTTGATAAAGCAGACGTTGTAATAGCTAGTAAAGGATATGTAGCGGATCAGCCTCAGTTGTCTTCATCTTTACACGCCATTTGCTATACCGATGAAAAGTATCTAGAAGTAGAGCGACATGCTATTTTTCAGAAAACTTGGCAATGGGCTTGTCATAAAGAAAAGCTACGCGAAGCGGGTGATTATTACGTTAAAGATATTGTAGGACACAGTATTTTGCTGTTGCGTAATAACGATGGTGAGTTGCGGGCCTTTTATAACGTCTGTCAACACCGTGCCCACGAATTACTAAAAGGGGAAGGTAAAACACAGATGATCGTCTGCCCTTACCATGCCTGGTGTTATGATCTAGATGGCGAACTTCATAATGCCCGTCATACCGAGCATCTTGAAGAATTTAATCAAGGTGAAATCTGTCTTAACCAAGTGCAAGTGGAAGAATTTTGTGGTTTTATCTATGTAAATCTTGATCCTAATGCGGCTTCGCTAGTTGATCAATCTGGCGATTTAAAAAAAGAAATTGGAAAATTTGCACCTGATATTAATGATTTGACATTCGCCCACCGCTTGACTTTTGACATTAAATCCAATTGGAAGAACGTTGTTGATAATTTTCTCGAATGCTATCACTGCCCAACGGCTCATAAGGATTTTTGCAGCCTGTTGCAATTCGACACTTACAAAGTGACGACACACGGCATCTATTCAAGTCATATGGCTAAAGGTAGTAATGAAGATAACACAGCATACAGCGTTGAAGGTGCTACCGTTAATGACCATGCTGTTTGGTGGCTGTGGCCAAACACCTGTTTAATGCGCTACCCTGGTAGAGCTAATTTTCTAGTATTAAATATCATCCCTGTTGGACCAAACCATACAATTGAAACCTATGACTTCTTTTTTGAAACAGGAGAGCCAACTGCGCAAGAATTAGAGGCCATCAAGTACATCAAAGACGTACTACAACAAGAGGATATAGATATTGTTGAAAGCGTTCAAAAAGGAATGGAGTCTCCAGCTTTTAATTTCGGTCGCATTGTTCACGACCCATCGGGTTCAGGTTTAAGTGAGCATGGTGTACACCACTTTCATGGCTTGGTGCTGGATGCTTATGCAACAGCCGTTGCAAAGTAAGGCTTGTTTGTAAGAGTTTTTGTTCTTGTTTGTTTAACTTTTTAGGATTTATTTTATGTCTAAAGGTCAACTAGAAGGTAAGGTAGCTATTGTCACAGGAGGTCGAGGAGGTATAGGACGCGGTATTTGCGAGCGATTCAGCAACGATGGTGCTAGAGTTATTGCTGCAGATCTAGCACAAGGGGAAATCAGTCTACCAAACAATGTTTGCTTTGAATTATTGGATGTTACTGACGAAATGAATGTTCAAAATTTAATGAAAAAAATAAGTAGCGAGTATGGCAAATTGGATATTGTTATTAATACTGCTGCGATAGAAATTGAAAAAACCATTGAAAATACCTCTCTTGAACAATGGAATAATATTTTTGCAATCAATGTGACCGGCACATTTCTGGTATCTAAATATGCCATCCCACTTCTTAGAAAAAATGGTGGTGGCTCGATTGTTAATTTTGGCTCTTACGATGGATTTATTGCTGACCCTGAACTATCTGCGTACTGCGCAACCAAAGGTGCAATTCATGCTCTTACCAAATCAATGGCTTGTGACTACGGTCCTGAGAACATCCGTGTCAATGCAATCTGCCCAGGTTATATTGATACGCCAATGTTGCAAAGTTTTTTCGGGTCAGAAGGCGATATTGAAAGTCTTAAAGAAGAGGTACGTAAGATCCATCCAATGCGCCGCTATGGCACACCGGCTGATATTGCGAGCTTAGTGAGCTGGCTCTCTGGCGATGAAGCGGGTTATGCCAGTGGCCAACTTTGGGTGCTCGATGGGGGTTTGAGTGCGCAAGTTCAACAAATGCGTTTATAAACAGGAGAGAAAATGACAGCAAAGAACAGCAAGGTTGCCCTTATTACCGGAGGCGCAAGAGGTATTGGTCGCGCCATAGTTGAGCGATATTTAAAAGAGGGTATGAGCGTTATTACCTGTGGACGCAACAATCGGCCCGATGATTTGGACGCGGCAGTTGATTGGTACAGTACTGATGTTGCCAACCCTGAAGCAGTTGAGGGTCTTCGCGATGCAATTATCTCTAAGCACGGCTCGTTACATGTATTGGTTAATAATGCCGGCATACAAATTGAAAAAACGGTTGTTGATAGTACAGATGAGGATTGGGATTTGTTGATGGGCGTCAATGCCAAAGGGGTATTTTATTGCTGCCGAACTTTTATTCCACTCATGGTTCAATCGGAAGGCGGGTCAATTATTAATATTGGTTCCATTAGTGGCCGTGCTGCAGACCCTGAAATGGCGCTTTATAACGCCTCAAAAGCATTTGTGCATGGCTTAACGCGTTCAATAGCAGTTGATCACGGCAAACAGGGTATACGTTGTAATGCTATATGTCCGGGCTGGATTATGACTGACATGGTAGATGCTGCTTTTGAGTTAGCGGATGACCGAGAGGCAGCACAAAAAGACGCCTTGGCAAGGCACTATATCGGTCGATTTGGAGAACCGTCTGATATTGCAAATATGGCATACTGGTTGGCCTCAGATGATGCCGCTTACACCACTGGTCAGATGTTTACAATAGATGGTGGTTTAACGGCCGCATCACCTGTAAATCCTGCGTTATTTTAGGACCAAGAACAATAATCTATGAAATAAAAGTATAGCCAAATTTTGACTATTCTAAACGAGGAGAGTTGTATGAAAAACAGATCTAACAAGCCCAATATTCTTTTAATCATGGCCGACCAACTGGCACCCCAGTTTTTGCCTTGTTATGGGCATGGTGTTGTTAAAGCACCTGAGATTAGCAAACTCGCTGATGAAGGTGTGGTGTTTGACGCCGCTTATACCAATTTCCCGTTATGTGCACCTTCCCGATTCGTAATGATGAGTGGTCGCTTACCTTCGCAAATCGCTGCTTGGGATAATGCCGTGGAGTTTAGTTCTGAAATTCCAACTTTTTCGCACTATCTTTCTTCTAACGGCTACCAAACTTGCCTAAGTGGCAAAATGCATTTTGTTGGTCCAGACCAATTGCATGGCTATAAGGATCGCCTAACAACTGATGTTTATCCAGCAGACTTCACTTGGCATCCAGAATGGGATCATTCAGAAGAACGCTTGGATTGGTTTCATAATATGGAAGTTGTTACAAAGGCAGGCCCTTGTGTTCGTTCGATGTATCTGGATTACGATGATGAGGTTGTTTTCAATGCCAAGCGCTATATATTTGAGCACGCCAAAGAGAGTGATGACAAACCTTTTTTTCTCACCTTGTCAATGATTCAGCCTCATGATCCCTATTTGTGTCGAGAGGATAAATGGGAGAGCTATAAAGAGGAGGATATTGATCTTCCAATAACTCCACTCGGCTCGGTGACAGAGGACCCTCATTCCACTCGACTGCGCCATTCTTATGGTGCTAGTGATGAGAAGTTGAGTGATGACGTTGTTCGCAATGCTCGGCGCGCCTACTATAGCTCGATAAGTGATATTGATGATAAGATTGCAGATGTGTTAAAAGCCTTGGATGAATCTGGCATGCGTGAAAATACCATTGTCATCGTAACTTCTGATCACGGAGATATGCTGGGTGAACGAGGAATGTGGTTTAAGATGAGTTTTCTAGAACATTCTGCCAGAGTGCCTTTGATTGTCCACGCGCCCAAAATGTTTTCCGCTAAACGAGTACAAGAGGCAGTTTCTTTGGTTGATCTTTTGCCTACTTTTGTTGAGTTGGCTAACGATGGAAAGCAGGGTAACTACGCAACTCCAATAGAAGGTCGTTCATTAATGGTTCACCTTAGTGGTGGTAAAGGGCATGACGAAGTGATTGGCGAGTATTTTGCCGAGGCAATTGATACTCCAATGTTTATGATTCGCCGTGGCTTTAAAAAATTTATTTATGCTGATAGCGATCCGTTGCAATATTTTGACTTAAGTAAAGACCCTCATGAGCATAATAATCTTGCTAACGATCCCACCTACGCGAGTGAAGTGAGACAAATGATGGATGAAATCTCAAGTCGTTATAATCAGGATGCTCTTCGCCTAGAAATATTAGAAAGTCAGCGACGACGTCGGTTTATAAAAGGCGTGATGCACGAACAAAAAATCGCCTGGGATTACAGTCCGCTTCGTGATGCTAAAAGAGAGTACATTCGTAACAATATGCCTGTTTACCAACTAGAAAAGCGTGCGCGCTTTCCTCAAGTGTAACGCTCTAAAATATCAATGCCTTGTTGATTCCAAAAGTGTAAAAGATCTATAAAAATCCAGTTTTCACTGAGCTTATCGCCCTCTCTTCTATACATATCAATTACCCTCATGTCACTTGGTTTTCCTGTTGAGGGCATATCCATAAATCCAATTGGTGTTAGAGTTAAGTTTGGCCAACCAAAAAAACCTCCAAAACTTCCTTCGGCAATTCTACAGAGATGTCCATTAAAGGTGCGATCCTTTAATCCAGATCGAAAAGGCCCAGAGTGTTGTTCGGCATATCTCTCTATTGTATAGGTTGCTCCTATACCAGCAGGTCCCCACCAAATCATATCCTCATTCCAACTTCTTCTTAGTTCATCAACTAGAGGAAGTTCTTTTTGCTCCTTCCAGGTTTTAATGTCGTTAACCATGAAATCTATTGCAGCTAGAGTTTTCTTGCCTTCTTTAGCATCCTGCTCTTCAAACAGCAAGCCATCATGTGTCATTGGTCCTGGCTGAACGAGATGGGCTGCTGTTTGAGGAGGGAAAGGTTTTAATCCAACCTGCATCATCACGTGCGGAATATCAAAAAACATAGCTGTCTCAGTAATCTTTCCATTCTCAACTTTATTGAACTCACAATAACGAAGGAATGCCATTTTTCTTGACGGCTTAATTCCAAGCCAATCATTATCAAATAAGCCCATTAAATGGCCCATGGAGACAACCCAAACAGATTTAAAACCATCTATCTCATTATTGCCAGCTATGAAAATATCCATACGTCTCTGCATATTTTTAAATGCATGTCGAAAGGGTTCCCAGAAAATTTTTGAAACTTCTAGTGCGCTTGAAAGCTCATTGAAAGGATGAAAGCCTCGCCAGACATATTCTTTACTAATATAGTTTTCTAACACCGTTGAAACTTCACCATGCTCTGCTGAGTCTAGTTCTCTATAGTAGTCAAGAATTAGTTTTTTTTCTTTCTGAAAGTTATTCATCATTATTTGTTATTCAAAATCATTCTTGCACCTTTCTCAGCAATCATCATAGTTGGAGCAGAAGTATTTCCACTCACGATGCATGGCATAATTGAGGCATCAATAACTCTTAGATTATTCATCCCTTTTACTTTTAGATTACTAGGAGAAACCACTGCCAAATCATCAGTACCCATCTTACAAGTTCCAACTGGATGATAAACTGTGAGTGCAGTTTTGCGTATGTACTGCAATATCTCTTCATCAGTATTTACCATATTTCCAGGAGCTATCTCTTTACCACGGACTTCATCAAACTCTTTAGATAATAAAACTTCTCTAGCTTTTTTTACTGCTTCAATAATGTTTTTTTCATCTCTAGGGTCAGACAAAAAATTGTGATCAATAAGAAGTTTATATTCGTCTCCCTGTTTGCTTAACTTAACAGAGCCCTTACTATGCGGTCTTAATAAACAAGTAAACAAAGAGTACCCATGTCCAAACTCAAACTTTCTACCTCGATGACTTCGATAAATAGGAGTAAAGTGAAACTGAACATCGGGATATTCAGGACTTCCAAGTTTTGTAGCAGAAAAACCTCCTGCCTCAACAAAATTACTGGTCCACCAGCCCATTCTTCTGAAAAGAAAGTTAAATGGGGATGTTAGCACTTGGGGAAACAGAGACCTCCAAGAAACACCAATAGATTCTGCTTTTTTTGAACGAACCGTAACCATTGTATCCAGATGATCCTGAAGATTTTCGCCAACTCCTGGAACATTGTGTTGACAAGTAATTCCTTCTCCTTCAAGCTCATCCTTATTACCAATTCCTGAAGACAATAGTATCCTTGGTGACTCAATCGCCCCAGCACTTAAAACAACTTCTTTATTACAAAACACCTGTTTGATGACGCCATTAACCTCAAGAATTACTGATTCAGCGCTATCACCTTCAACTTTAATTGATTGAACTCTGGCATTAGTCAATATGGTTAGGTTTGGTCTTGACAAAATTGGCTCAATAAAGGCCTTGTAGGAATTGACTCGAGTACCCTTGTCTTGATTAACTTTATAAATTCCGAGTCCCAATTGAGAGGCGTCATTGAAGTCAGAGTTTTGAGGAAGGCCTATATGTCTACCCGCCTTAATAAAGCGCTTAGCTGTCTTATTGACATCTTGAGGCCTAACAACCGGCCAATCTCCGCTAGTGGAGTGGTACTTTGGATCTCCGCCTGTTTGATCTTTTTCCATTGATTTAAAAATAGGTAAAACATCCTTATATGACCAGCCTGTACAGCCTATTTTTTCCCAATTGTCATAATCATTCTTATTGCCACGAATATAGGCCATGCCGTTAATAGAGCTAGAGCCTCCAAGGCCCTTGCCGCGATTGACAGTGATAATTCGATTATTTAAATTTTTTTGAGGCACGCCTTGATAGGCATAATCAAACTTCTTGTGACCATACAACACTGCAAGTCCAGCAGGGATTCTCACCCATGGGCTTTTATCACTTCCACCGCCTTCAACAAGGCACACAGTATTTTCAGGATTTTCGCTTAGACGATTAGCTAATACGCAACCGGCAGAACCTGCGCCTATAACGATATAATCGAATTTTTTCATGGTTTATCCCTTGACAGCACCCGCTGTAAGTCCGCTCACTAGTTGTCTTTGAAAAAACATCACTAGAATAAATAAAGGGATTATAGCTGAAACAACGGCTGCAACTGCAAACATAACATTTCCCTCTGTCTGAGTTGTGCCCATAAAACTTGCAATCTTAGGAACCATTGTTTGATTATCCTGAGAGAGTAGCAATGCTGTAACAGCAAAGTCGTTATATGCTAAGAGAAATGAAAAGAGTCCAGCTGTAATTACTCCGGGCCACATGATTGGAATAATGACATTTTTAAAAGCTTGAAACTGTGTGCAACCATCAACTTTTGCACTTTCATCAAGCTCTTTAGGTATTTTTTGAAAAAACGAGTGAAGCATCCATAAAGTAAATGGCTGGTTTATGGCAACTAGGACAATAATTGTTGTTGGAAGTATTCCCCATATGTTCCACTCATAAAATGGAAGAAGATATCCTGAAACTAGGGTAATAGGAGGTAAAGCGCGGAATACGAGTGCGATGATTAGCAGCCAAAACGAATAACGAAAGCCAGATCTTGAAAGAGCATACCCTCCCAAAGTAGCAATGGTTAATGATGTGAGAACTGTAAAGAAGCAAACTATTCCAGTATTTCTAAAAGCCCGCCAAAACTCTTCCTGGATCCATGCACCCTCATAACCCGCACCTGTAAATGGTGCTCCATGAACAACAGTTGTTCTTGCTCCAGAGAGGGCATTTTTCCAATCAGCTAAGGAGAAAAAGTCCAGCTCAACCTTGAATGATCCCCACAAAGTCCAAAAAAATGGAAAAACAGCTAGAAGAAACCATATAAAAACAAAACTGTAAATTAAGAGTTGTAATTTAAAAGGTTTTTTAATTTGGTCAGTGGACATTTTATTCTGAGGGGTTGAATTCACGCCAAGTTCTTACAAGAACCGGCATAAGTAAAATTAAAACACCAATAATTGTGAGGACTGATGTTGTCGCAGCGGATGATAAGAGCCTAGTTTCACCGCCTAAATCGTTATAAATAATCCATGAAAGTGATGTGGCATGAGCCTCTGCACTAAATCCTATTATGGGCTCAAATACTCTAAAGTTATCCATAAGTTGCATCAAAGCCACAAAGGCAACCAGAGGTGATAAATGCGGCACTATGACGTGCATAACTTGTTGAAAACGACTGGCTCCATCAATCATTGCTGACTCCAAAGTTTCTTCTGGAACCGTTTGAAGCCCTGCATAAAAAACGATAAATGCGAAAGGAGCGGCATGCCAAACCCCATAAACGATCAGCGTAATCCAGGTTAAGCCCGTTGATGCTTTAAGAGATAACTCGGGATTTTCGAAGATAACTTGAAGGGCTGTTCCGATGATACCTCTTGAGTCAATCATCCAAAAAAGAATTAAGGAGCCAACCAGAGGGGTTACGATCATAGGAAGTAATGAAAAGAAAACCATCACACCTTTCAAACGCTGATTTATGGAGTTAACCCCCAGAGCAATAATAAAACCAAATACAATAACAAGAGGTGTTACGACGAAAGTAAATGTCAGCGTAAAACCCATTGCTCGATAGAAAGGAAGATTCTTAAGGTTAGAAAAAAAATCACCTATGCTAGATTTTTCTTCCCATAACTCTCCAACTTCTTTTAGTGCAAGATGTCCACGATCAAAATAAATTTGAAGCCCAACCCACTTACCTAAGGGTTTTTCCTTTTTTAACATTGCAGTAGCTTCATGATCAACAGATGTTGCCGTTTTACAGCCAAAAGGATCACATGTTTCACCAACAATCAAGACCTTGTCATGGGGCGTATGTAGTGACTGACTTATAATCGAAGTTAACGGCAAGGCTATAAATAAAAGCATTGCCAGGGCTGTTGGAAAGAAGAACCAGAAAAAAGTCTTATGATTCATATAGGTTATATATAGTTATAACACATTATATTACACAAAAAGAAGGGGCACGTTTGGACACATGCCCCTATCTCGGAGATTAAAACTTAAAAGTTAAAGATAACCTTTCTCTGTAGCTGCGGTTGTGTAAGCCGCCTCTAAGTCAGCCAATGCTTGGCTAGCAGTTTCTTTTCCTTGCATGAAATCAACTAGTTCCGCACCTGCAGCTGAATGCATCAAACCTGCATATGGCAACATTGGATAAGGCTTAGTTCCCATTGCAGCAGCAGCAAATACACCTGCGGCAGCTGGAGTAGGCTCATAACCCTCAATTAACCAAACAGCTTGTGGCGAAGTAGTTTCGTTCAACATAGCTGGACGAATTGCATGCATCATGGCAATAAAAGTAGCCTCTGCATCTACATCTGAAATGTTCTTAGCTACAGTCCATCCATCCCACCATAGGGTTGAAGCTGCAGTTGAACCGCCGCCAACTGTCATAGGGCCAGCAGTAGCTGTAGCAGCTACTACAGCTGCATCTACCTCGTCGCCTCTAAGAGCTCCGATACGTGATCCCCACATATTCATCAGCGCAACATTACCAGCTTTCCATTCGGCACTAGTTGCGTTTGAGTCATGAGTTAGGAAGTCAGGGTTCATATATTCAGATAACGATTTCATCATGTTTAGTGCATCTACACCTTGCTGATTGTTAACAGCAATCTCAGCTGTTCCTGGCTTAAAGAACTCACCACCATGGCCAATATACATATTGACGAATTCTTCTGCTAAGTTCCAACCGGCTTTATAAGCACCGCCAACTGGATTTTGCATCAAACCACTTTTCCGAATTTTTGCAGCAGCTGTCAACATTTCTTCATAAGTAGTCGGGGGCGAAAGTCTTTGATCTTTCAAAACATCTGATCTATAAGTAAGATGTTGAGCATTCGCCATAAATGCAATACCCATAATATTTCCATCAATTGTAACTAACTGGCTTTTCTGAAGACCTTGCCCATGTTTTTCAACGAGGTCATTCAAAGGTCTAATCACATCATTGTTAATAAGTGCAACAATTGATGAGTTAGCAACAATAGCTGATGTGTATTCAGCAGGGTTACCAGACATACCGGCTACGTTAATTTTTTGATGATCAGCTGTTAAGTTTGTTTCAACTGTAACGCCATCACCAGCACATTCCATAGCTCCCGCTCCAATAGTTTGGATCGCTGGGAATTCATTACCAACAACACTAACTCTTCCTTCAGAAATGCCGCAACCCGCCCACGCACTTGAAGCTAGAGTAGTAAGAGCTACAACTGTAGCAATTTTTCTTAAAAACATATTAATACTCCTATTATTTTCTTATTTAAATACTCATTAATACAACATCATATGAAACAATAAAAACTTTCTTTGCATACGATTGCAAATTATTATAACACAGTCTATTATCTTATAGCTATAATTTTGCATTCGTATTCAGAAAATAGTATATATTAATTTTTAAATCGGAACATTAGATATGAGAATCAATATGCCAGCCAGAGCTCCAAGACCTCCAATGGATATAGCAACAAAAACTAGCTACACTAATAATTGAGTTTTTAAAGTCACTCTACTTCTGCCAATTCGGCAGTGGGTCATATCCCAACTGCAATAAAAGATGTGGTACATCGACGAACACCCAATTTTCCACTAAAAGCTCATTTTCACGGCGCCACCAATCACAAACGCGCATTAAAACGCGGTCATTTGTTGGACCTTGTCCTAGGAAGGGCTTGACGTTAATACCGGTCAAGGATGGCCAGCCTCCTGAACAGGTGTAATTCCCCTCGCCAAATCTTGTGAAATGTTCAGTAAAGCCGTTATTTTTTGCTCCGCCTGACCATCCTTCAAACTGAGATTCAAACGGGACTTGAAATGAGGCGAATTCGTCCACACCAATAAAAGAACCAAACGCACCTGGCCCATACCACATCATATTCTTATGCCAATAGGGTCGCCACGCCTCATCCTTTGTCGCTAATTTGTCAAGCATATCAGTAACAATTTGGTAGCTTTTCTGACCCTCGGCAGGATCAGAAGAACTTATGAGGACGCCATCACGTGATGCAGGCCCCTGTATTAGCCCAGTGTATCCACGCGAATGCCCTGGACTCATATCCAAAGGCCACTGATTACAGGCAATCATCAGTTCTGGAATGTCTATATAGATATAGCTTTCAACAGCTTGATCATTCTCGATACGGTGGAATTCGCCATAGCGTAAGTAAGACAGTGTTTTTGTCGCGTTAAGACCAATCCAATCTCTTACAAATTGCCCCACATAATAGCCCGTTGAGCTGATCCAATTTTGTCCCTTGAACTCTCCAACCATGAAGATATCATCACGCCGATAAAGACCTTGGAATGAATGTTGAAGCGGCAATAGAAATTCATTGAGGTAGGCATCTGCGCCGGCCAGCTGATTAAACGGATGGACAACATTAATGTCTGCATCCTGAGCGAAAAAAATTGAAGCATTAGATGAGAAGTCACCTGGATGGCTCAATGCTTCTGCATATTTCAAATAGAGTGAGCGATCATGTGTTGACATAATTTTTGCCTTTTAAATTAAATAAACTTTAGATCAACTCAGTGAATAAATTTTTTAAAACTAGGTGCGGGATTTTTCAAAATCTTCCCATGCGCCTTTAAAGTCATCAAAATTAAAACCTTTCTTTTCAGCTGGGTCTAATATTAATCTCTCAGACGCAAAAAGCTTATGAATCGCATCTTTTAAAATTCCAATTACTTCATTTGGTATAACCACCGCCCCATGACGATCAGCGTGAACTAAATTGCCAGGAGAAATATTAATACCAAAAATACTTACAGGGGTATCAATCTCACGAACATGGACAAAACCATGACTGGGACCAACTGATCCTGCAACAACAGGAAAGTCTTCTGCTAAATCTCCGAGATCTCTTACAACCCCATTGGTCAGTGCACCTGAAAGTCCAAACCCCTTGTGAACTTTTGTATTAATCTCACCCCAGTAGGCACCAATACAATCAGGGTAATCAACATCCTCAATTACAGTAACCATTGGCCCATCTACCTCGGACATATATCGATAGTAATTCATTCTGCGCTCTTTAATAATATCTTGATTTTCTGTCGGTGCCTCTAATGCGGCAATTTTTGCAGTCTTAGCAAAACCAACCATAGCGCCGCCTTCTGGAGCTGAGCAAACCATTGTGCCTCTTGTAAATTGTGAAAAACCACGCTTGCCTTGTGCCACCTCTATAGCGTTACATACTGTTGGAGTATCTACTGATCGAAGAAGCGCAAGTAATTCAGAATCTATCAATTCATGAGCCATGTTTTCAATACCTCCGTGGTTTTTGTTGGTTGCTCCAATGTTGGCAAATGGCCAGCATTCTTGATTACCTCTAACTTTGAATTACTAATAATATTATGCATCAATTCATGCTTCTCTATGGAACATAATTTGTCTTCTGAGCCACACATTATCAGTACAGGCATATCCAGAACTGTAAGGTTATTTTGTTGATCACTCCTCCCTTGAAGAGCTCTTGATTGATTAATAAAGACTTTAGGGCCTAAAGAAAGTGCCATCTCCATACAGATATTTAGAATAATATCTTGATTTTCACTATTCGCTAAATAGTTAGGTTTCATCTCGTCACGAATAACATTTATTAATTTTCCTGACAAAGCATCACTAATTTGAGGCTCACGTTTCAGTTTCACTTCCTCTAATTCAGCTAGTGGATTAGTATCTATTAGCGCTAATTTTTCAATACGCTTAGGGGCTTGTGCACATATCTCCATAGCAACGATTCCCCCCATTGAATGCCCAGCAAGACAAAATTTTGGTGGTGCATGGCTTAATACATCCGCTGCCAAATCACTAATAGTGTCATGTCTAGAAATATCTGCAATATACACTGATACCTTTGAGCCAAGCTCTTCTATTTGTGGAGCAAAAATGCGTTCATCACACATCATTCCAGGAATCATCACAAGAGGTGTCATAGTCTATTACTTACAAGCGCAGCGCCCTCAGATAGAGACTTTAATTTAGCAAAAGCAATATCTGGATCAACCGCCCCAAACCCTGCAAATGTCCCAAAACCACAGTCAGAACCTGCGATCACTCTCTCCTTTCCAACTATGTTGACAAATTTTTCAATGCGTTCTGCAACTAGTTCGGGATGCTCAATAAAATTTGTAGTTGTGTCCACAACCCCAGGAATAAGTATTTTCGTATCAGGTATTTCATTCTTACGATCTCGAAAAACCGTCCACTCATGGGCGTGGCGTGGATTCGAAGTCTCAAACAAGGTATATCGTGCTTTCGCCTTCATTAAAGTTCCAAAAACCTTATTCATGTCTATATCACAACAGTGAGGCCCTTCATAATTTCCCCAACAAATATGAATTCTGACTTTTTCTTCTGGCACGTTCTTTAGTGCATGATTTAGCGCTTCCATATGTGATTCAGCAATCTTTATAAACTCTGAATCTGACAAATCACTAAAAAGCATGTGTCTAGAAAGAGCTAGGTCTGGACAGTCTAGTTGTAAATCTAGTCCAGATGCCACAATCGTTTCATACTCATCCCTCATAGCATCGGCAAGCGCGGCAAGATACGCATCCCTTGTTGGATAATAGTCATTTTGTAAAAATAAAGAAATAACACCAGGTGATGCTGCATTCATAAAACCTCTCCCGATACCATTTGCATTCATTGCGGCTTTCAAATTAGCTATATCTTTTTGAAGTTCGCCTTGTCCTTTTGAGTGAACCTCTCCAGTACACATTGGCCGAGCATATTGAGGTGTACCGCCATCATCTGCAAGTCTTTTAAGGAAACCAGGGAAAAGCTTTAGGTCTTCCGGCGGGTTTCGAGGACTATCCCCTGAAAAGCCTGTATATCTGTCCTTTACATAAGTTGCGTATGATATTTTTGAGGTTTCACCATCACTAACAATATCTATACCTGCAATGTTCTGTTTTTCAACTGTACTTAGAACATTACTTCTCATACATTTATCAAAATCCTTCTCAATATATTGCTCATTATTTTCACGGGCAAATATAAACTCGACAACATCCTGACTTCTTGGTAATGACCCAACGTGTGTAGTTAATATTCTGCTCATTTATCGCTCCTTAATATAGTTATGAAAATCAAATTAATTCGAAATTAATTATTTATCTTTCTGTAGACTAGTCTCTCCATGTTGGACCCGCAAGATCATCAGTATTAGTTATCCGGTAGAGGCTAGATTCAGAAGAATCAACGGCTATCAATGAATGCTCAAAGTTAGGCTTCAATAGGCATGTATCGCCTGCCTTAAGAACAGTTTCACCGCCTTCCCAAGTCAGATTCCAGTCACCTTTCATCGGCATTAAAACTTCGAAATGGTTGATACTGTATAACTCTTGTGCTAATGATTTAGAACTAATAAACTCAATCTCAAATCCTGGTTTGTCTTTCAATAGACCTTTTTCACCAACTACCAAGCAAGATTCATTCTTTGATAAAGCCATCAGATCCCAATAACGAGCAACATAATCACGAACAATATAATGAACCGGCACTTCGGGAATTCCTAGCATTTCCTTTTCAGATAACTTGGTCATAGGCTTCTCTCCAATTGGCAGCTTTTGCCCTTTGTTAGTATCGTATAAAAGACCAGTTTCACTAAGAATTAGGCCGTGAGCTGTTGCAGCATCCAAGACCTGTGGTGCCCAGACAACGCCTCCACCTGAATCATCGCCTCCTAAAATCGACATAATCATGCCATATTCTCTACCAACATTCTCAAAACCTCGAAAAACATGAGTAGGGATATTGAAGATATCGCCTTCATTTAAAATCACCTCACCAGCATTACCATCAAGACCCCAAAAAAAGCGCCAACACCCTTTTAATACAAAGAAAACCTCCGCAGTATTATGATAATGAAGAGAGTTAAAACATTTAGGTGGTTGTCCAGCAGCACCAATATTAAAACCTGGTGTTTCCGAAATATGCACATGTTGATCAGGACTTTCTGACACCCCTTGACCGATAATAGTGAAGTTATCTTTTTGGTCTGAACCGGGTGTATGTGCGTCAATAAATGCTGTTTTACAAGGCTTTAATTCATTAAAGCGGACTATTTGAGGTTTTGTTTCTTCTCTATTCATTACTAGCCTGTCTTAAGTATTATCTGCTTCCATAAAGCTACCTCATCAAATATGGTGTACTCTCTTCTGAGCCCCCATGGCCCAAACTCAGCATGTGAAACACCCATCACATATAACTCTGCTCCAGATGGTGCCCCAAAAACACCCCAGCCATCATGCTTGCCCTCTAGGGTCCAGCGAACTGCAGCTCGAGGTGACATATTTTTATCTTCACGGCCAATTTGATGCTCAATTGTAAACTTTGCGCTTGGAAGGGCAGAACGCAAGTTTGTCCAAAACTCGGTAGCATCTGAATATGAATGACCTGTAACTCCTCCAGGATATTCAAGATGGCATCCGCGGTCATATTGGTTTGTAATCACTTTTTCATCGGAGTTCATAATCTGTTTTAATATATCAACATACTTCTCGCCCCACTCATTAGAATTTCCTGTACCTTGATAAGGGCCTACTTGATTCATAGATTTTGAAAAAGGCCACTTACAGTTTTCTGGTCCACCCTCAGCATCTATCTGTTTTCTAGCACAATCCTCTACCTCCATTCCTAACTGTTTAACTATCCCCCCTTGATCCCGAATTAACCATTCATCGTTTATCTGGTTATTGATTGCATGACAATCTGCAATTGTTCGGAATTTGATTTTTTTTCCAGTTGCTTTGCCATAAACTCCATCACCTAAATGTGATGCAGTAGATATGATTCGATGTGAAGACAACATTCCTGTATCAGGTGAGCCAGACCAAATTACATCTTCACCTAGAAGTCGTCTATCTGGAAATTCAGACAATGTAGCCTTAGTAGCTTTAATGACATCCTTGTTCCCTATCACTATGCCTGATGGTGAACGCACAGGTATATCATTAGAATAGAGATATTCTAATTTATCAATTCCACGCTCCTCCCAAATCTCATAAGTGATACCATTTATGTAATCTGGAAAATCTTTATACTTTGGGTCAAATCCTTTCACTCACTTTTCTCCTATGTATCAGAAATCTTTGCAGAACCCCTAACCATAAGTGGTCCATCTATTTCAATCCTTCTAGCAGTTGTCGTCTTGTTCTCAATATTTTCAATCAATATTGAAACTGTTTCTGCTACCATGCGATTTGCAGGTTGGCGAACTGTAGTTAAGTCATATGCAGGTGATGATGAAATAGGCACATCGTCATAACCCACAACAGATACTTGCTCAGGAACTTTCAATCCAAGCTCAAATCTTATTACATCAATTACTGCAATTGCCATTGCATCATTAGCAACGAATACAGCATCTGGAAAATCTTTCCGAGTAAACATTTTTCGAGCTGCCTGTCTTGCTTCGTCTAAATTAAAGTTGCCAATCTCTCGAGCATATAAACTTCGTCCATTTCTCGTTAGTTCATCAGAGAATCCTTTCTCTCGATCCCTCTGTGTTGATGCGCCTTCCCAGCCTGCGATATGTCCAATACGCTTGTGGCCTCCAGCTAGAAGAAACCTCGCAACTTTCTGACCACCAAGAACATTGGCAGAAGTTACAGCTGAAAGCCTTTCATCATCTTGTGTTCGATTAAATAGAACCACAGGAACACCTGCTGATGCGCATCTCTTAGCTAAGTCTGAAGACATAGAAACTGATGCAGCAATAATGCCATCAACTTGATAATCTAGAATTTCATCCACGGCATCGGCAATATGGCCTTCTTTATTTCCAGACATAAAAATTAACACGTGATATCCTCTCTTTTGAAGAGCACTAGAGAGAAGCGCTAACGCCTCTGGATAGAAATAATTATCTAAATAGGCGACAACAAGGCCAATAATACGAGACTTTCCTGTAATTAAAGATCTAGCTAAAATATTAGGCCTATAGCCAAGCTTAGTTGCTGCCTTACGAACCAACTCATTAGTCTTTTTAGAAGATGAGGCGCCAGGTGTAAAGACCCGTGAAACTGCAGACTGACTAACACCAGCTAATTTAGCAACCTCCAGTGATGTAACTTTCTTATTGCTCATTAGTCCGCAGTCCAGCCTCCATCAATCATCAGAGCAGAGCCTGTAATAAGGCTAGATGCATCTGATGCTAAAAATACTACAGCACCCATAATGTCTTCAACTTCGCCAATTCGTCCAAGTTTAATTTTTTCTTCAATCCATTTTTTACGCTCAGGGATATCAAATGTTGACTGGGTTAATGGGGTACGAATAAACGTTGGACAAATTGTGTTGACTCTAATTTGATGATTCCCCCATTCTATAGCCATGGCCTTTGTGAATCCTTCTACAGCATGCTTTGAGGCTGAGTATACCGCTCTATCTACACCGCCAACATGTCCCATTTGAGAAGATATATTAATTAGAGATCCAGGTTTATTAGCTTCTATTAAGCCTCTAGCAACAGCTTGAGTCAAAAAGTAAGCACCCCGAAGATTGACGTCCATAACTTTATCAAAGTCTTCAACTGATGTTTCTAATGAGGGCGAATGTCTTCCTAATCCTGCACTATTCACCAAGACATCAAAAGGCTCTTGATTTTTAAAGAAAGCATCTATCAAATCTTTATCGGAAATGTCCAAATTTGAAACTTCAACGCTATACCCCTTTAATTTTATTGCGTCTGAAACCATGAGAAGAGCCTCAGTGTTTCTAGAAGCTAAAACTACATGGGCACCAGCCTCAGCTAGAGCAACTGCACACCCTAAGCCAATTCCCGATGATGCTCCTGTGACCAAAGCTCTCAAGCCATCAAGCCGAAGGGAGGGTGTTTTCGGCAAATCAATCATTTTGCCGCTTTACCGTAAGGTATATCCTCTCCACCGTAGCGCCTAACCCTTATATTAGCCTGTTCAGCATGTCCAACGAATGACTCAAGCATACATAGTCGAGAGCAGTATCTACCAATCTTAACTGCTGCTTCATCAGTTGTGATTTTTTGATAGCTATGGGTTTTAAGAAACTTACCAACCCACAGTCCGCCGGTATATTTACCCGCTTTTTTGGTTGGCAATGTATGGTTAGTTCCAATAACTTTATCACCATTAGAAACATTTGTTCGTGGCCCTAAAAATAGCGCTCCATAAGAGTGCATTTTGTCTAAAAACCAATCATCGCGATCAGTCATTACTTGGACGTGTTCTGATGCAATATCATTTGCAACTTCAAGCATTTCATCATATGTGTCACAAACAACAACCTCGCCATACTCCTCCCAACTAACGCCTGCAGTATCTGCTGTAGGAAGAATGGTTAGTATTCTATCGATCTCTGAGAGAGTATCGTCAGCAAGTTTCTGACTATTTGTTACTAAAACTGCAGGCGAGTTATAGCCGTGCTCAGCCTGGCCTAGGAGGTCGGTTGCACATAATTCAGCGTCTACTGTCTCATCAGCAATCACCATGGTCTCAGTTGGACCGGCAAATAAGTCAATCCCAACTCTTCCAAAGAGTTGTCTTTTAGCTTCAGCCACGAATGCATTACCAGGGCCTACCAGCATATCTACTGGATCAATTGATTCAGTTCCTAGTGCCATAGCACCAACTGCCTGAATACCACCGATTACATAAATCTCGTGAGCCCCTCCAAGATGCATTGCAGCTATTACCGCTGCATTCGGTTCACCTTGATAAGGTGGGGTGCAGGCAATAATTCTTGGAACCCTTGCAACACTGGCAGTTACTACCGACATGTGTGCAGAGGCGACCATTGGAAACTTTCCTGCTGGCACGTAACACCCTACTGATTGGACTGGAATGTTTTTGTGACCAAGAATAACACCTGGCATTGTTTCAACTTCAATATCCTGCATAGAGCCTCTTTGTGCTTGTGCAAAATTTCTAACCTGCTCTTGAGCAAACTTTATATCCTCTAAATCTTGAGGTGATACTTTTTGTACTAAACTGTCGATTTCAGCAGGACTTAATTTAAAAGACTTTGGGGTGTAATTATCAAATTTCTCAGAGAACTCTCTTACTGCTTCATCGCCTCTTGCTTCAATTGCCTTCAGAGTGCTTTTAACAATCTCACTAACTTGTGCATCGTCTATAGCCTTAGCAGCATCAGTTTTTCCTTGTTTTAAATATTTTATTGCCACAATATCTCCAATTAATTAGGTTTTGGTGGTTCAATATCACCCCGATCGAATGCTTCCCAACCTTTGCCATTAAAAATATCGACGCCAAGTTGTGATAGGATGCATGGAAAATCAACATTGACCCAGTTATCAATAATGAGGCCGTCTTTAACTTCCCAAAAATCTGTATAGTGAATTTTCACTCGCTTATTTGTAGGCTTTATACCCATAAATTCACCACTATGAATTGCATCGATGTGTCCAAAACATGAAGCCCACTCGCCGTCTACAAGAAACTTATCTGTTTTATACACTCTATCTGTAAATGCTGCTCGAAGGGGAAGCT
>Ga0206679_10001300_pt1 | contig 20628 bp, 16 predicted proteins | sample M110012015metaG_FD_155464 | JGI IMG/M metagenome (GOLD analysis project Ga0206679, IMG submission 155464) | Ammonia-oxidizing marine archaeal communities from Monterey Bay, California, United States - M1 100m 12015 | ecosystem: Environmental > Aquatic > Marine > Intertidal zone | place: USA... | reverse complement strand
ACTCGTCATACCACTACACGCTTTCATCAAACAAGCAGGCAACCGATCTAATTCGATACTCAGACTTTCGATCAAAAAGCCCTGTTATAATTCCTATCCTCCGCAATCCGATCTGGCACTTGGTCCTGTCCCGTAAGATGAGGATTTTTACCTATGCAATACGCACCGTCTCGTATAGTATGGCCGCTAACGCTTCAAGGCTTGGCTGCTATGAAACTGAAAGTAAACGGTGTTGAACGTCAGATTGCATCTGACTGGCGTAGTGAAAACCTTCTCACTGTATTGAGAGAACACCTTGGGCTAGTCGGTACTCGCTTCAGTTGCGGTATCGGACAGTGCGGTGCTTGTGTTGTGCATGTTAACGGCGTGGCAACGAACAGCTGCCTTGTGTCCGTAGCAGCAGCCGTGGATACAGATGTGTTAACCATTGAGGGGCTGACAACTGAGGATGGAACTCTACACCCGCTGCAGCAGGCATGGATTGATGAGAGTGTGCCTCAATGTGGTTACTGCCAATCGGGCCAGATTATGCAGGCGCTGGCTCTGCTTAAGGAAAACCAAGAGCCCAGTGACGACGACATAAGTCTTGCTATGAATGGTAACTTGTGTCGCTGCGGTACCTATGACCGCATTCGGAAGTCCATCAAAAAAGCAGCGCTCGTCATGAAGGGAGCAGATTGATGGTTCAGCTTACACGCCGAAAATTTCTTATCGCCACGGGCTGTGTTGCCGGTGGAGCGACCGTTCTGTATACATTGGCCACTCGCGCGGCTGCATCAGCACCGACGATTATCTACCCAAATGAAGAATCCGGTGCTGCCTGGATTCAGATCCGCCCCGATGGCTCATGCCACATGTACTTTCCCAGGCAGGACATGGGGCAGAATGCCAACACAGGTCTTGCCCAGATAGTCGCCGAGGAATTAAACATTAATGTGACTGACATCCAGGGCGTACGCCCCAATACCAGCGATGTTCCGCCTCTTGCTGTGACAGCTGCCAGCATGTCCCTCACTGCCTTTTCACGCCCGATCGCCTTAGCTGCTGCTACGCTGCGTGAAAGCATGAGAGACCGTGCCGCTGTTAAACTGAGCGAACCACTCCCCAGTCTTCTCGATGATCTAGGCGGCTTTCGAACAGCTGATGGTCGTGAAGTGGGCTATGCTGAACTGGTCGATGAGACTAGTGCAGTCATCGAATTTGACGACAACAAACCCGCACCCGCCCTCTATACGTTTGATCCGAGCCGTGAGAAGAAGCAGGTTGGTCATAGTGTTAATCCATTGGATATCGAGGCGTTGGTAACAGGTGGTCCAGTGTATGCTGCCGACGTTCAAATTGAAGGCACCCTGTACGGCCGGGTTGTCCAGCCTCCAGTACGCAACGCCCACATCGCGTCCGTCGAGACTAAAGACATTAACGAAGTCCAGGGGCTTGTCAAACTGGTTCACGAAGGAGATTTTGTCGGCGTGGTTTGCAAGTCGCCCAGTGCCGTAGAGGCGGCTATGGCAAAAATCAGGGTAAGCTGGGATCTTGAGCAGCCGATTAACCAGCAAGAAATCGACAAGCTAGTAGATGTTGATGCTGAAATGTTTGAGGGCGATCTGGAGCACGTTCTGCAAGACGAGGCTCACCGCAAAAGTGTTGACTGGGACATTGATTTACGCTTTGACGTGCAGGTCCAAACTCACGCCCAGCAGGAACCGCGTGCAGCAATCGCCCGTTTCAACGATTCGAATGCAGAGCATGCGCTGGAAGTTTGGACTGGAACACAAGACCCCTGGGCCATCAAACGGTCTGCAGCAATGGACACCGGGTTGTCGCAGGATGACATCATTGTCTATCCCCAACGGATAGGGGGTGGGTTTGGTGGTCGCGAATACTACGAAGTAGAAAGAGACGCGGTTCGTTTGGCGCGGGCTGTTCAGCGCCCAGTTAAAGTACAATGGACGCGAGAGGATGAGTTTACTGCGAGCAGATGTCGTCCGGCATCGACCCATCGATTGCGCATCGCGGTAGATGGCGAAGGAAACCTATCTGACTGGTGGTATGGCTATGTGTCCGGTCATGTCGCTCTCGCGAGGGAACGGATGGCCAGTTGGCTATTGCCCGTCGTGCGACTAGGAACCGATATGGGTGTGGTAAAAGGCGCAATCGCGCCCTACTCAGCGCCTCACCAAAGAGTGGAATGTAAGGACGTTGATCTTCCAATTGACCTGGGCGTCTGGCGATCATTAAACGGAGCGCCTGCGGTTTTTGCCATAGAATCGGCAATGGATGAACTGGCGGTGCAACGCGGTGAGGACTCGCTCGAGTACCGGCTCGCACAAATGAAAGGTGCACATCCAAGGCTCCGGGAGTGCTTCGAGCGTGTAGCTGTGATGAGCTCAAACAAACCACTGCCAGGGGGAGCGAATTATGGTCGCGGGTTTGCAGGTGGCATTTTTGATGGACGCTGCTATGTCGCGATCAGCGCCGATGTTCACGTTGATGTAGACACCCAGAAAATCAGGGTACTGCATATGTGTTGCGCTCAGGACGTCGGTTTGGCTATAAATCCCGGGCAGTTACGTGCACAGATTGAGAGTAATCTAGTGTGGAGTATCGGCATGGCGCTACTCGAGCGCTTTGAAGTCGCAGACAACAATATTCAGAGTTCAAATTTTGATAACTATCTGATCCCTCGCATGCAGGACATGCCGAGCTTTGATATCGAGATTATTGACCAACCAGGTATCCCCCCGGCGGGAGCGGGAGAAGTAGCATTGGTCGCAGGACCACCAGCCATTGCTAATGCCATTCGCAACGCAAGTGGCTTTCGCGCGGTAAAACTACCGATTGCATTTTCTGATATTACCTCTGGTTTTAAAGCGTAGACGGGCGGCCCTTAAGGGATTTGTAATTACATAACGCAAAAAAGGAACTATGAATGAAGTTGATGAAGAGATCTCCATTGCGCGTGTTGACGGTGGCTATAATGATGATGTTCTTCATGGCTGTTGCTCCGGTGTCCGCATCGTCGGCCGTTGTTTATCACACGGTTATTTTTTGGTTGAAACCCGACACACCGAAATCGAAGGTCGATGAAATCGTAGAATCAATCAAGAGTCTCGAAACACTACCTATGGTTGAAAAAGTGATGGCCGGTACGCCAGTTATGAGTGAACGGACAGTGGTGGATGACAGCTTCAGCATTGCCTTCACCATGATATTTAAGGATGAAGCGGCGCTGAGTGCATACAGCGAGGACCCTACCCATAAAAAGATTTCCACCGAAGTCACCATGCCGCATGTAGATCGTGGCATTATTTACGATTACAAGGCTCAATAGACTCAGGAATGAACCAAAAGAAACAGCAAGCCATGCCGCCCGAACCGAATATAAACCGACGCAACCCACGCTCACATAAGGCCATTGTCGATGCGACGTTAAAATTGCTCGGATCAAACGGCTATGTCGATTTCTCCATCGAGAAAGTCGCCAGCGAAGCCGGTGTTGGCAAGCAGACGATCTATCGATGGTGGCCATCGCGCGCGGACCTGGTGCTCGAAGTATGGCGTGATCGTTTGCTGCCACCTCTTGCTCCCTATGATGGCAAAAAACCATTGCGGGAATATCTGGAATCTTCGTTACTCTCCTTTGGCAAAGTATTGAGCCGCACGGATTGCAGGCAAGCGGCAATTTGTGTACTTGCTGAGGCGCACAGGGATCCTCAGCTTTATCGGCGCATGGAAGAGACCGTTTATGCACCACGCATTAAACTCATCAAAGATGCTTTTCTCCACGCCCAAGAAAAAGGTCAGTTTGCGCAACATTTCGATATTGATCTGTTGATTGACACGCTTTATGGAGCGGTCTGGTACAAGGTTCTGATTCGTTTCGAGAAGGTCACTCGGCCCTATATTAAAAAGCTAGTATCGCAGAGCTTGGACTGAATGCTTACTTTTTTGGGTTTGTTCGTATAATTGCTTTTCTTTTTTACAAGACGAACCGTCTCGTTTAATGTTAATGTGGAGTCGAATATTAATGTTGCAGCTCAGAGATATGCTCTCATGACAGGCCAAAGCAAGCCACTCTTCGGACTCAAAGTTCTTGATCTAACACAGATTTATCAGGGGCCCTATGCCGCATTTCTTTTTGCCATGGCAGGTGCCGATGTCATTAAAATTGAACCACTCGAGGGTGAGCGGTTGCGAGGCGCTGGCGGTACCAAGACGCCCTTGTCCTTTGCTATGTTGAACTCGAACAAAAAGAGCATCACGCTCAACCTGCAGGAAGAAGATGGCAAAAAATTACTGCGTAAGTTAGTTGAGGATGCCGATGTACTGCTCGAAAACTATGCACCTGGTGTCATGGATAGGCTTGGTGTTGGTTGGGAAGCACTCAAGAAGATAAATCCGAAATTGATCTATTGCTCCGGCACCGGGTATGGATTATCGGGGCCGGACAAGGACCTACTTGCGATGGACCACACCATCCAGGCAGCCTCTGGTGTCATGAGCGTCACGGGCGATGCAGACTCGCCGCCCAGCAGAGCAGGTGGCACACCTTGCGACATCATGGGTGGAATTCATATGTACGCTGGCGCTTTAGCAGCATTACAAGGACTTAATGCCACAAACCGCGGGACCCGAGTAGAAGTCTCGATGCTTGAATCGATGTACTTCACATTGTCTTCTGAACTCAGCGTTTATCATGCGACTGGGGACATTCCTCCACGGAATAGCGCACGAACTCCTTCCAATGTTTGTCCTTACGGCCGTTATCCCTGCAAAGATGGCTGGGTGGTTATTATGTGTGTCGCAGAAGCGCACTGGCACTCGGTTCTCGATGTTATTGGCAGGTCTGACGAACGAGACAATCGCGATTATAGAAATAGTATGGCTCGTAAAAAGCGTGAACATCTTGTCGATGCAATGATTAATGCGTGGACTGTTGAGCGCACCCGGGATGAAGCTTATGCAGAATTACGTGCCAACCGTATCCCAGTCGCTCCAATCAAAACACTCGATGAAGTCCGCACTGACCCGCATCTTCATGAGCGGGGTATGTTGCAATATAAAACACACGAATTTTTGGGCGATGTTGTGCTTCCGTCCAGTCCAATTCGATTTTCGGACTTTGACTCTGTTGACCTTGAGTTTTATCCAGAGATGGGTGCGCACAACGAGGAAGTTTATGCCGGACTTGGATTGAGCGCGGAAGACATTAGTAACCTGAAGTCAGCTGGTGTGATCTAACCTGTGTCTTCCAAGAATAAAGAGATTGATCATAAAACGGATGATCAAACCAATACACATTAACGAGGTTTCTCACACATGAGCATATTTTCGACAGTCTTAAAGATTCATCAAAGTATCTATGAGAGCACTGATGGCCTGCTTGGGCACAAGCTGCTGGGAGTGCCAACACTGCTACTGCGTACGAAAGGGCGCAAGAGTGGTGAGATACGGACGACGGCTTTGATCTATCTCGACGACAATAACAGCAAGGTTGTTGTGGCGTCTAAAGCGGGCGATTCAAAACCACCGGCCTGGCTATTGAACCTGCAGGCGAATCCGAAAGTTGAGTACCAGCTAAACCGTAATCGTGTCGCCGCTGTTACCGAAGTAATTGAAAGAAGTCATCCCGACTATGAGCGACTCTGGAAGGAACATAATGATCGAAATGCTGGCCGCTACGACGAATATCAATCATTGACGGAACGGCCAATTCCACTGGTGCGTCTTGTTCCATCGGTGGTTGGTTAGATTACCCGCAAGCAACAACTAAGGAGATTTGAGAAATGAGTTTTAATGAAATATCCACCACTAACGACGTGTTAGAGGGGATTTGCCTCGATGGAAAACGCGCTGTCATCACAGGTGCAACCGGCGGGCTAGGAATTGAAACAGCAAGAGCCTTGGCGTCTGTTGGCGCTTCGGTGACGATCACCGGTCGAAACCCAGAGAAGATCGAGGCGGCGCTTAGGACGCTTCGCGGGAGTGTGCCGGAAGCATTGTTCGATGCAAAAACAATCGATTTGGCATCCCTATCGAGTATAAAGTCCGCCACGACTGAAATGCTCGCAGAAGACCGCCCGGTTGATCTTCTTATTAACAACGCTGGCGTCATGATGAGTCCTGAAGGTAAGACTGAGGATGGGTTCGAAACACAATTCGGCACCAATCATCTAGGTCACTTCGCCCTAACGGCCGGTCTCATGTCGATTATCACAAAATGTGCGCGGGTCATCACTCTGAGCTCTGGCGCGCATTTGCGTGGCTCCGTCGACCTTGACGATCTTAACTGGGAGTCCCGTGAATACGATCCGAACCTTGCTTATGCCCAGTCGAAAACGGCGAATGCCTGGTTCGCGGTTGAGCTTCATCGACGCTACGCAGACCGCTTCCTCGCACTTTCAGTTCATCCGGGCGTGATCGAAACGGACCTCATGCGACACTTACCAGAGACTTTATTCGAGACTATGAGAGAGGCGATAAAGCGCGATGGTGTTGCGGAAAAGACGGTGCAGCAAGGTGCAGCAACCTCGGTTTGGGCGGCAACAGCACCAGAGCTGACGAATCATGGCGGTGCATATTTGGCCGATTGCCAGATCGCGCAGCCAACTACGAAAGATGATCCACGAAACGGCTATGCACCCTGGATTTATGATGCTGGGGGTGCGGAGCAACTCTTCGTTGATTCGGAGAAGCTCACGGGTGTACGGTTTGAGCAATCAGAATGCTCTATCTGAACCCGATTGGTTACTACAGATTAAGAGGGAGGGGTTCTTGTGGTAATAGCCTATATTGCCAGGTGTTGTTTGTTGGTAACTTTGTCGCTTCCCATCTCTGGATAAAACTCAAGGTCAACAGAGTCAAAGTCCGAAAATCGAATTGGACTGGACGGAAGCACAACATCGCCCAAAAATTCGTGTGTTTTATATTGCAACATACCCCGCTCAGGAAGTTGCGGGGTACGCTGAAGCGATGGATCTTGTGCTTCAGGCCTTTGAAGATTTACGCATCACAGAAAACCATATCCGCCAGCTTCATCAGGTCCTTCTGAAACATAGCACCAAGGATGAGCGGCACCGCGGCGACTACAAGGCGCTACCTAACCACGTTGTTGCCTTTGATGAAAATGGCCAAGAAATCGGCACCATCTTTGAAACAGCCTCGCCCTTTGAGACGCCCGGCGATATGGAGTCGCTCATAGCTTGGATCAACAAAGCCACCAACGAAGACGCTATGCATCCACTGCTTCTTATCGCTGTCTTTGTGGTTGTGTTCCTGGCAATCCATCCGTTTCAAGATGGCAATGGCAGGCTCTCTCGCATACTGACGACGCTAATGCTCCTGCGCAGCGGCTATGCTTACGTTCCATACGCTTCTTTGGAAAGCGTGATCGAAGAAAATAAGGACCTTTACTACAGGGCGCTGCGGCGAACGCAAACGACGATCAGAACGGAAACGCCGGATTGGGACCCGTGGGTTGGTTTCTTCCTGCGGTGTCTCAAGAAGCAAAAAGAAAATCTGGCCCGGCGGCTGGATCGCGAGCCAGCGGACCAGTATTCGGACTCCGAATTGCCGCAGCTTTCAGTAACCATCCTGGAACTTTTGCGCAAACACAATCGGCTGTCGATCTCCGAAATCGTAAAGCACTCCGGCGCTAATCAGAACACGCTCAAAGTGGGGCTTCGTGAACTCGTCAAAGCTGGGCGCGTCCGACGCCACGGCAAAGGCCGCGCGACTTGGTATTCACTATAGCAAAGGACTAAGTGGGGCATGTCAATTCAACCCTTTAAAGAGTTTGGGGGCAAGCCTTACGTATTATACCCAAAGGAAGACGGCTCGAGTTCGGAAGAGAGTGTGTAGGATGTAAGCCCTGACCCCGGCGGACCGGAGGTGTCGACGTGCATTGCTTGCAACTGAACATGGCGCGCGACCCGTGGGCGTCGTCGATCAGGCAGCCAATAACCACAAACCCTGGTAGCGTTTAACCACTACTAGTCATACGGCGCCACTCTTTCATAAAACAAGCACTCGTCATACCACTACACGCTTTCATCAAACAAGCAGGCAACCGATCTAATTCGATACTCAGACTTTCGATCAAAAAGCCCTGTTATAATTCCTATCCTCTTTTAAGGTGAGTAGCTATGTCCAGTGACCTTCTTCAATATGCTTTGAGCACCAATCCTGAAAAGCTTGCCGTGGTTTCCGGTTCCACATCCTTTAGCTTCAACGAGGTGCATCGAAGAGCAAATGGTTTAATGAGGCATCTTGCTGAAAGTGATGTAAAGCCGGGTGATCGTGTGGTACTTCTTGCCAAGAACGTCCCTCAATTCCTTGAAATCAAGGTTGCATGTATGCGCCAAGGTGCTGTTCTGGTACCGATTAACTTCAGGCTTGCTGCAGCGGAGGTCGATTACATCGCGCAGGATTGTGAACCTGCTATTGTGATCTACGAACCTGAACTCGCAGAATCGATAAAAAATATCGGTGGCCAAAAGCTTGCCATGGATCATGCATACGAAGGTATCGTCAGCCAAGGTGATGATGTCGAGCCGTTGACGGTGGACCCCGACTGCGATTGCACTATTCTCTACACCTCAGGTACTACGGGTCGGCCGAAGGGGGCGGTGTTAAAGAACCGCGCGCTCTATGCCCGCATCAATGCCAATCTATTTGAATACGCTGTTTCTTCTACGGATGTGTTCCTCCAGTGTCTGCCAATGTTCCACATAGCGTCCAATGTGAGCTACTCATATACTTATGCAGGAGCAACGAATATTTTCCTCAAAGATTTTCATCCCCTGGCAGTGCTTGAATTGCTTGCACAACATCAAGTCTCGACCGCGTTGCTCGTACCAACGATGATTAACGCTTTAGTACACCAACCCGAGACTAAAAATGCGGACCTGTCATCGCTTACGAGAATCGCCTACGGTGCATCACCTATCGCTCCTTCGCTGCTAACTTCTGCTATGGAGCTTATCGACTGCGACTTTTTTCAGATGTATGGAATGACTGAAACTAGTGCCGCAACTGTGTTACGTTCCGAGCATCATAATCCAAGCGGCTCGCCAGAGCTGTTGGCTAGTGCTGGTCAGACAGCATTGGGAATGCAGACCCGGGTAGTTAATGACAAAGATCAGCCGGTTGATTCAGATGTTGTTGGTGAAGTGGTCTGTAAGGGTGATGCGGTGATGCATGAATACTGGAAGAAACCTGAGGCTACACAGGAAGTATTGAAAGACGGGTGGATGCACACGGGTGATATGGGCTACCAAAATGAGGGCGGTTTTTTCTTCATCACCGATAGAAAGAAGGACATGATCGTCTCAGGAGGAGAGAATATCTATCCCCGTGAAGTCGAGGATGTGTTGTTTGAACATCCGGACGTGCTCGAAGCCGCCGTCATTGGTGTTCCTGATGAGACATGGGGCGAGCGGGTCCATGCTTGTGTCGTCAGTGAGGAAAACAGGGAGATAGATCTAAATGAACTCTCAACGTTCCTCAGAGAACGCCTCGCTGGATACAAGTTGCCGAGGTCATTCGATGTTTTCAAAGAATTGCCTAAGAATGCTGCGGGGAAAATCCTTAAAACAGAACTCAGGCAACCCTATTGGGAGAACACGGAGCGGCATGTCTAGCCTTTTGTTAACGCGCTGTCAGTTTCACTATAGGCTTCTCAAGGTCTAACCATTTGCCAGCAGAAATTCTGGCTACTGTAAAGGCAAGATTGCCAGCTTTAGGAAGGCAGGGGTCGTGAGTTCACATTTCGCTATCCCGACCTATTCGCGCTAAGGCGTGTACCAGATCGGCGATGTATAGGCCCGGTCTTGGATGACCATGGGGGTTTCATCGGGCAAGTTGAGTTCGAAGCGTTTTGCGTCATACGCCCACCCTGACTTCCTGAGATGATAGAAAGCGTGCTCAAGATACTTTGGCAACCTGGAATAGGTGGTTTAAAGTACCTATCTACGGGCCATGAGATCCAGAAAGTGATTTCTTGACTATCGATCAATCAGCATTTCGCCATCGAGGTTGACCGATCTCGAACCACCTAGATATGTCCTATAGCGACACACTTGGATAGATTAATAAGGACAACGTGGTTCCCAATGGGACAGCATCTACATCATTGGTATTCCACACAAATCGATGGATATCAGCAGGTAACCGATCTAATTCGATACTCAGACTTTCGATCAAAAAGCCCTGTTATAATTCCTATCCTCGGAAAACGTGGTCAATTCTTCTTGTCCGCGGCAATATGGTAATTATTGTATTTGTACAAATGAATATGGCGGGGTAGTCGTTGAATGGGCTCTTACTTGAGACCAGAAACATATGCAGAGCTTTTGGAATGCCTGAGCAAAGGCAGCCACACGATTCTGGCTGGTGGTACGGATATCTATCCAGGCTATGTTGGAAAGCAAGTCCCGGGCGATATTATAGATGTCACCAATATCCCTGATCTTAGTGCAATAAAAGAGAATGAAGATAGTTGGACCATCGGCGCAACAGCGAGTTGGTCAGATATCATTTCTGCCCAACTACCAGTCTATTTTAATGGTCTCAAGTTGGCTGCAACGGAAGTCGGTGGAAAGCAAATTCAGAATTCAGGCACTATCGGTGGCAATATTTGCAATGCCTCGCCTGCAGCCGACTGCGTTCCTCCATTGCTGGCACTAAATGCTGAAGTTGAGGTTGCTGGCAACGCTGGAAAAGAGCTGATTCCTCTTCAGGAGTTTATCACCGGCAATCGAAAAACTGCTCTGCAAGAAAATCAGATTGTCATCGGAATACATATAAAAAAGAAAAACACAGATAACGCCTACAGCCATTTTCTTAAACTCGGCGCGCGCAAATATCTCGTGATCTCCATCGCCATGGTGTCCGGCGTGATTGAAACTGATGAGACGGGGTTGATCACCTCGGCAGCTGTCGCAGTAGGGGCGTGTTCAGAAGTCGCTCAGCGACTTCCGGGTCTGGAAAAGGACCTGAGTGGAGAGTTACTTTCATCTTCGTTGGGAGATACGGTTAAAGATCGCCATTTTATAGGCCTTTCTCCCATAGATGATATTCGAGGCTCAGAAGATTATCGAAAGGAAGCTGCAGCAACGCTTACCCGTAGAATGTTAGGTGAATTGGGGGGGCAAAATGGTTGATTTCTTGGTCAATGGACAACCTGTCTCCTCCTCACTCTCACCAATAAGCAGACTTAGCGAAGTCCTGAGAGATGAGCTGAAGTTGAAGGGAACCAAGGTTGGTTGCAATGCTGGAGATTGCGGTGCCTGTACGGTTCTGTTGGATGACAAACAAGTCTGTGCTTGCCTAACACCGTTGGGCCAAGTGGCCGGACGAAAGGTCATTACCGTAGAAGGCGTTGCAAGTAAAACTCAGCTCAATAAATTGCAAGCGTCATTCCAGCGCCACGGAGCTGCACAATGTGGCATCTGTTCCCCTGGCATGTTGATGGCAGCGACGGAACTATTGCAAGCGAACCCCACGCCAACACGAAAAGAGGCGGAGGATGCCATTGGTGGGGTGTTGTGCCGTTGTACTGGTTACCAGAAAATTGTCGACGCTATAGTGAATGCAAATATTCCCGCTGATCTTGATCCTATATTGGGAAATGTTGGCGATCGGCTTGCAAAGGTTGATGGCTCGCAGAAAGTAGAAGGTCTGGAGCAATATGGTGCTGATTCCATACCGGACAATAGTCTGTGGTTGCGCATTTTTCGCTCTGAAATCGCCGCTGGAAAATTTACTATCGATAAAAGCCAGCTCGTAGCAGAAAATTATTCAGGAGTTGAGTTTTTCCTGACAGCCGAAGACATACCCTTTAATGGATTCGGAATTTATCCACACATAAAAGACCAACCTGTTTTAGCCGATGGTGTCGTTCATTATCGAGGCGATGCAGTCATCGCAGCGGTGGGCGAGAAAGCCGCCCTACAAAAACTGTCGTTCGAGGACTTGCCAGTCGACTTTGAAACAGAAGAGCCAATATTGGGTGCGTTCTCGGCGCAATTGAGTGATGCTCGTCAGCTACATGAAAGATGGCCTGACAATGTTCTTATCGACGGAGCTGTAGTTAAAGGCGCTGGGCGAGAGGCGATTGATCAATGCGATCATGCTGCGTACGGGCAATTTGAAACAACTTTTGTCGAGCATGCCTATATTGAACCAGAGTCAGGCTGGGCCCAGAAAGTTGGTGACAGGGTTGAAGTGCATGCAACGACCCAGGCCCCCCATATGGATCTGGATGAAGTCTCAAACATTCTCCAAGTTGGAAAAGATAAAGTGCGGATTGTGCCGACCGCTTGCGGCGGCGGTTTTGGCGGTAAACTGGATGTGTCTATCCAACCAATATTGGCTGTTGCAGCGATGAAAACGGATAGGCCGGTAGCTTGCGTTTATGAGCGCCCTGAAAGTATGGCGTCATCGACCAAGCGACATCCCTCAAATATCGATGCGTCTTTCGGCTGTGATGAAAATGGCATGCTCCAGTCTGCTAACCTTGATGCTGTGTTTGATACAGGCGCGTACGCGTCCTGGGGCCCCACAGTTGCCGGGCGCGTCCCGGTTCATGGTAGTGGACCTTATTTTGTGCCAAATGTTCATGTCAGCGGCAAAGGTGTATTTACAAATGCGCCACCCTGCGGCGCTTTCCGTGGCTTCGGTGTTCCGCAAGCTGCTATTGCGCATGAATGCTTGATGGATGACCTGGCAGCCAAGCTAAATATGGATCGGTTGGATATACGGCTGAAAAATGCGATAGCTGTGGGACAGGAAACAGCAACAGGTCAGGTGCTGACAGCCAGCGCTGGGATGAGGCCATGCCTTGAACAATTGCAAGCGCCATGGCAGGAGGCGTTGCAAAATGCTGATGAGTTTAACGCCAAATCCGATGGTGTGATGAAGCGCGGCGTTGGCATTGGCGCCATGTGGTATGGCATAGGCAATACAGCGCTCTCCAACCCGTCGACCATGCATGTGGGTATCCTTAACGATGGCCGAATTGTGCTGTATAACGGTGCGGTAGATATCGGGCAGGGATCGAATACAATCATGATCCAGATTTGCGCCGAAGCTCTCGGGCTCCCCGCCGCCAATTTTTCCTATATTATGGGAGATACGGATAGAACTGCGGATGCTGGAAAAACCTCCGCCTCACGCCAGACTTTTGTCTCCGGAAAAGCTGCTGAACTTGCCGGACTGGATTTAAGGGCGCAGATATTGCGCCACGCAAATGTGGGAGACAACGCCCAACTCGCTATAGACGGCACAGTCATCACTATTTCGGAAGGTGCAGAAACCAGGCAACTCGATTTGTCGAAAATGAAGGCCGCCATTGACGGCATTGTTTTTGAAGGACAGGGAAGTTTTGATCCGCCAACCTTACCATTGGATGACAACGGACAAGGTTCCCCTTATGCGACATATGGGTTTGCAGCGCAGGTTGCGACGGTTGATGTGGATACGGAACTCGGCCGCGTCTATATCCGAAAGATCTGGGCGGCACATGATGTGGGCAGAGCAATCAATCCAACACAGGTAGAAGGCCAAATTGAAGGCGGCATTGCGCAAGGCCTTGGGTTGGCTTTGATGGAAGAATACATCCCGGGACGAACCGAGAATCTGCATGATTATCTTATACCAACTGCTGGCGATATGCCGGAAATTGAGGTCTTGATTGTTGAAGATGCCGAACCTCTTGGACCGTACGGGGCCAAAGGGGTTGGTGAGCCGGGGCTAGTTCCGACAGCACCCGCCATATTTGGCGCAGTGCGACATGCGACAGGGGTGCGTGTGACACGGGCCCCATTACTGCCCCACAGATTAAAAGCAGCGCTGGACGCGAAGGAGGCGAAACATGCCAACTGAACCTATTCGTTGTGATGCTTGCCCCATTCTCTGCCGAATTCGCGAAGGCAAAACCGGGGCTTGTGACCGATATGGCAACTTTGACAACAAACTCGTTCGTATGGACCCACTAGTTGTACTTGAGAATGCCGACAATGTCGTTGAGTTCACCGGTAAGTCTTCTGAGTGGAAAGGCGAGTTAGTCAAACCAGCCTCCGCATTTGTGACAGGTATTGGCGCAGGGACTACGTATCCAGATTATAAACCAGCCCCTTTCATCGTGTCCTCATCCACTGATGACAGCGATACTATTACAGTCGTATCGGAAGGAATTTTCAGCTATTGCGGCGTTAAAGTGAAGATTGATACGGATCGCTACATTGGGCCTGAACAAGCGGCTGTTTTTGCAGATGGGGAGCAGGTTGGTCATGTGACGACAGCTGAATATGGATCACAAATGCTTTCCATCGGCGGCGTGCGCCATCTCACTGGTGGATCAAAGCGCGAAGGCACGACGACTTGTCAGACGCTGCTGGATTTATGTAACGGGAATGCAGTTGAACTGACTGTGGAAGAGGGCGCAACTGTTCTGGTGCAATCTGGTAAGCCACCGATTGTGGATGGTGATCTGGAAGAACGTATGCGTGTTGGATGCGGGTCGGCAACAATCGGCATTTTTGCGCAACAATGGTTTGGTAAAGTTGATGAAGTGATCGTAGTAGATGATCACATTACCGGTGTTTTAAGCGAGCATCAGGCCGGGCAGTTTTTGGAGATGCCCCATGCAGGCGTTCGGGTAACTGGCCGTAGGTCCACCCCTGGGCGATATTTTCAGGTTGCAGAGCATGGTGCCGGTTGGGGCGGGACAGTTATTTCTGACCCCCTTGATATTATTGAAAAAATTGATCCGAAGAAAGCTTGGGCTGGTATGACCATTCTGATGGTCTCAACGACAGGACAGGATTCAGCCTGGTTTGTGCTGGATGAAGACTTGAAACCTGTGTCCGCAGAAATGCCCGATGAGATATCAGTGGTTGTTGATCGTATTGCCGAAAATTGTGAACCTGCTCTTTGCACGGTGTTGTTTATGGCGGGCGCGGGCGGGAGCTTGCGGGCTGGCGTTACTGAAAACCCTGTGCGTCTGACCAAATCGGTAAAACAGAGCCTGAGTAAAGTAACCTCCGGAGGGGCGCCGGTTTACATCTGGCCAGGTGGTGGCATTACAATGATGGTCGATGTGGCCGAAATGCCAGAGAATTCGTTTGGATATGTACCAACACCGGCCCTTGTCGCCCCCATAGAATTTACTATGAGCCGCGATGATTTCGAAAAACTCGGTGGTCATACAGAAACGATTGTTGATGTAAAAGACGTGCTTGCTTCAACCGGGTATATCAGTCTTTCAGACAATGGTGAAAACTGATGACGGGACAGGCGACATGGTCTCGCCTACCAGACGGCAAGCGAATTCACTTTCAGCATGGGCCCATTGATATAATCACGGAAGCTTTTGGCGATAGCATTGAATGTGAGCGGGCCTATCAACAGGGGTTTGAATGCTTTCAATCAATCCTGGCTGAACTGGTCACAGAGCTTGCACTTCTCAGGCAAAATGTAAGCGATATCAAGACTGAGCCAAAGGGCAGCGTTGCCCGAACCATGGTTGAAACTGTTTCATCATTTGCGCCGGAATTTATTACACCGATGGCAGCGGTTGCAGGCGCCGTCGCGGATCAGGTGCTGAGTGCTACGGTGCACGGTCGGGAATTACGAAAAGCCTACGTAAACAATGGCGGAGATATCGCGTTTCATTTGTCACCGGGTGAAGTTTTTTCAACAACGATTGTTGATGACCAGGACAACCCGGCCTGTGATGCCAAAACTCAGGTATCTTATGATGATCCGGTGCGCGGTATTGCGACTTCAGGGTGGCGGGGACGGTCACAATCGCTGGGGATTGCAGACGCCGTTACAGTTCTAGCGAAAACAGCACGTCAAGCTGATGCGGCGGCAACGATGATTGCTAACTCAGTGACGGTAAAGCATTCATCGATCAAGACTGAGGACGCAAGTACTTTACGCGATGATACTGATTTGGGAAATCTGCAAGTAACAACCGATGTGGGTCACTTACCTGGCAGGGCAATCGACGAATCCCTGAATAAGGGACAGATAACAGCTTGCGAATACATGGATCGGGGTTTGTTACAGTCGGCATATCTATCAGTCCAAGGCCAGCGACAGACTGTTGTCACAGAAAATATGCAACAAATTATCAGGAGACAGGGATGAGTGAATTGGTGAAGGTCCGCAAAGTATCGACTGTCATAGAGGAAGTTTATCATGATGGCGGTAAGCCAACGTCGGACCCGATCAAGCGTGGGGTGATTATGGTGGCGCTCGAGAATCCGTATGCTGGCAGGTTTGTGGAAGACATTACGCCGTTGGTGGAGGCGTTGAAACCGTTGGGCCTTAAGCTTGCCAATCAGCTCATCGACGCTTTGGGTGGAGATGCTGCAAATGTGTCTAGTTACGGCAAAGGTTCTATTGTCGGTGCCGACGGTGAATTAGAGCATGGCGCAGTTTGGCATGTGGCTGGTGGCTACGCGATGCGGGAAGCATTGGGAGGGGCGCTGGCAATTGTACCGTCTTCTAAAAAAGTGGGTCCGGTGGGGGCCAGACTGGATGTACCTTTAACCCACAAAGATGCGTCCTATGTGCGAAGTCATTTTGATGCGATAGAAGCCGGAATTCCCGACGCACCGAAGCGCAATGAAATTGTGTTCTGTCTGGCTATGGCAACAGGCGGGCGGGTTCATGCGCGATTGGGGGGGCTGACCGCAGATGAAATCTCGGTTAAAGACGGGCAGCGTTAATGGGACAAAAAGTACTCGGTGTTGATGTTGGCGGAACTTTCACGGATCTGATTTTAGCAGATGGCGTGAGCAATGAAATCTCGATTGCGAAGGTTCCAACCACGCTGGATAATCAGGCGTTTGGTGTTATGTCAGCCATCAATATGGCCGGTGCAAATCTCGCTGAAATCGATTCAATAAGCCACGGTACGACCACAACGACCAACGCGCTACTAGAACGCAAAATCGCGAAACTGGGCCTCATCACGACCAAGGGGTTTCGGGATGTTTTGGAATTAGGGCGTCGTACTAGACCTTCCCCTTATGGTTTGAAAGGACAGTTTAAGCCATTGATTAATAGAGAGTATCGCCTTGAAGTTGATGAGAGAATGGATGCAGATGGAAATATCCTGCAAAGTTTGAATGAAAGCGATGTTGAACAGGCTGTAAAACAGCTTTTAGCGATGGGCGCGGAATCAATTGTCATCCATTTCCTGCATTCCTATAAGAACAATGCCCATGAGAAACGCGCGCTGGAAATTGTCCGCCGGCTCTGGCCAAACGACTATGTGACAGCCGGTCATGAAATACTATCTGAGTATCGGGAATATGAGCGCGGCACGACTGCAGCTGTAAACGGAGCGATCCGCCCGGTTCTTCACAAATATATTGAACGGCTGCAATCGGAGCTAAGTGGCAAAGGTTTTGCCCATGAATTGCTGGTTATGCAAGGCAACGGTGGCAGTGTTTCTTCCGGCATTGTATCTGAACAAGCGGTCAATACGGTTATGTCTGGGCCAGCGTCCGGCGTAATGGCAGCCGCCGCCACTTGCCGGGCTGCGAATATCGATAAAGTCATCACCTATGATATGGGCGGAACCAGTTCCGATGTTGGCCTTGTGGAAGGCGGTGTTCCGCAAGTGACGAGTGAGATGGATCTGGAATATGCCATGCCAATTCACGTGCCGATGGTTGATGTTCATACTATTGGCGCAGGTGGCGGGTCTCTGGCGTCGATCAACAATGCAGGCATGTTGCAGGTTGGTCCACATAGTGCGGGCGCGACTCCCGGTCCCATATGCTACGGGCGAGGCGGCGAAAAGCCAACTATCACGGACGCCAATCTTGTTCTGGGCCGACTAAATCCAGATGGTTTGTTATCTGTCGATAACCCTGTATCGATGGATCAGGTGAAGAGCGCCATTGTCGCCGAAGTAGGAAGCTTGTTTGAAGAAGACCCTGTGAATACCGCAGCAGCTATCCTCAAAGTCGGAAATAACAAGATGGCAAGCGCCATACGAATGGTGAGTCTGTCTCGTGGGCATGATCCCAGGGACTTTGCCTTGTTCGCCTTTGGAGGCGCTGGTCCTTTACATGCTGTGGCGCTGGCAAAAGAGTTGGGCATTCCAAACGTGATGATCCCCGCTAGACCCGGAATTACGAACGCACTGGGCTGCATTGTTTCTGACCTAAGGCATGATTTTGTCAAAACTGTAAATACTCCGCTCAAAAGTCTGGACATTGCCAACGTTCAGAATGCGTTGCGAGAGCAGTTAAAAGAAGGGCAAGAAATGTTGGATCGTGATGGCGTTACTGTTGATCACGTGGAGTATGTGTTCAGTGCTGATATGCAGTTCGTTGGCCAAACTCATTTGTTGAGTGTGAGTATTTCCGGACCAGAAGTCACTTTGGAAGAACTTCAGCAAAAGTTTGACGAAGCCTATTGGAGCCGATTTGCGGTGGAACTTCCTGAGGTGAATGCGGCTCTCGTTAATCTACATACAGCAATTTTGGGTAAGCGCGACGATGTCGATTTGTCGATCCTTTCGGGGAATGACCAAAAATCAACAATAGAAGAGGCTCAGGTTTCATTACGTTCTGTGTGGTATGAAAGCGGATGGCAGGACACACCAATATATGATCGTGCGTTGTTACCACGAGATGCAAAGTTTACGGGGCCCGCAATTGTTGAGCAAATGGACACAACAATTGTCATCGAGCCCGGTGATCACGTGGTCATGGATGCAATTGGTAATCTGATGATAGAGGTGTCGTTATGAGCAATCTGGATCCTATTACGCTTGCCGTGATCCAAAACGGATTGATACAGGTTTGCAACGAGATGGATCTGGCCTTTGTTCGCGCGGCCTTTAGTCCGGTTATTTCAGAAGCGATGGATCGTTCAGATGGCATCTACGCAAAAGATACCGGTGACTTGATTGCCCAAGGGGAGCTTGGGTTGCCTGTCTTTGTCGGGACTATGCAGTTTTCGACGCAGGCTGTGATTGATCGCGCACATAACATCAAGCCCGGCGATGTGTACATCGTCAATGATCCATATTTGGGCGGCACCCATTTAATGGATGTGAAATTCGTGAAGCCGTTTTTCTACAAAGGTAAGCTTTGGTCATGGCTTGCAAATACGGGGCACTGGCCAGACCTTGGTGGCTCAGTTCCGGGTGGTTTTTCAGCCAATGCGACAGAAGTAGAGCAAGAAGGTCTTCGCTTGCCACCCGTAAAGCTTTTTAAGGAGGGCGAACTCGACGAAGAAATTTTGTCGATCATCCTTTCCAATATCCGTATTGCAGATCAGCGCATAGGTGATATCAAGGCGCAAGCAGCAGCCCTGACAGTCGGTGAAAAGCGGCTTACTGAATTACTGGATCGTTACGGTGATGACGCTGTAGAAGACTGCATTGCAGAACTGCGCCAGCGGGCGAACGAGCAGATGCGTGCCAAAATATCTGAAATTCCGGATGGGGAATATAACGGAAAGGCATATGTGGATTCTGATGGGGTGGTTGATGAACCGTTGGAAATCAAGATGGCTATCACCAAAAAAAATGACGAACTTTTTTTTGATATGAGCGGTTCAAGTGCGCCTTGTAAGGGGCCTATGAATTCAGTTATTGCAACAACTAAGTCATCTATCTATCTGGCAATAAAGCATATATTCCCTGAGGTGCCAATTAATGCGGGAACTTTTGAGCCTCTGAATATTACGGATCCCCATGACACATTCCTTTACGCGAAGTATCCAAGGCCAGTCTCGGGCTGCGCCGCAGAAGTAAGTCAGCGTATAGCTGAATCTGTGTTTAATGCGCTTGTTTCTGCGATACCGGAACATTTGTTTGCGGCTCCTGCGGGGACTTCGGGGAATTTTGCCCTAGGTGGATATGATCCCGAGAAAGACAAATCTTACGTCATGTATGTGATCTCGGGCGGCGGCTATGGAGGTTATGCAGAAGCCGATGGATTGACCAATGGCTGTTCGACTATTGGCATCTCAAAAACCACCCCCATCGAAGTCATGGAGCAGCATTATCCGGTGTTGTTTGAAGAATACTCCCTGCATGAAGGATCTGGTGGGGCAGGCGAGACGCGCGGTGGGTTTGGCGTCAATTACAAAGTCACGCTTCGCCGTGGTACAGCGCGGGCCTCCATGGTGATGGACCATGGAAGGTTTGGCCCTGTTGGTGCAATGGGAGGCACAGATGGCGGCGTCAATAAAGTTACTGTCTATCAGAATGCCACATCTTACAAGCCATCTCATCTTTCCAAAGATCAGGATATCGAAATATCGGTAGGCGACAGCGTCGCCGTATCTACACCTGGCGGTGGCGGCTATGGTGATCCGAAATCAAGGGCATTGGAAAGTGTCGAGGGAGATGTGTTGCGCGGCTATTATACTGTGGATCAAGCTGAAAAGCTGTTCTGCGTTGCTTTCAGTTCCGATAAGGAAACAATAGACAGAGAAAGGACTTCTACTTTGCGTCTTTCCTGATTTTGGTTGCAAGCCAGTTCAACGGCTCTTTGCGCCCAACTCGCCATTCAGGAGAGCAGTGGTCCCTGGATCAGCGAATCGGTCGCGCAACAAATCAAAGAAACCAACAGTACAGACCGCCACTGA
>Ga0206679_10001299_pt1 | contig 20632 bp, 14 predicted proteins | sample M110012015metaG_FD_155464 | JGI IMG/M metagenome (GOLD analysis project Ga0206679, IMG submission 155464) | Ammonia-oxidizing marine archaeal communities from Monterey Bay, California, United States - M1 100m 12015 | ecosystem: Environmental > Aquatic > Marine > Intertidal zone | place: USA... | reverse complement strand
TGGTGTCGCTATTTATGAACCTTATTCTGGTGTGTTGAACAATCGCGATTGGTCTTCGATAGGGGCTTCTCTACATATAGGACATCAGATATTTCTAGGGCGATTTATTTTGGATGGGTATTTTGGAGGAACCTGGGCCGATGATGATTACCCAGGCCCCTACTTTGAGTCAACAGCACTATTTCCACCTCCAGATGGACTTCGCTTTTCCGGCGGCCTCAGATGCGGATTAAGTTTTTAAGTATTTTTAAATAAATCCCCCTCAAACTTATCGGATTTTCCGCCCCGCTTCTCCAAGTACCTTTACCCCATGATAAACACGAGAATTTATTTCGGACTCGTTCGATTTCCCATTATTTCTATTTCGATATTTTTTATCTGCTTCCTACTCGCGGCTTTTTTATTTCCAGGATCAGAAATAGAACACCTTAACTTCAAATCAGACATGTATTCGTTGTCCCACAATTTTTTAAGTGGGCTAGGTGGATTGGAGACAAGCTCTGGTGAAATTAACACCGCTTCATCAATCCTTTTTAATGGAAGCTTGGTCTTAGTTGGCGCTGCTCTCGTTCTGTTTTACATGAGGTTTAAAGACATCTTTAAAGCCACAGGGGATTCGGAGAAGTCAATTAAGTTAGCGCGCTTAACTCAGCCTGTGGGGCTCGTAGCGGGTGTTCTATTCGCAGGTGTAGGGCTCGTTCCATACGATTTGCATTTCGGCGCACACGTCTTCTTTGCGAATTATGCTTTTCTAGTGCTATTTATTTTAAGTATCCTGCACAGTCTCACCGTGTATCACTCGAATTTAATGAGCAATAGATACGCCATGGGATATATGTTGTTTTGCATCGTGCTTCTGATCTACTTATACATCATATTTTTTGGGCCAAAAATAAGTCCAGGCACCAATTTTACTGAGACAGATTTAATGATTCAAGTTATCTCCCAAAAATCTATTGTCTTCTCTTTAATCCTCTCTATCCTGATTCAGGTGTATGGATTTCATGGCTTGTTTAAAAGGCTGAGTTGATCCGATAAACGTTTCTTAAAAGACTTCGAACAGCATCAGTGCTGCCATTGCAATCATAATTGTGTTTTCAATCAAAGTAGCTTCTGTCATAGGTAATTTTAAAACAGTGCCTAGACAAGCACAACGAATCGATTTTTTATCTAACAGAGTTTTTGTGACTCCGACGGTAGTAATCCCTAAAACAACAAGTGTCATGATTAAAGCAATGTTTACTTCATAACGCATTAAGAACATAACACCTAAAGCAGTTTCTATAAATGGATAAATCCACCCATATATGGGGAGACGCTTGGCCAATGGGTCATACATTTTAAAAGATTCTGGGAATCCCTTTAAATCCAACATTTTAAAGAAGCTAAATACTATATAAAAGAGCCCCATGAAATCAAGCATAAATCCTCCCCAAGACCAGTCCTTGTAATGAAGCAATACACACGTTGATGTGATGTAGAAAAGGATTAGTAACAGCGGTTTTAATTGCTGCAGTTTCGTTTTCTCTGAATTCATCGTCGATGAGTTAGAAGAGGCACTAACTTTCCCACCGTCCTTTTCTGACACGGTATATTTTTCTGGCAATGCATTTTGCAGCTCATCAGATGCTATATGTTTATCCATTGTAACTTCTGCTTCTCCTTTTTCAAGGTCAATAGAAACATGAGAGATGTTTGGCAGGCCGTTTAAATATTTCTCTACGGAAGCTTTGCAATTGTTGCAAGTCATTCCTTCTATTTTATATGTGTGTTTCATTGAATTCTTGTTGTCAATTATTTTTCACCAAGTATAGCTGCCAAACTATTCATTCACATACTTCGCCAGCAAACCATGGAAATGGTGCACTCCTTGTTCCTTGGTAGGGGAGAAACGGCCAGAGGGATAGAACCTCGATTGGATACCTTGGTGTACACTTTCCACGACGAATTCATCCTCCCTCTCTACTTTATCTAAAAGAGATCCAGCTCCCAAATTTAGCTTCGTCTCGTCGTAAACGTAGGTGATAAAACTCACCTTGGTTTTATTTAAACTTAAAGGCTTAACAATGTTAATAGAGAGTCCCCAAGGGTAGAAGTTGAACATCATGTTGGGGAAAACCCAATAGTAATATGCTGCGACTTCCTTTCCGTGATCTGGATGTCCTTCTGGGAGATCGAATATTTCTGTTCCGCCATCTGTGTATCCTATCTGTAGATTCATGTGGGGGTATATTTCGGTCTTATACTCCCCGTAGTCTAGAACACTGTTGAGATCTGCGTGAACAAACGGGATGTGGAAACCTTCTAGGTAGTTGTCACAATATAGGGCCCAATGGCAGTTTACGATGTATTCTTTGCTGAGCACATCGTTTCTTTTGAACGATTCTAGAGGAAGGTGCCCGATGCGCTCGTTCATCTTTTCGAGTACTTCCGAGAAGTCGAAAGATGGATCTAGGGAGACGAATAAATGTCCACACAGATCTTTTATCGAGAACTCACGCAACCCCTCACATGGTCTAGGGAAGTTTTTTGTCTGAGAGAACTCTGGCATATGTTTAAAATTCCCGGCCAAATCGAATTGTCGCCCGTGATACATGCACGTCAACCCCTTCGCTTTCCCTGGGTTAGTAGCCACGAGATTTCCGCGGTGAGTACATACGTTGCTTAGGCATTTTACTTCACTTTTCTTATCGCGTACGAGGAGTAAGGGCTCGTTTAAAAAATCTGGCAACATCACGAAAGGGTGAACCGTCTCAGCGAGTGGAACGGTGCTCGCAGAATCTCCTATCCATTGCCATGTTTTCAAAAAAACCGTCTCCTTTAACTTCTCAAAGATCTCCTGACTTTTATAAAATCTAGGAGGCAGCGTTTCTGCTTGTGTAATATCTGGGTCTACAAAAAACTTCTCCATGTTATTCAGCTTTTTCTCTTGTAATCCAAAAGTAGAATGGTATTCCTAGTAAAAACAAACTCAACCCCGAAATTAGCACTTCCGATCCGCATCCTACCATAATCCAAACTACAAAGGCAAACGCACAAATTGCCACCGTTAGCTTCTGGTAATATCGTGAATGATGTTTCTTCAGAATGATGACGAAGCTCGTGATTGAAAAAAGGAATGGAATCGTTACAGCAAGGGTCGTCAATTGCATCATGTAGGAGAATGTTTCAACAAGACTGTTCGAGTAGTTGAAAAGCATGAAAATGGATACAATAAAACTCGAGATGACAATTCCGTAAATCGGTGAATGTGATTTATTTACCTTCCCGAAGATTTTCGGAAACAATCCCGCTTGAGCTGCAGCCAAAGGGATAGCACCCTGCATGAGGATCCATCCGTTGAGAGCTCCCATGGTGGCTATTACAGCTCCTGCTGCCACGATATACTTGGCGGCTCCTCCCCAAAAGATCTCCGCGACATCTGCAAAAGGGGCACTCGATTGAGCCAGTACCTCAGCGGGGATAACACCCATAATAGATACTGAGCTGATGATGTAAATAAATACGGTTGCGATGGTCCCGAAAATCGTCGCTTTTTTGACGGTACTCGCAGAATCTTGAACACTGCCACTCGGGATGGTGGCACTCTCCATCCCTAAAAACGCAAAAAACGTCAGTACGGTTGTCGTTGTAATTACAGACAAATCACTTTCTCCAGTCAGATTAAACGGGGTGAAGTTTTCTAATTGAAGACAGAACATCCCCCAAATACCGATAATTACAATGGGCGCTACTTTAAGAATGGTAGTTATGATTTGGACTATAGCAACCGTCTTAATTTCCTTAGAATTAATCCAAGTAAAGAACCAAATAATCACCAAACCTGTAGCAATAGCAGCGAGTGAATATTCTCCCAAGACAGGAAAAAACACTGCCAAATAACCCACTACAGCCACGGTAATCGCAGCATTTGCGCACCAAATAGAAACCCAATATCCCCATGCCACCAAATAAGCAGAGAAGTCGCCCATACCCAACTTCGTGTATGCAAAGGGTCCACCGTTTGCTTCAGGCGCGAGCTTCGCCAGATACCCGAAAACAACGGCCAGTAAAACGGCTCCCAAAGACGCGCAAACCCATCCCACGATACTTATCCCCCCGAAAGCGGCGAGTGCGGCAGGCAACATAAAGATTCCTGAACCAATCATGTTCCCAACAACGAGTGCTGTACACCCCCAGAATCCTATTTTTTTTGCGTTGTTGATATCCCCAGTTTTTCTTGGGCGTTAAGATAAATAGAACCGTCTCTCTTTACACTTGTTGGTCATAAATCCTCCTCAAAATGTTTCGGATTTCCCGCCCCGCTTCTTCACAACTGAATCCACTAATTTTTGTGGTTTTTTATTTATAGCTTACTGAAAATAGAAGAGTTAGACAACAACACTTGACATAAAATTCTTATTTTAGCAAAAGCGATTAAACTAGATTAAATATTCATCCTCTAAGTAACAGATCCAATAAAGTGAAAAACCACTATATCATTCTTTTAGTTCTGATGTTATTCTCCTTTAAAAGCTATTCTCAGCAGACTTTAGGACTATTTACGAACTCTACTGAATCTTTAGATGGGTACACGTTGTTTAGTCCTCAATCCAGCACAGAGAGTTATTTGATTAACAATTGTGGTGAAAAAGTACATAGCTGGTCAAGTCAGTATTTACCGGGTTTATCATCGTATTTACTTGAAGATGGGATATTACTTAGAACAGGACGCCAATTTGGACCGGGAGGTGGAATTGGAATTGTTGAAATGCTAGATTGGAACAGCAATGTTATTTGGAGCCATTCAGTTTCTTCTACTCATGGAAGACAACATCACGACATTGAACTATTGCCCAACGGAAATATACTTTTAATTGTTCATGACAATCGTACAGCTGCAGAAGTAACACAAGCAGGAAGTTCTACGATTAATTCCTCAATTGATTCGGAGCAAATTGTGGAAATTCAACCAGACCTTGTAAATGGTGGTGCAACTATAGTTTGGGAATGGAAAGCTTGGGACCACCTGATACAAGAGGCTGATATAACAAAAGACGACTATGGTATTGTAGCAAACCACCCAGGTAGAATTGATATTAACTTCCTAAATCACAACTCCTCAGACTGGTTGCATTTTAACGGAGTAGATTACAATGAAGAGTTTGACCAAATAATTATTAGCGTACACAACTTTAGTGAATTTTGGATTATTGACCATTCTACGACTCTTGCCGAATCAGCAGATTCTATTGGAGGCACATATGGTAAGGGTGGTGATCTCCTTTACCGTTGGGGAAACCCACAGGCTTATAACCAAGGGGATCTATCAGATCAAAAACTATTTCTACAGCATAATACTCACTGGATTCCCGAAAATCATCTTGACGCGGGTAAAATAATAATGTTCAACAATCAAGTAGGATCACAACCAAATCCCTACTCTACTGTTAACATTGTAGATCTACCAGTTGATGCTGGTGGATATTACACCTACAATGGTGGAGCCTTCGGTCCGGAAAATTTTGATTGGACGTATCAAGCTCCTAATCCCACAGATTTTTATTCCAATATTATTTCAGGGGTTCAACGCTTGGAAAACGGAAATACTCTTATATGTGAAGGTATTCCGGGACGGTATTTTGAAATAGACGCCAATCAAAACATTGTATGGGAATATGTAAACCCTGTAAATGATTTAGGACCGCAAGCACAAGGAACAATTATTTCTGATAACAGTACATTTAGATGCACGCGTTATTCTCCTAACTACCCAGGGTTGAGTGGGCAAGTACTAACTCCACAAGGATATATTGAATCGGGATCCACTTTTACTTGTAATCTTGATCCAAATGGGGACCAAGTTATCACGGTAAGCGACCTCCTAAATGTTCTGAGTGAGTTTGGATGTTTGGTGTCTTGTGAATATGATCTAACGGGAGACGGTATAGTTAATGTGAGCGACCTACTACACTTGCTATCGATTTTTGGGACAGTTTACTCTCAATGCGATTCAGCTACTATTTTTGCAAATGAAAGTACCAATGCCGTATGTTTTGAGACAACAGCAAATACTAGACACATCTTCACCAATGATATTCCAGACCATACTTATGGTCCATTTGGAGGAGCCAATACTATTCAAGGGCAGGACTTAGAATACAGTATGTGTTTATTCCCCACTCTAAATAATACCGCAACCCCCTTGACACAGGACACGACTTCTCAAGGCTGTGGGGGAGGCATTGTGTTTGGCCTATCTCTTCAAGGTATACTTTATTCTCCTTTTGCTAGGCTTTATTGGATAAATCCAAATACACAAGAAGAAAACATGAATTTTGCCATAGAAGCAGAATTCACTTTAAACATGGATTTAAACGGAGGCCATGTCAACAATTTAAGTCGTTATCATTATCACAATGTCCCGATAGATTACTTTACAAATGACTTAGGCATCTCTGGCACCGATCACTCACCTTTATTAGGTTTTGCCGCGGATGGATTCCCTATTTATTACAAGTATCTATACACAAATCCTATGAACTCTGTGGGTGGCATATCCGAATTTCAAAGCGATTATCAATTAAAATCTGGAACCCGACCGGGTGATGGAATTACAGCTCCAGATGGTATTTATGATGGAACATATTTTCAGGATTACGAACAAATCCCAGCTCAATCTGAATTAGATGAATGTGGTGGGAGATATGGGGTCACCCCAGAATATCCAGATGGGATATATTATTATGTACTTACAGATAATTGGCCATACATACCTAGATGTTTAAAAGGGAATTTCATTGATAATACCTTTAAAATTGGCCCCAACTGTCCACCTTCAGCCTCAGCTACAGATTGTGCGACATCATCCATAATGAATACTCAAGGTGCCATGTATGGAAATGCTTTAAACATATCCATTGATTCTACTAGCTCACTGTTAAACCTTAATATTGCTGAGAACTTAGTTGACAAAGTGATAGGAATAGTTATTTACCTCCCTTCTGGTCAAATTGTTTTTTCATCAAAGGCTTATCAAGAACATATTCAAACGGCACATCTATCTGAAGGAATATATTATGTACAAGTTAATATGGGACAGGATCAAGTGACTAAAAAATTCATCATTCAATGACAACATTCATAGCTTTCATAATGCTAACATTAACTACCAACTTTCATGTTGGGGAGTTGGCTGAATATTACATTTCGCAAGAAGGGAGCTCATTACAGATGAAGGTAGTACTTGAGAAAGCCGATATATTAAGTTTAGATTTCAAACCAGATTGTGATATTCACAAAACGACTGCACTTTGTATATCTAAGCATATTTCAGAAAACCTAACATTAGAAGTGAATAATAAATTACTCCAGTTTGAATTAGGAGATTCATACACGGAACATAATCACCTAATACTATTATTTACTGGAGAACTTCTGGATGAGAAGGTGAAGAGTTTAAACATTAAAAATAATTGTTTCTACAAATATTATAAAGACTATCGAAATAGGATTATTTTAGATGTTGATCGATTCCAAGGATCTTATTTGCTTACAGCTGAGAATAATTCTATTTAGATAAAAAACTCTCCAGTAGAATAGGTCGTTGCTTGGCCACCAACAATAACTCGGTCTGATTCGTCCCTACAAGACAATTCCCCGCCTCTTATAGAAAGTTGTAATGCCTGTAGATTTTTCTTTGAAAGTCGCGCAGACCAAAAAGGTATTAATGTGCAATGTGAAGAACCTGTTACGGAATCTTCTAATATTGTCGCTCGGGGCGTGAAAAATCGAGACACGAAATCATGTGTGTTTCCCGGAGCCGTCACAATCACGCCTCCACATCCCAAGTTTATTTGGTCAAAATATTGTCTGTTAATTTGTATGTCTTTAATCTCCTGTTTATTTCTGTATACAAGCATATAATCTCGGGCTTTATAAACTTCTTGGGGTTGAATATTTAACGCTGATTTAATCTCTTCAGGAAGAACTGTCGAGACAGCTGATCTTGAAGGAAGATCTAAATAATACCAAGCATCATGATAGGTGACTCTGAGCACTCCGCTCAGGGTCTTAAATACTATCTCATCTAGAGGATAGTGTAAGATGGATTTTAATATATGAGCAGCTGCGAGTGTGGCATGTCCACACAGATCAATTTCTATATCTGGAGTAAACCACCTTAGATCAACACTCTCACCGTTGTCTATAAAAAAAGCAGTTTCTGCAACCGCATTTTCTTGGGCAATTTTTAAAAGCAAATCGTCTGAGAGCCACTCCTGAAGCGGCACAACACAAGCAGGATTGCCTCTAAATACTTTATCGCTAAAAGCATCTACCTGATAATATTTGTAATTCATACAACAAAGTAACAATCTTTTAGAAACAAAATCATTCACAACGAAGACCTTTTACAAAGATGGTGGGGTTGTGCTTTTTATTTATACGTTTGTCACATGAGAAATCTATTATTGTTGCTGTTTACTTGTTCGCCTTTATTTTTCTTCGGTCAAGGTGCCAAATTACTGAATACTGAGTCCGTCTTGATGTCTGCTCCTGAAAACAAGATGTCATCAACAGAAATTTTAAATACAGACACTCTAGCTCCCCCGTTTTATTTCAATGCAATTGATTGGCAGTACAATGAGAACAATGAATTGTGGCTGATGCTTCAGTGCCTTAGACCAGCCCAAGAGTGTTGTGAGTGTTATCCTGAAAAAATTACTGAAGGGTGGGTCGCTCAAGAAAACACCTTTGCTCCGAGTTTGTTTTCGGATATCCTCTTGCCTTTTTCTGCATCAATGATTGAACGTTCAGAGGTGATTATGGTCAATGATTTTCAGAATTATGATGTTCAATTTAAAGGAGAAGGATGGTACATAGAAGGGTATGGAGGGGTTTTATTCGTCAATGGTCGTGTTAACATCGGTGGTGAATTGGTGGAATTAATCTACAAATCTGAGGCTTCATATCCCAGCAATTCAGGAGCATTAAACTTCGACCCTTACTATACCTACCAATACCAGAACATCGAATTCAAAATATTCTTGAACAGAGAAGAAGATCGTCCCGGAAATGGAGTCAAGTTTATCGAAATAACTAGTGAAGGAGTCACCCAAAGAATCCTCATCACAAAGAATGCATCAACGTTTGTCTTTAACTAATTAGATTTTTATTTAAAGTAGGCACCTGCAAAACACTAATTATTATATAATTGAGGTTATAATTTTCTACCTTTATGCGCTATATGAAATACACGCTTTTACTCCTCCTTTTCTCCCCGCTATTCATCTTCTCTCAAGAAACTTTGTATGAGACTTTAGATCATGATGGTCTCACCCGTGAATATGTGATTCATATCCCACCTGGTTATAACGCGGATACTCCAGTACCTCTTATGTTCAGCCTTCATGGGTACACTTCTAACAACGATTTTAATTTGTTATATACGGGATTTAACTCTATTGCCGACACTGCGAACTTCATCGTTGTGTATCCTCTGGGCACAACCTATCTAGGAGCTACGCATTGGAATGTAGGAGGTTTCACAGCCGGTAGTCCAATCGATGATGTGGGTTTCCTAGAAACTTTGATAGATGAGGTTTCAAGTAACTATAGTATTAACCCTGACAGAGTTTACAGTACTGGTATGTCTAACGGAGGGTATATGAGCTTCCTTCTTGCTTGCCAAATCAGTTCCAAGATTGCTGCCATAGCTTCTGTAACGGGCTCTATGACGCCATTAACGTATAACGAGTGCGACCCAGATCACCCCACTCCAGTGTTACAAATACATGGCACGACTGACGGAACAGTTCCTTATGAAGGAGGTGCTGGCTGGTCGGAATCTATACCTGATGTTCTAGATTACTGGATAAACCACAACAACTGTGACACAGAAGCGACCGTCACACCGTTTGAAGACATCGACTCTAGTGACGGATCTACGGCGGAACATTACCTTTGGAATTCAGGGGATAACGGCGTCACAACCGAGCATATTAAAGTAACAGGAGGGGGACACGATTGGCCTGGAGCTTGGGGGAATATGGATATAAATGCCAGTATTGAAGTTTGGAAATTCTTTATGCGATTCGATATCAACGGCAACCTTGATTCTTCAGTCAACGAAGTTGTTGAAATTGATCACGAGAGGACACTCCTGAAGGTCGTTGACATCCTAGGTCGAGAGACCAGAGAGGTGAAAAATCAGATGCTGTTTTACATCTTTTCAGACGGAACTACGGAAAAAATATTTTTTACGGAGTAATCTTGTAAGTCAATCGCAATAGACAAGGCTTCAATATTCCCCTCGGAAATAGATCTTCCACCGATTTTCTTTGTCATACAAGATTAAACATAGGCAGTAAATGAATCGTATGCATCAGACAGATACAGAAGAAAGGTTCAATTCGATCTCTCATGGAATTACAGCACTTGCTACAATAGCGGGTTTCGTGATATTAGTAATCCTTGGAAATTCTTCTGAGAAGAGTTACACGCTTTTTAGTTCAATTATTTATGGTTTAAGTCTGGTTTCTCTCTATACTTTTTCGACGTTATATCATGGTTTAAGAAATGAAAAGGCAAAGAAAGTATTTCATATTCTTGACCATTGTGGGATATATCTACTCATTGCGGGGTCGTATACACCTGTACTTTTAGTTTCTATTGGTGGAACAACCGGCTGGGTGATCTTCGGAGTACAGTGGACGGTTGCATTAATTGGTATTGTAATGAAAATCTTCTATACTGGAAAATTCGACAATATTTCAACTCTTATTTATGCAATTATGGGATGGATGATTGTGATTAAATGGCAGGTGCTTGTAGACTCTATTCCCAGTGCGGCATTAACTCTTTTACTTGCTGGCGGTATTTCATATACTGTCGGTATCATCTTTTATTTGATTGGAACAAGGATAAAGTTCTCACATTTTATGTGGCATTTGTTTGTGATTGCGGGTAGCTTGTTGCATTACATTATGATCGTTGAATATGTAATAGTATAATTAGCGACCTATTGTTCTGCTGATATATCTTCACGGTCATGAAAAACATTAGTGATTTATATGATTCAAAAAATTAACAAACGCAATTTACTCATAGCTTTTCTTACTGTATTTGCACTTATTCAGTTTAAGGTGATCGATAAATCGCCGATTGTGATTAATCCAGAATCGGACTTCTTAATCATCGAACAAGCTCCAAAGGAGGTGGTAGAATTAATACAAACATCTTGCTACGATTGTCATTCTAACTTGACAACTTACCCTTGGTACAGTAATATAGCACCCGTGAGTTGGTGGTTAAAGGGGCACATAGATAATGGCAGAGGTAAATTAAATTTTTCTGAATGGGATAGTTACTCAATAGAGGAAAGTGACACTTTAAAAGTCAAGAGTGCTGATATGATAGAAAAGAAATGGATGCCCATTTTAACATATAAAATCATTCACAAAGAATCGAGGTTGAGCGACGAACAGAGAGCTCTGCTTATAGGTTGGTTAAAAAAGTAATCTTCCACCCATTTAGAATATATATTTTGGAACCATGAAACAATTCTTTAACGGCCTTTTTTTCGTTGTCATATTGATGATGGCGATAGACACCCAAGCCCAAACCTTCGTTGTCCAACCTTACCTTCAAGATGCCACACCCAATTCGATAAGGATTATGTGGGAAACTTCCGCAGGGGAAGAGTCGGTAGTAATGTGGGGGCTAGAGGAGACCCTTGGGATTTACACTATCGGAACTTCATTTAGCTCTGTAGGGTCTGCCATGATGCACGAGGTTGAGATTACGGGGTTAGAAAGGTTTACAACGTATTACTATCGAGCTGTAACAGGGCAGGCAAGTTCTCAGATTCAGTCATTTAAAACACCGCCTTTTGCTTCAGATGAACAGTCCTTTAGATTTGTTGCGATGAGCGATATGCAGAAAAGCAGTGCCGACCCGCTTAAGTACGATGAGGTAATACACGATGGAGTTTTAGATTATTTAGAACAGAATCTTACAGGTGTAGCATCTGAGGATTTGGCGCTTGTATTGATTCCAGGTGACCTTGTGGATTCAGGAAATTCATATTATCAATGGGAGGAGGATTTTTTTCAGTATTCTGCAGACCTATTCGGCAAAGTGCCCGTATACCCAGTATTGGGAAATCACGAAACGAATACACAATATTATTTCCAGTACTTCCATCTACCTGAGAATGGTACGGATGGATATGAAGAGCACTGGTGGTGGAAGGATTATGGAAATGTGAGGTTTATAGGCCTTGATTCTAATTGGCCTTACGATGGGGATGTTCAGTTAGAGTGGTTAGATGGTGTTTTAGAAAACTCATGCCAAACCGATTCTATCGACTTTGTGTTTGCGGAACTACACCATCCCTATAAATCTGAGCTTTGGACTCCCGGGGAGAGTGATTTTACTGGAAGTGTCGTTGCGAAAATGGAAGCTTTTTCTGAAGCTTGTGGGAAACCGAGCATACACTTTTTTGGCCATACCCACGGATATTCAAGAGGTCAGTCGAGAGATCATAAACACCTTTGGATTAACGTGGCTACTGCTGGTGGCGCGATAGATTATTGGGGAGATTGGCCTCAACTAGATTACGATGAATTCTCCGTGACTGAAGACGATTGGGGATTTGTACTTGTGGAAGTAGAGGCAGGAGATGAACCCAAATTTTCTGTAAAAAGGTTAAGTAGAGGAGATGGGGATGTGGATTTAGATAACGCATTAATCGATAGCTTTTCAGTGAGTAAAACAGATTATATAATCACAACGCCCACAACGATTTATCCCGTAGATCTTCAGGTAACTCCCGAGTGTGTTATCCTTCGTGGATCATCTTTTGAAATAGAAGAGATGCACGGAGCGTCTCATTGGCAGGTGACTGAAACTTCAGGAGAGTATAGCGATCCCATTGGTGAGGTTTGGGAACAATTTGAAAACTTATATTTTAATGTAGACACCCAAGAGGGAGAGCTTATTACAGAAGAGTATATGTGGGGCATGCCAGAGAACACACAATTGTGGTGGAGGGTAAGATACAGAGATAAGGAGTTAAATTGGAGTGACTGGAGTGATGAAGCAGCTTTCTCAACGGGGATATCTCCTATGGGTGAGAACTTGCTGGAAAACCCGGGAGCTGAGCAGGGGATGAGTGTGTGGGTGATAGACCAAGGCATTTGTGAAGCGATGCTTGCAGGAGATTGTGCCGGAACAAATCCCAATTCTGGAGAATATTATTTCTGTGTTGGGGGTCTGTGTACAGAAAGCGCAGTAGCAATCATGCACCAAGACATTGATGTAACCTCATATTCAGATTCTATTGATTTGGGAGTGCTAGAGGTAAGCTTCGGGGCAATGATGTCTGACTGGAGCGGGGCTGATCTCCCTGAGATGCGCTTGCGATTTTTAACCTTAGGTGGTGTTGAAATAGGCAGTACTGATTACTATGAGGGACCCTATACAAGTTGGACTTTTGTGGGGGATAATCTCGAAGTGCCTGCATTAACTCGTATTATCAGATGCGAACTCAAAGGAACCCGCAATGAAGGAACAGACAATGATTCATACTTCGACGATATTTTTGTAAAAGTGGGGAGCCAAATTTTATGCGAGGATGTCCCAGCGAATCTCAACTCAATATCTCCCCAAGTCACGACTCTGCATTCTTCTCCCAATCCTGCAATTGATGAAGTAGCGATTAATCTAGGCACACTTTCAGGTGACGGTCTTCAAGTCAGGGTGTTCGATTCTGCTGGTAGAAAAGTTATGCCTGAAGTGAAGATTATGTCAGAGAAAGTCATTATAAATAGAGGGAATTTATCAAACGGAAACTACCATGTGTTGATTATAAATCAAGACGGAAAGTCAGGCCGTGTGTCGTTTGTATTTGAATAAAGGACGGGTTAGAATTGTTCTTAATCTAATTACTGTCGTAAATTTAGGCATGCTTTCAAATAATCATATCTCTTCTCTGATTTTTGGTTTTGCTAGTATTTTCGTTTTGACGACTACTTTTGCGCAACACACCCCCCAAACAACATACAAGATTGCAACAGAGTCATATCAGTGGGCTCAACTCATGTACGAAAACCCCAAGGAGGTTGAAGAGATACGAGCAGGATATGAAACATGGCGTTTAGCTAATCCAGAAACAAAGAATCAACACTCTCAATACTATAAGAGGTGGTTGCGTCAAGTTCAATGGCCCATAAATAAGCCAAGCGATGCGTACCTAGAAATATCTACCACAGCGAATGTTTCTAATTCAGGGAATTGGACTCAGCAAGGTCCCTGGCATTACGACCCAGAAGTAGCGATGTACTTCCAAGTCCAATCCCCGGGTGCTTGCCATGTTTACACTGTAGAACAAGCCCCATCCAACCCTGATATCGTTTATTGCGGTACTGCAACTGCGGGGATGTATAGATCTGAAAACAAAGGGTTAAATTGGGATTTAATCTCGGGAGATCTTCCTGTCACAGGAGTCTATAGCATCGCAATATCACCTTCTGATGCAGATCTAATTTTTCTTGGATCTAGCAATGGTAATCTATACAAATCTAATAATGGCGGGATGACCTGGAATGTGTGTGGAAACCAGGCTTATCAGTCTTCTTCTAGATGGTACAGAACCATCGTGTTTTATGAAAATGGCATCCTGGCCGCGACAAATGATGGCCTTTGGCTGTCAGAAGATTTGGGAGATTCCATGCAATTAATTCAGGCAGGAGAATTTATGGAACTAGAACAACACCCCACAGATCCATCCGTTTTATATACAGTAAAACTTCAGGGTTCAGAAACGATATTTATGAAATCTATCGATGGAGGTCTCAGTTTTTCTAATTCTGGAGTGGGGGTTGGATGGCCCACCATTGGAGGGGGGAGTGAGCAAAAAAGAACAGAGATCTCTGTGTCGATTGCTGAACCTGATGCAGTTTATGCTCTTGCTGCTGGGTCAACACCTGATGGTGGGGGCCTTTATGGATATTATGTCTCTCACGACGCGGGATCCACATTTGAAATGGCTTGTTGCGGAGATAACCCTGGAGGTCCGTGGGAAGCAGGATCTAATCCAAACATACTGGGATGGGGAGAAGATGGCTCTAGCGATGGAGGTCAATATTACTACGATCTTGCATTAGGTGCTTCTCCTACTGATCCCAACAAGCAGTTTGCTGCTGGGATATGTGTTTGGCGTACAGAGTCAGCAGGGGCTTCATGGGATCTGAATGCTCACTGGGTGACTTGGGCAGGAGAGTTCACTGCTGATAGATATACTCACGCTGATGTACATGACGTGAAATTTTTTACCCAAGAAGACGGATCTGTAGATATGTGGGTGGCTTCTGATGGCGGGCTTTACTACTCTGCGGATGAGGGAGATAATATTGAACCAAGAATGTACGGTTTACATGGAACAGATTTCTGGGGATGGCAAGCTGGTTGGCGTGAAAGTGAAGTGATGGTGGGGGGAACATACCACAACGGAACGTTGATTAGAAATGGAGATTTATATGCCTTCGGAAACCCCGACAATGGTGCTGCTTCCGACAGCAGTGGAGGATGGTTAGCAGAGCTGGCGGGAGATAATTACAGAGGGTTTGTTAATCCTGGTGACCCGACTGTAGGATATGCTGATAACGGTGCTTTCGGATACACTGAAGATAGATTTGAAAGGATTTCGGGGCTTGCTTTCGACGATTCGAAAGTTCCAAACGCCTCATATTGGTTCGGAGAGGTAGGTAACTTTGAGTGGGATCCCACTTGTTACAACAGGTTCTACTCACCAGTGGGTTCAGAACTCTGGAGAACTGATAATGGCGGTGTGTCATGGGAACTCATTCATGACTTCGGTGGAGAAAAAATAGTATCTGTTCAGGTTTCACCTGCTGATAAGAATAGGATTTACATCAGCCATAAATACAGTGGTTCTAGCTGGAGAATACACCGCTCAACAGATGGGGGTATGACTTGGTATAATGTCAGTCTAATCAATTCTGAATCAAACTATAACTCGAATAAGGCTATTTACTTGGATACTGATGGAACGAATCCTGACAGACTCTTCGCCATACTTCTAGGTACTCAAGACGGATATCAAGTTTTCGAAAGCCAAAATGCTGGTGATACATGGCAAAACCTGACTACCGCTACCCTGAATGATGAGCACGTTATTTCTATTGCTCACCAACGAGGTACAGAAGGAGGACTTTACTTAGGTACGACACGCGCGGTTTATTATCGTGATGATTCGATGACAGATTGGGAGCTGTTTAACTCAGGCCTCCCAGTAATAACCCCTGCTACCTTTCTTCAACCAGACTATTGTGGAGGAACGATTAGGACTGCTGGCTCTAGGAGTGTGCATGAAAGTCCTTTCTATTCACCATCTGAGGTGCAAGCTTCATTTATGGCTGATAGAACCTCACTCAACTTAGCGACTCCATGTGATTCTCCTCCGATTCATTTTTCAGACGTTAGCGTTGTAAGATGTGAGGGAGCACAATATATATGGGAATTTGAAGGAGGAGTGCCTAACAGCGCAACAGGTCCTGAAGCTTATGTGTACTATGAAAATGCTGGTGCATTTGACGTCACATTGACGGTCATTAACTCTGAGGGTAACCAAGACAGTATCACATGGGAGGATTTAATATCCGTAACAAACGAAGGGGTGGTTGAGGATACTGGTTTTTCAGAGGATTTCGACGGAGATGCTTTCCCTCCTGATCATTGGAGAATGGAAACTCCTGGTCACGCATGGGAGCATGCATACGACTTACAAAACGCAAGCAATGGCGTCGCGCAATTCCCGAATTATTGGGTAAATACGAACGGTGCTCACGATATGCTCATTACTCCTGGATTTAATCCTACATATATTGAAACTGTTAGTTTCGACTATGCACACATGAAGTATTCTAGCTACGTAGATGGTTTGCAGGTCGTTGGGAAGCTTTCCGGCGAAGAAGAGTGGACAGTGTTATGGGAGAGGTATGGGGATTATTTAAGTGTTCCTGGTTGCTATACTTGGTTTTGGTATGATACTGGAGGTTCAATAGCTTGGGAAAACGTACTTATAAATGTCCCTGATTATTGGGCCAATTCTGATGCAAGTTGTGCTGAGATTGCCTTTGTAAATGTTGGGGGATATGGCAATCATATTTGGATAGACAACTTCCTTGTCGAAGGAACAATTGATTGTTCCGCTGATTTAAATAATGACAACAGCATTACAGTTTCAGACTTACTGTTGGTTTTATCTGAATTTGGGTGTTTGATAAGTTGTGAGGATACGGATGTTAATGGCGATGGTTTGACTTCTGTGTCAGATTTGTTAGAAATATTGTCGGTATTTGGAACCATTTGTAATTAACGATTATTTAAGATGTTCTAAAGACGTATTCATTATTTCACAACTAAATTGCCTCTTCAATAAGTCAATTATTAAATGAAAAATATTTTACTAAGCGTTTTATTCACTTGTATCACAATATTAACTTTCGGTCAATCTTTCAATGGTTTTGCACTTTATAATGCGCAGGGTTCAAACACCACATATTTGATTGATGAAAGCCTTAATATTGCTCATACTTGGAACATGTCCACAGAGTGTAATTACACGGTACAATTAAAAGAAAACGGGAATTTAGTTCGTGGAACTAAATATAACGGTAATCAATTTGGCGGTGCAGCTGATGCTGGCAGGGTACAAGAAATAGACCCATTAGGTAATATCGTTTGGGATTATATTTATTCTGACTCGGAACACTTAAGTCATCATGATCTTACATTAGTTGGTGACAATGTTTTACTAACTGCTTGGGAGATAAAGTCTGCTTCTCAAATTAACGCTGCGGGATATGATAATGCTGATTCTGAGAAATGGCCAACACATTTTGTTGAATTAGCTCCCGACGGAAATGGTGGGGCTGATATTGTATGGGAGTGGCATATTTGGGACCATTTGTGCCAAGATACAGATTCAAGCAAGCCAAACTATACTTCAGACATATCTGACCACCCTGAACTCATTGATATCAATATGATACAGCAAATGGGCGGCCCAGGGGGTGGAGGTGGACCAGGAGGAGGAGAAGGAGATTGGTTTCACGTTAATGGAGTTGATTACAATGAGGATTTAGACCAAATCTGTTTTTCTTCAAGATTTGCTTCTGAGATATATATAATTGATCATAGCACTACTACAGAAGAGGCTGCTTCACACGAAGGAGGAAATTCTGGAATGGGAGGCGATATTATATATAGATGGGGAAACCCCTCTAATTATGGCATGACAGGCCCTCAGGTAATACCAAATGCAGTACATGACGCTAGGTGGATTACTGATGACGGGAGACCAAACGGCGGTTTCTTACAGATTTTCAATAATAGCGGACAAAGTGCTAATCAATCTACTATCGATGGTATCGATGCTATTATAGACCCCGAGACAGGTTACAATTATATTTTAAACCCTGGTGAGCCATACGGCCCTGCCTCATACACAACTAGGTATGTCTGTGCATATTCTGCTAGTGGACAGTCTGCATCTGATAGAATGTCTAATGGAAATATCTACGTTAATGCTTCAGGAGGTCAAGGTGGATCAGGTGTTATGTATGAAGTGAATGCAGCTGGGAATATAGTTTGGGGCCCCTATAATTCTCAGACTCCAAAAGGATTTAGATATGAATGTGATTATCCTGGGATAATAGCTCTGGAGCAGTATATCAATACATCTACTAGTTCTTGCTTCACCTCGTCGATTACTGAAGTTGAAGAATCGTTTTTAATTTATCCAAATCCCACTTCTGGTTTAATTAATATTGATTTAAGCAGCTTAAATCATAATTTTATAGAGTTCTCTGTGACAAATATTTCAGGGCAAGAAATTCACAGGGAATTGGTAAATAACAATAAGAACATTCAATTGAATTTACAGGATTATTCTGAAGGACTTTATTTTATTAATCTTATTAATAGTAAAGGGGAGACCTACGCAAAACGGATTTCTTATATCAAGTAAATGATTTTTCGATTCGTTTTTTATATATCAACGGTTCTATTTTCAGCAAGTCTCTTTTCTCAAAGTGAGTTTTATGAGACTGATAATATCAGGGAGATTCATATTGATTTTTATGATGAAAATTGGGATCACCTATTAGACAGTTTATATGTAGAAGGTGAGGGCGGTAGAATATTAGCGAACATAGAAATTGATGGCAGCACCTATTATAGCGTCGGAGTTCGGTACAAAGGATACAGCTCAGTAAGTGTTAACTACACTAAGAATCCTTTTAATATTAAACTGGATTACGTTATTGAGGATCAAAATCATGAGGGAATTGACAAGATCAAGCTGTCGAACGTAATTCAAGACCCATCATTTCTTAGAGAAGCTCTCTCATATGAAGTATGTAGAAAATACATGCCCTCTTCTAATGCTAATTTTGCTAATCTCTATATAGATGGAGTATTGTGGGGCTTATATTCAAATGTAGAGGCTGTAAATAAAGAGTTTTTAATAGACCGTTTTGGAAGTAAGTATTCCTCATTCTTTAAGTGTAACCCCGAGGATTTAAATATTCAGATAGGAGGGGAGAACTCTAATTTAAGTAACACCCACGGTACAGATAGCATGGATTATATTCCTTACTATGACATAGAATCAGACTATGGATGGGGAGATTTATATCATTTAATTGACACACTCAATAATTTTCAAGAGGACATCGATAAGGTTTTGAATGTAGATAGAACCTTGTGGATGCATGCTTTGAATTATAGCATTATAAACTTTGATTCCTATATCGGTTATGGCCAGAATTATTATTTGTATCTAGACCAAGCAAATCAGTTCAACCCCATAATTTGGGATTTAAATATGTCTTTTGGAAGTTTCAGACTTACAGATGCGTCCCAACTTTTCTATAACGGGTTTGATATCAACCAAGCCCAAACCATGGACCCCCTTATTCATCATGAATATGTGTCGGTAGCTCCAAGGCCACTATTGACAAATCTATTTGAATCTGAAAGGAATCGTAAAATGTACCTAGCACATATTAGGACTATTATGGAAGAGAATTTTGTGAATCAAGAATATTATTATCGCGGTCAGACACTTAGCGATATGATATTTCAGGATGTTCTGAATGACACAAATAAGTTCTATTCAAATGATGATTTCATTAACAATCTTACGAATCAAGTTTCTATAATTACTTCGATATGTCCCGGCATTACTCAACTAATGGATGTGCGCTCAGAGTATTTGTCCTCTTATACTGGATATTCAGGAGAGCCCACGATTTCAAATATTTCCTATAGTTCAGAGGGCGATATTTTCAGCAACGACCTATGGATTAATGCCGAAGTCGATGATGCAACTTATGCAAGAGTGTCATATAGGTTTGGCAATAACCAAAGGTTTAATTCTATTCAAATGTTTGATGATGGAAATAATAATGATGGTAGTGCTGGTGATGGAATTTATGGTTGTAAAATAGAAAATTGTAGCAACTCTATTGATTATTATTTGTATGCTGATAACGATTCTTCAGGTGTTTTCTCTCCTGCCAAAGCGGCATACGAATTCTATAATATTAGATCTAATATCTCTAAC
>Ga0206679_10001294_pt1 | contig 20665 bp, 20 predicted proteins | sample M110012015metaG_FD_155464 | JGI IMG/M metagenome (GOLD analysis project Ga0206679, IMG submission 155464) | Ammonia-oxidizing marine archaeal communities from Monterey Bay, California, United States - M1 100m 12015 | ecosystem: Environmental > Aquatic > Marine > Intertidal zone | place: USA... | reverse complement strand
TCCGTTTGTACCATCTACTCCGTCGTTTCCAGCAGGACCTTGAATACCAGGGTCTCCTTGTGGTCCCTGAGCACCATCAGTACCGTTTGTTCCATCAGTTCCGTTTGTACCATCTACTCCGTCGTTTCCAGCAGGACCTTGAATACCAGGGTCTCCTTGTGGGCCCTGAGCACCATCAGTACCGTTTGTTCCATCAGTACCATTTGTTCCATCAGTTCCGTTTGTACCATCGACTCCGTCGTTTCCAGCAGGACCTTGAATACCAGGATCTCCTTGTGGGCCCTGAGCGCCATCTATACCATTAGTTCCATTTGTACCATCGACTCCGTCGTTTCCAGCAGGACCTTGAATACCAGGGTCTCCCTGCGGGCCCTGAGCGCCAGCTGCACCCATAACATATCCTGCATTAATCACCGTACCATCAGATAAAGTAACAATCAAATCACCTACACCATCTACAATTGCATTATCCACATGTATTCCGGGGTCTCCCTGTGGACCAACCGGGCCTTGCGTGTAGTCGCACATAGAATACCAATCCGTAGAAGCTGATTGATAAAATAATATACATGAAGAATCTGTATCAAATACCATTAAGGCATTTGAAGGATTCACAATAGCCAATCTCTGAATAGAAGTCATTCTAGGGATTAACAAACCCCTGGATGTGGAGGATATGTCCAATACACTTGATGGATCAGGTGTAGCCTGTACATCGGATATACTGACATTTTGCTGAGCAGATAAGTACTGTAAATTGAAAAAGAATAAAATAAAGAAAGAAAACCCTTTAATTTTGGAAAATTTGATGGATGATGTCATAACTACAATGTATTTTGAATAAGGTTGGATGCAAAGCTAAAACAACTACACTTCACATCCAACAAAAAATAGACGAAAAATGTATGTTTAAGTTGCTTAAAAAAACAATAAAAATTTATGCGGTTTTAAGAGCCATAAACCATTAAAAAAGCCTTAATAAATTTTTCAAGATCACCGTTCAAAACCCCTTCTGCATCAGTACTTTCCACATTTGTTCTCACATCTTTGACCAACTTGTACGGATGAAGTACATAATTTCTAATCTGAGAACCCCATTCTATCTTTTTCTTTTCGGACTCAATTTCATTCTGTTTTTCCATTCGTGCACGCAATTCCAATTCGTACAATTGCGACTTTAAAAGCTGCATCGCTTTCTCTTTATTTTTCAGTTGAGATCTGGATTCAGAATTTTCAATTATAATGCTCGAAGGGGCATGGCGCAATCTTACAGCAGTTTCCACTTTATTTACATTCTGTCCTCCTGCACCTCCTGCTCTAAAGGTTTCCCAGCTTATATCGGCGGGATTCACCTCAACCTCAATACTGTCCTCAACTAATGGATATACATAAACCGAAGCAAATGAGGTGTGTCTTTTTGCATTGGAATCAAACGGTGATATCCGTACCAATCTGTGCACGCCATTCTCTCCCTTCAAATAACCAAATGAATAATCTCCTTCTATTTCAAGGGAAACAGTTTTTATTCCAGCGACATCACCTGATTGAAAATTCAGCTCTTTTACTTTTAATTGATTTTTCTCTGCCCACATCATATACATTCTCATTAGCATGGCTGCCCAATCACATGACTCCGTACCTCCTGCTCCGGCTGTAATCTGAATTACCGCATTAAGTTTGTCTTCTTCTTTTGACAGCATATTGCGCAATTCGAGGTCTTCAACCTCTTCAATGAGGGAATGGTATGAGTCTTCAAGCTCTTTATCTGTTGAAATACCCTCCTTCACAAAATCCTGTAAAACCTCTAAATCATCCAGTTTACTGCTAACATTTTCAAAAGAATCCACCCAAAACTTAATTCCCCGAATTAATTTCATTTGATTTTCGGCTTCTTTAGGGTCATTCCAAAAATCGGGGTCATGTGTCTTGAGTTCCTCCTCCTTTAGCTCCATTTGTTTATGATCAACTTTCAGAAAATCATGAATTCCTTGAATTCGCTTTTTCAATTCCTTAAGTTGTTCATTTGTCATAGCACAAAAATAGTCTTAAATTATTATTGTTTATTCACAATAATAACTCATGATAAAACAAATTAATTAAATTTGGTGCGCAAATAAAGCGTAGATCATGAATATTCCAAAAGATTTAAAGTATACAAAAGATCATGAATGGGTAAAAATAGATGGAGATGTTGCTACTGTTGGCGTTACAGATTTTGCCCAGTCCGAATTAGGTGATATTGTTTTTGTGGAGATCGAAACATTAGATGAAGACCTGAATGCTGAAGAGGTTTTTGGTAGCGTAGAAGCGGTAAAAACAGTATCTGATTTATTTATGCCTCTTGGCGGAAATATAGTTGAGGTCAATGAAGCCATTGAAACGAATCCAGAGCTTGTAAATAGTGATCCCTACGGCAAAGGATGGATGGTGAAAATTAAGATTTCGGACACGACAGAAATTGATAAGCTCCTAAATTTTGATTCGTATTCTAATTTAATTTAATAAAATGGCATGTTAATTGCATCAATTTTATAAATTTGAGCATATGGAAATAAAGAAAAATCCAGAATTTGATGGTGACAAAATAAAATCGAGCATAGTATTAGTCGGTCTTAATTATGTAGCAGGACTAGCACTGGCTGCTTTTTCTTTTCAGTCTATTCATGTAGAAGATAAAAAGGAAGCAAAAGACGGTGGTCCGGCAACTATAGTATATGCTGAAAATGTAAAACCACCACCACCACCCGAAGAGGTACCACCACCACCGGAAGTGGAAATTACTCCTCCAGTGGTTGAAGAAATAAAGGAAGAAGAAAACAAAGATGAACCGCCACCACCAGATGTTACTCCTCCTGATCCACCGCCAATAGGTAACGAAACTGTTATCGAAGTTGTAGAAGAAATTGTGGAATTTCCCGATGTTGAAGCGGAGTTTCCTGGAGGTGCAGCAGCAATGATGAAGTGGATTAATGAAAATGTAATTTATCCTCAAACCTCAATCGAAATGAATGAGCAGGGAAGAGTGTTTTTATCCTTTGTGGTAGAAAAAAATGGAAAAGTCACGAATGTAGTTGTTGAGCGTGGAGTAAGTCCTGATTTGGACAAAGAAGCAAAGAGGGTGGTACGAAAAATGCCTAAATGGACTGCTGGTGAAGCTTCTGGTAGAAAAGTTCGTGCACGTTGCAGACTGCCAATTAATTTTCAGCTTAATTAAGATAGCACGTACTATTTCCAATTCCAGCAATTCAAGCATATAGTTTCTTCGAAGCTTTTCTGAAGAGAATCTTCCATAGCTGTATAAAAATCTATACCACTTAATTGTTCTAGTGAATCGACACTCAAGGTAAAGCTCTGCAGAGGCAATTTACTCCCTTCATTTGGGAGCAAAAATGTCATTGCGGTAGGAACATCATCAGAATATTTAAGAACTGTTTTGTAGTAATAACTCGGAACGCTCACATTGGAACCTACTGTTACTAATCCCGAATCCAAAATCGGACCAGTAACTACGTAAAGACTATCATACATTACGGCCCAATCTCGCACCTGAGCTTCAAGTTTCTTCCAGATACCTCTATTGAATGATGGAGCTTGTGGACTCATATTGCTATAATAAAATGATTCATCCATAACGAGCTTCGACCATGCCATATCTGCAGCTGGAGCTAAATGACCTCGATCATATCCCGATCCTTTATAATCGGAATGGGATGCCGATTCAGTAACTATTAAAGGATCCCGCCTGAATCTATTACTTCTATCCACAGAAGGCCCATTTAATTTCTCTTTGCTTAATTTATAAAATACCCATTTGGCCTGTTCGTGAGCTTCACTATACACAAGTGTATACGCCAAATGTTCTACAAGTATTTCGTTAGAATCAATTCCTGGAAGATAAAGGGTATCCGATATATCCTTTAATTCAATGTTTGTAAAGGGTGTGTCTTTATTCGTGAGGTTATAATTATAGTACAATAGAACCAAGGCCAAAACAATAATGGCTTTCATGATCTATACATCTATTTTTGCATACTTCGCATTGCGCTCTATGAATTCTCTACGCGGTGGTACGTCATCTCCCATAAGCATAGAAAAGATCTGATCACATTCAGCCGCATTTTCAATAGTAACCTGCCTCAAAGTTCTACTCTCCGGATTCATTGTTGTTTCCCAAAGCTGAGTAGCGTTCATCTCTCCCAAACCTTTATAGCGCTGAACATTTACTGAAGATTCACTTCCTCCGCCTTTCAATTCCTGTATCAAACGATCTCTTTGATCATCATTCCAGGCATAGTCGGCCTTACTTCCTTTCTTTACTTGATAAAGAGGGGGTGTAGCAATATACACATATCCGTTCTCGATAAGCTCTTTCATATACCTGAACAAAAATGTGAGAATCAAGGTTTCGATATGAGAACCATCTACATCAGCATCACACATGATAATAACTTTGTGGTACCGCAGTTTTTCCATATTTAATGCCTTCGAATCTTCCTCAGTTCCTATTCTCACACCCAAGGCAGTATAAATATTCTTAATCTCTTCATTTTCAAAGATCTTATGCTGCATTGCCTTTTCCACATTGAGTATTTTACCTCTAAGAGGCATAATAGCTTGAAAATGCCTATCTCTCCCTTGTTTAGCCGTACCACCAGCTGAATCTCCCTCTACAAAATATATCTCGCATGCTGCCGGGTCTTTTTCGGAGCAATCTGCTAATTTACCTGGCAAACCACTTCCTGACAATACACTTTTACGCTGTACCATCTCTCTAGCTTTTCTGGCGGCATGTCTTGCACGAGCCGCTAATATCACCTTTTCAACAATAATTTTAGCTGATGAAGGATGCTCTTCAAGGTATGAAGACAGCATTTCTGAAACACATTGGCTTACAGGTGCCGTGACTTCTCTATTTCCTAATTTAGTTTTTGTTTGTCCTTCGAATTGAGGTTCCGCAACTTTAACAGAAAGTACTGCTGTTAGTCCTTCACGAAAGTCATCACCATCAACTTCTACCTTCTCCTTTGCGAGCATTCCTGAATCATTTGCATACTTTTTCAGGGTATTGGTCAGGCCTCTTCTGAATCCTGATAAATGGGTTCCCCCTTCATGCGTATTGATATTATTTACATAAGCCTGAATATTCTCGGTATAAGAAGTATTATAAGTCATGGACACCTCTACAGGAATTCCGTCTCTTTCACCTTCAAAATAAATTACCTCAGAAATTAATGACTCTCTGTTTCGATCTAAATATTGGGCGAACTCCATGAGACCACCTTCAGAATAATATTCGTTATTTATATTCTCGCCCTTATCATCTTTATTTCTTTTGTCCGTAAGTATTAGGCGAATCCCCTTATTCAAAAAAGCCAATTCACGCATTCTGGCTGCCAAAGTATCGTAATTGTACTCATGCACTTCAAAAATGGTCAAATCGGGTTTAAACGTCACTTCTGTACCTGTATCATCTGATTTACCCAGCTCTTTTACATCGTATAGCGGTTTTCCTCTCTCATATTCCTGTTGAAACAGTTTTCCGTCTCTTTTTACTATCGCAGATAAATGTTGAGAAAGAGCATTCACACAAGATACCCCTACTCCATGTAGTCCACCAGAAACCTTATACGTATCCTTATCGAATTTACCCCCTGCATGTAACTGAGTCATTACGACCTCCAAGGCAGATTTCTTCTCCTTAGTATGTATGGCAGTTGGAATACCTCTTCCATTATCAATAACCGTGATAGAATTGTCTTCATTGATAAAAACTGAAATCTCAGAACAATAGCCTGCAAGTGCTTCATCTATCGAATTGTCAACGACTTCATAAACAAGATGATGTAGGCCTTTAACACCAACATCTCCGATGTACATCGCCGGTCTTTTCCTCACGGCTTCCAGTCCTTCTAATACCTGAATATTATCCGCTGAATAATTATCTTTATTTTGTTCTTCCATTCGTTAAAAAAACTTTTAATTAACCCCCTACTCAAGGCATACACAAAAATAAGGAATTATTGAGCGTTTTCGTAGGTTTTTAAAGGGAAAAAACAGCAACTTATCAACAAAATTTCAACGATTTTATTTGTCTTCTATCCAGGAAATAATTTGGGCATCTTTAGGTGGAGTTGTAGGCGGGATTACCTGAACTAAAAAGCCATCTTCATCAAGGAGGTATTTTTGGAAATTCCACTTGACCTTACTGTCCTCAAATCCATTTTTTGATTTGTCAGTGAGGTATTCATAAATATCACATTTGTCTTTCCCTTTTACTTTCACTTTTGACATCATTGGAAACGTGACACCATAATTCTTTTGACAAAATGTAAGTATTTCCTCATTCGTACCTGGTTCCTGGCTCATAAAGTCATTTGAAGGGAATCCAACAATCACTAGGCCTTGATCTTTATACCCTTGGTACAATTCTTCAAGATCCATGTACTGAGGAGTTAAACCACATTTAGAAGCGGTATTCACAATCATAATTTTCTTTCCTTTCAACTCGGCAAAATCAAAAATTTCACCGGAAATATTCTCCACCTTAAATTCGTGTACAGACATTTTATTTATATTTAAATTCGAGTATTGCTTATTTTGCTGTTCGCCCACTGACAGCAGTGACAAAGCCAAAAATATTGGTAAAAATCTATTAATCATCGTTTTCATGTAACCTAAATATCGATAAATTGTTTTATAATGGAACATTTTTTGTGATTTGACGAATAATAAACATAGGATGAAATTCAATTATCATATCATTTTGAGTGTATTTCTAATAACACTGCTCTCATTCAGCACTTGCTTTTGCCAGGTAAAATATTCCGGAACATGGAAAGGTTTCCAGATTTCTGATGAGGATACCAATCTGTACGACGATGTGTATTATCTTGATTTCGTTGTGATTAACGGTCTTCTGGATGGAAAAATGAAGATTGAAAAGGCTCAAGACAAAGAGGAAGTGCAGCTCATTCACATTAAAGGCCAAAAAAATTATATAGATGTCCAAATCAATGAGGTTAAGCTCATTCAATCGTCATCAAAACAAAAATCCACCGATTTAAATAATCTAAAGCTCACCTATAATCTCGAGCGCGGATATTTAGAAGGCTATTCCGATGATTCAAGTTCAAAAGGCAAGATTGTATTGTTTAAATCAGACTATAATTTCAACAATAGGCTCAAAAAATCAAAAAACAGCAGCTGGATCAATTCTAATTTACAGGATTACAACAATGGTCTTTCCTCACCACAAAAGCGTTTAGAGGAGCTAAAAAGCTTTATTTTTGAACCTATTTATTTTGATTATGACAAGGACATCATTAAAGAAGAATTTCATGACGAGTTATACAAAATAAAAAAAATGATATTAGGTCATTCCGATTTAAGAATATTGGTCATTGGTCACACAGATTCGGATGGGTCTGATTATTACAATAAATCGTTATCCAAACGTCGAGCAGAATCAATTATTAAATTTTTCACTAAAAATGGCTTAAGGCGAGATCGCATTGTAATTGACTTCAAGGGAGAATCTTCGCCGGTTGAATCCAATAAAACAAGTGAAGGCAGAAGCCGCAACAGAAGAGTGGATTTTAGGTTTATTTAAACTAATGTATTCAGCTTTTCCTCCAGTAAAGAGATTTTCGTGAGTGCATCTGCCTCTTTTTTCCGCTCCATATCAACCACATTTTTTGGAGCAGATTGCACAAATCTCTCATTGGAAAGTTTCTTTTGAACACTATTCAAAAACCCTCTCGAATAGTCTAATTCCTGCTCGATTTTTTGTCTTTCAGCCTCTACATCAATAGAATCTCCAAAGGGAATGAAAAACTCAGCTCCAGCTACAATAAATCCATTCGAATTATTGATTTTATCTTTTGTAGATTCAAATACCGCCAGATTAGCCATTTTCTGTATTACAGAATCATGAGAGTCATTTCTATTGAAATCACCAGCATAAAAAAGATCCAACTTTATTTTCGCAGCGATATTCTGCTCCTTTCTTATATTTCTAACCTGAGAAATTACTTCACTTGATAAGTCAAAGTCTTTTAATTCGTCTTTATTATATCCTGTGAATTCAGGCCAGCTCGAAACAATTAGGTCTGACTCTTTTTTTGACAGCAGGTGCCAGATCTCTTCACTTACAAAAGGCATAAAAGGATGTAGTAATTTTAGGATCGTACCAAAAAACTCCTTGCACTGCCCAATGGTTTTGCTGTCAATCGGTTGCTGATACCCTGGTTTTATAATCTCTAAATACCAGGAACAGAAGTCATCCCAAACCAATTTATAGGTCACCATTAAAGCTTCTGAAATTCTGTAATTATCGTAAAGACCATCAATCTCCTCTATTGACTTTTGCAGCTTGTTCTCAAACCATTTACAGGCAACAACTGCGTGTTGCGGCTGTTCGATCTCTTTCACCTCCCAGTTTGAAATCAACCTGAAGGCATTCCATATTTTATTGGCAAAATTCCTTCCCTGCTCACATTGTGACGTATCAAAAGGCAAATCATTTCCTGCTGGTGAGCTAATCAGTATGCCAACCCTGACCCCGTCTGCGCCAAATTTATCAATCAACTCAAGTGGATCGGGTGAATTACCCAGAGATTTTGACATTTTTCGTCCTAATTTATCTCTCACAATTCCGGTGAAATATACATTCCTGAATGGAATTTCGTCAAGGTATTCATATCCAGCTATGATCATTCTCGCCACCCAGAAAAACACAATCTCAGGACCGGTAACTAAATCATTTGTAGGGTAATAATATTTAATCTCATCATTTCCAGGCTTAGTAAGTCCGTTAAACACAGAGATGGGCCATAACCAGCTGGAAAACCATGTATCCAATACATCTTCATCTTGCCATAAATCTTCCGCCTTAATATTTTTGTTTGACTTTTTTGAGGCCAGCTCAATCGCCTTTTCTAAGCTCTCGGCAACAACAAAATCATTAGTGCCCTTCCCATAATAATAGGCAGGAATACGATGACCCCACCAGAGCTGTCTCGAAATACACCAATCTTTGATGTTCACCATCCAGTGTCTATAGGTGTTTTTAAATTTATCAGGATGAAATTTAATTTTTCCATTAAGCACATTCTCCAGTGCAGGTTTTGATAAATCTTCCATTTTTACAAACCACTGTAAAGAGAGCTTAGGTTCAATAATAGCATTCGTCCGTTCAGAGAACCCTACTTTATTTTGATGGTCCTCCACTTTTAATAAATATCCCTTTTCCTCTAATTCCTTTTCAATATTTTTCCTTACTTCGAAACGATCTTGTCCCTGGTAATGAAGACCATTTTCATTTAATGTGCCGTCATCATTGAAAACATTGATGCTCTCGAGATTGTGTTTTACCCCGATTTCGTAATCGTTGATGTCATGTGCCGGTGTTAATTTAAGACAGCCTGTTCCAAATTCCATATCGACGTATTCATCACATACAACAGGAACCTCTCTGTCAGTCAAAGGAATATGAATAGCCTTTCCATGTAGCTTGGTATATCTTTCATCATTAGGGTTAACGCATATGGCTGTATCGCCCAGAATAGTTTCTGGTCGTGTTGTTGCAATAGTCAGCCACTGGTCATCTGTTCCTGCAACTTTATATCGCACATAAAATAGCTTTGAATTCACTTCTTTGTGCAAAACCTCTTCATCAGAAAGAGCTGTTAAAGCCTCGGGGTCCCAGTTTACCATTCGGACACCTCTGTATATCTTTCCTTTATTGAATAAGTCTATAAATACAGAAATAACAGATTCCGAATACTCTTTATCCATTGTAAAATGAGTTCTGTCCCAATCACAGGATGCTCCCAGTTTTTTTAATTGTTCTAAAATTATTCCTCCGTGTTTTTCTTTCCAGTCAAAAGCCTGACTCAAAAACTCATCTCTACTCAAATCAGATTTTTTCAATCCTTCAGAACGTAATTTTTGAACCACTTTAGCCTCTGTTGCAATAGAAGCATGATCTGTCCCGGGTACCCAGCAGGCATTCTTGCCCTGCATTCTTGCCCTACGAATCAAAACATCCTGAATCGTATTGTTTAGCATATGTCCCATATGAAGAACTCCTGTCACATTTGGAGGAGGAATTACTACAGTAAATGGCTCTCTGTCATCAGGAGAAGAGCTGAAATACCTCTTTTCCATCCAATGTGCATACCATTTATCCTCTGCTTCTTTTGGATTATATGTTTTTGCAATACTCATCTATTAATTTTACCGACAAATGTATAAAAACCTCTCCGAATAACGAGGACAATACGTTCCATTTCTATGGATTAAAATCAGCTAATACATTTTGAATTAAAGGATATGAATTTGATATATAGCGGTGAATTTGACTATTTGATATCCACTTACATTCTGTAATATCTTCTTCTATCTGAGGAATTAAATCTTCGAGTTGTGTGGTATGCATATGAAACCAATATGTTTTCTTCAAATAACTACGGTTATCAAACTGATAAACGTGGTACGTACTTTCAAGCTCTTTTTTAATTTGCAGCTCATTTTGAATACCACATTCCTCTTTTACTTCTCTCATCGCTGCCACATCGGAGTATTCTCCCCTTTCAATTTTACCTTTAGGTAAATCCCAAATCCCAAATCGTTTAATGAGTAAAACGCACTCCTCAGATGTAACTACACCACCGGCTGCCTCAATGAAACTAAAATCTTTAAAAAGACTTTTCATCACTCTTTCAGGGTCATTAGATATCAACTGAATTGGTCCATTTTCAGTTAGTGTGGCAAATGAGTTAAAATTTCTAATTTCATTTAGCTCGACACAAGGAATAATAGGATTTAATGAATCATTGATATGAATCAGAGATTTTTCACTAAAAACTTTATACTTTTGCCCCATGATCAATGACAAAGATAGGGCCTTAAAAGTTGCGGAACTGTTATTAAAAATAAAAGCTGTCAAATTACAGCCAAATCAACCATTTACTTGGGCGTCTGGCTGGAAATCCCCCATATATTGTGACAATAGAATTACGCTTTCACACCCCAGTATCAGAACGCATATCAGACAGGTCATGTCAGAAGGAGTTGTAGAGAATTTTGGCAAACCTGATGTAATAGCTGGAGTGGCTACAGGTGCAATAGCATTAGGAGTACTTGTTGCACAGGAGCTGGGGCTTCCGTTTATTTATGTAAGAAGCTCTGCCAAAGATCACGGAAGAAAAAATTTAATTGAAGGAGCCTTTGAAAAAGGGCAGCATGTTGTGGTTATTGAAGATCTCATTTCAACTGGAGGAAGCAGTCTAAAAGCTGTGGAATCGTTGAAACAAGCCGGTTTGACTGTAAAAGGTCTTATGGCTATATTTACGTATGGATTTAGTGCTGCAGAAACCAATTTCAACAATGCGGAATGTCCCTATATAACCCTTACGGATTATACCATTTTACTTGAAAAAGCACTGGATTCAAAATATATTGGTAAAGAACATTTAACACTTCTTCGTGACTGGAGAAGAGACCCCTCAAATTGGTTAAAATAATATGATACTTACAGGAGAAAAAGTTAAAGTAAATGCAGGGAGAACAGAAATTGAAAATTTCTTAGTCGATTCAAGAAATATTGAATTATTACTCCCAGAAGACAAAATTTCAAATTTCGTGGCAGATGAAAAGGCCTGTTCTTTCAAAGTACAGGGAGGATTTACCATTTCATTAATCCAGAATGGTAAAAAAGAGGGGGAAATTTATTTGCGGTCTGGGGAAAAATCACCATTCCCTTTTAAGCTGACAGTGTATTTGAATGTAGAGGAGGCTAACATCACAGAAGGGTATATAGAATTTGATGGTGAAGTAAATGCCTTTTTAAAAATGATGGTGGAAAAGCCCTTACTTAACCTGTTCAATTACATGTCACACAAATTAAGCAAACAATTTTCATAAAAACTGTATCTCCTTATTCTGAAAAGCCGTGGTTTTACCGTTTGATTCCACAATAAGCTGTCCGCTGGAGTCAACTCCACTAATTATTCCGGTGATTATCCCTGAGTTCGTTTTAAATCGCAGCAGCTTTCCCATTCCGAATAAATATTTCAAATATTCTTTTTGAAGGACCTCATGATTTATTGATTTCATCCATTCTTCTTTAGTCTTCACACATAAAATAAAATCTTCCAGCAGATCCTCAAGTTCAAATTCAATCTCTTTCTCTAATTTCATACTTGTAGCAATAATCGAATCGAAGCTCAGCTGATTGACATTGACCCCAATTCCAACAATTGAATTTCGTAGCGTTGTACCCGAATATTTATTTTCAATTAAAATACCGGCTATTTTTTTGCCATTTACGAGAATGTCATTGGGCCATTTTATCTCTGCCTTTATCCCTTTCGCTAATAAAAAGTCAATTAATGATATCGAGATAAACCAATTTAAGTGAATAGGGTGTTTGATGTTCATCTCTTTAGGAAGCAAAATGATCGATAATAATAGATTTAGTTTAGGAGCAGACTGCCATATTGAGTCATGCTGACCTCTGCCATCTGATTGATTTTCTGCCATTATTACCGAACCATGGTCCGTTATTCCGTCTTTGATAAGTTTGGCAGCAAAATTGTTCGTTGAACTAACATCTGACAGAATAATTTTTTGTAATCCGATTTTAGATATGAATTGTACCATGTGATTTGGTTTCAAAATTAAAATTAATCAGTTAGCTTTGTATTAAGTATTATATGAATGATAAAAAAATAAGTTCAAATTCCACAGAGTTATGTGATTCAATAGTGGAAGGGATGAAAGAGAACAAAGCAAATGATATCGTTGTCTTGGATCTCAGAAAACTTGAAAGTGCAGTTTGTGATTACTTTGTTTTATGTTCAGGAGATTCCAATACTCATGTGGATGGAATCTCAAATGCTGTGACAAGGCACGTTAAAAAAGTTATAAAAGAAAATCCTTGGCACATTGAAGGAAAAACAAATAGTGACTGGATTTTGTTGGATTATATAAATGTAGTTGGACACGTATTCTATAAGGAAGCAAGATCATTCTACGATATTGAAGAACTTTGGTCGGATGCAGAACGCACGAACATCCAATCACAAAATGTAAATAATGACAAAGAAAAAAAATAATTTCTCGATATACTGGATATACGCTCTGTTGGCTATAGGGCTTATTGCCTTCCAATTGTATATGGGTCAATCCGAGAAATCTACAGTTAAGCTTCAGACGCTTTTAAATATTGCAGACAGCTCAGGAGTGGACAATGTCGTTATGATCAATGAAAAAAGTGCTGAATTTCACTTAAATAAAAAGGGAATAGCTCTGGTAAAGAAAAGTAAAGAGAAGGACTTAATAAAAATTAACGATTTTGTAAAAAAATCAAAAGAAACAGACAAGAAAAAAATACTGTTCGAAGTAGAGAAAATTGATCAAACCTATTTGTCCCAGCAGCTAAAAGAGAAAAATATCAAATTCGAATACGAAGAACGTGTCGATTATTTAGGAACCATATTGAGCTATCTTCTTCCCTTCGTAATAATTATTGCTATATGGATATTTGTAATGAGAAGGATGTCCGGAGGTGGAGCCGGAGGCGGCGGAGGCGGTCAGATTTTTAATATTGGAAAATCAAAAGCTAAGGTATATGAAAACGGAGCGACCACAAATATCACATTCTCGGATGTTGCAGGACTGGAAGGAGCAAAAGAAGAAATCGTTGAAATAGTGGAGTTTTTAAAAAACCCAACAAAATACACGGAGCTTGGAGCAAAAATCCCTAAAGGAGCATTGCTTGTAGGTCCTCCGGGAACAGGTAAAACTCTATTGGCTAAAGCAGTGGCTGGTGAAGCCAAGGTCCCTTTCTTTTCATTATCTGGTTCAGATTTTGTCGAAATGTTCGTAGGTGTTGGAGCATCAAGAGTTCGTGATCTTTTCAAACAAGCCAAAGAAAAAGCTCCTGCTATCATATTCATTGATGAAATTGACGCAATAGGAAGGGCTCGAGGTAAAAACAACGGGTTCAATTCCAACGACGAGAGAGAAAACACCTTAAATCAGCTCCTCACGGAAATGGATGGATTCGGAACGAATTCCGGAGTCATTATTCTTGCGGCAACAAACCGAGCAGATGTACTCGACGGAGCACTAATGAGGGCTGGACGTTTTGACAGACAAATATATGTGGACATGCCGGACTTAAATGAAAGAAAAGAAATATTTGATGTTCATTTAAAACCGTTAAAACTTGAAAAGAACTTAGATGTAAAATTTTTAGCTAAGCAAACACCTGGATTCTCAGGGGCTGATATTGCAAACATGTGTAACGAGGCCGCACTTATTGCCGCAAGAAATGAAAAGAAAATGGTTGAAAAACAGGACTTTCTTGATGCAGTAGACAGAATTGTTGGAGGATTGGAAAAGAAAAATAAAATTATTACACCTAATGAGAAAAAGGCGATAGCATTTCACGAAGCTGGTCACGCAACCATTTCGTGGCTTTTGGAACATGCACATCCCTTGGTTAAAGTTACGATTGTACCCCGTGGTCAGTCACTGGGAGCAGCATGGTATTTACCAGATGAAAGGAGCATTACAACTACTGAGCAAATACTGGACGAAATGTGTTCTGCGCTTGGCGGTAGAGCAGCAGAACAGCTTATTTTTGGAAAAATAAGTACTGGAGCCTTAAGTGATCTCGAAAAAGTAACAAAACAGGCTTATGCAATGGTTTCCATTTATGGATTGAATGAGAAAATGGGGAATATTTCCTACTTTGACTCCAGAGGTCAGGATATGATGTTCACGAAACCTTATTCTGAGGACAGAGCGAGAATTATTGACGAGGAAGTTAGTAAATTGATAGAATTTCAATATAAACGAGCTCTTGATCTTTTGAAAAAAAATAAAGAAAAATTAATTGACCTGGCCAATAAGCTCCTTTCTTCAGAAGTAATCTTTAAAGAAGATCTGGAGCTGATTTTCGGAAAAAGGATTTGGGAAGACAATTCTGTTATTGAAGAAAATAGTAAGGACACAAAAGAAGCAGAGATACAAGAAACTCAAACCGAAGATAAGAAGGAAGCGGTCTCGAATGATGACAGAGATAAAAATAATACCTTGACAGCTGAAAATGAGCTAATTACTCCTCCGGAATTCAAATCTAAAGCAGAAGAAGAGGATACTAAAGATAAGGACGCCTCAAATGAATAAAGTACGAATTATAACTACTACGGATCGAATTTACTTTGAGCTTTGCAAGTCAATATTAGAAATGAATCAAGTACAGTTTCAAACAAAAAATACAGTTGATTCGATGCTAAATGCCTTTGGCTCTTTTGATATTTATGTAGCTGAAGATGACCAAAAAAAGGCAATAGACATATTGGATAATCATGAAAGATCTACTAACTCGTAGTATTAGTGGACTCGTTTTTGTGTCCATCGTTGTTTCTTGTTTGCTTCTCCAAATGGAGTTCTTATTGGGACTGTTTTCCATTCTGGTATTGATTGGTTTATTTGAGTTTCAACATTTGTTTTCTTCAAATATTCAGTTTTCAATACATCCGCTGTTTTTCATGCTTATTGGATTGTCGACTTTTTATTTATTGATCTCTCCAGCTTACTTTGAAGTCTCCGCTTTAGTTCATTACGGGATAATTCCATTAGTTTTTATTGTATGCATTAATGAATTCCGAAAAAATAACAAATCTCCTGTGTACAGTATTTCTGTATTACTATTCAGCGTATTTTATATTGTAATTCCCTTATACCTGGGTTTTGATATTCATTTAGAAGATAAAAGCAAATTTCCAAAATTACTTGGTTTGTTTATTTTGGTCTGGACCAATGATACCTTCGCTTATATATGCGGGAACTTATTTGGAAGAAACAAGCTCTTCGAACGGGTTTCTCCCAAAAAAACACTTGAAGGGAGTTTTGGAGGAATTGTATTCAGCATATTTGCAGGATATTTAATCGGAACAGCTATTGAACCTGACTACACCTTCTTTTGGTTAATTTCCTCTGTTATTATTGCTCTATTTGCCATATTAGGAGATTTATTTGAATCTATGATTAAAAGAAAAGCAAATGTGAAGGACACTGGAAATATTATACCAGGACATGGCGGAGTCCTTGACCGATTTGATGCTGTGTTTTTTTCAATTCCGATTTTTTATTTTTGGAATGTTATTTATTTCGCATTGAACTAATTTTTAAAAATGAAAATTCATAGAGAAGGCTTAACTATTATTCTCAGCGTTATTTTATTGTCAGGAATTGCGGTTCTTTTCAATGTCTGTTGCTTTTTTGATTCTTGTCCTATTTTATTTCACTCTATCAACATTGCCTTATTGCTGATACTTGTATTGATTATTCAATTCTTTAGAGTCCCAAAAAGGCAAAAGACATTTGATGTCAATGAAGTCTGTTGTCCTGCAGATGGGAAAATCGTAGTTATTGAAGAAACGGAGGAAACAGAATATTTTAAGGATAAAAGAATTCAGGTTTCCATTTTTATGTCTCCATTTAATGTGCACGCCAACTTTTATCCCATTTCCGGGAAAATAGCGTATCAAAAATACCATCCGGGAAAATTTCTTGTGGCATGGCATCCCAAAAGCAGTATTGAAAATGAACGCACCTCAATGGTTATTAAAAATGAGCATGGAAACGAAATATTAATAAGGCAGATTGCAGGTGCTTTAGCAAGAAGGATCTGCTACTACGGAGAAGAGGGAACAGACGTTGTACAGGGATCTGAACTGGGCTTTATTAAATTTGGATCCAGGGTCGATTTGTTTCTTCCTCTTGATACTAAAATTGATATTCAGATTGGAGATAAGGTAAAAGCCATTATGACCAGAATTGGCAGCCTTACCTGAATTTATTATATTTACTAAAAAAAATTATTTAACTATGAAAAAACTATTTTTAATCCTGGCTTTATTCTGCTTTACAGGTTCAATGGCTGTTAGCTCATATGCAGCAACGAATGACGTGTCCATTGAATTGGAAGACGACGATAAGAAAAAGAAAAGAAAGAAGAAGAAAAAGAAAAAATGCTGTGCCAAGAAATCTAAAAAATGTGCTTCCAGTAGCGCCAAGAAATCTTGTTGCTCAAAAGCTAAGGGTTAGTAACAACTAACCGTTTTTAGAAGCGCCATTGGCGCTTTTTTTATGCTATAAAAACACATAGCTAAATAAAAGAATAATTATAGCTGCAAACACGTTCATAAAGAATCCATAAGCGGCCATTTGCTTAATCGTAATTTTTCCAGATGAAAAGACAATAGCATTTGGAGGAGTGCTTATGGGCATCATAAAAGCACAACTCGCAGCCAGAGTTAAAGGAATACACAAAATGAGAACGGATTGATCAATTTCTATTGAAAATAAAGCCACAATCGGCACCAGTATAGATACCAATGCTAAATTCGACATTAGCTCAGTTGCAAATATAGAAACCGAAATAATGAGAAGCAGAACAAATGCAAAGTGCCAGGAAGATACTGCATTCGTGCTTTGAATAATAAGCTCTAAGACATGACTCTTTTCCAAAGAAGAGGCCAGCGCAATACCTCCCCCAAATAATATCAATATACCCCATGGAATTTTAACCATATCTTTCCATAGAAGCAATTTTGACTTTGGCTTTTCGCCAGGAAGAAGAAATAGAACAAACCCTCCTAAAATAGCAATACTTGAATCTTTAAATTCAATTCCGGTACTGTCTACTATAAAACCCCTAAAAATCCACAAAAATATGACTACTCCAAATACGAGTAATACACGCATTTGGGGTACAGTCCAGCTTTCTTGCTTGATATCAATTGAAATTTTGTCTTTTCTCTGGGAGCCAAGAATAAGCTGAAAAAATATATTTAAAACTAAAAATATAACAATACTGACCGGTAAACCGATTTTCATCCATTCCCAAAATGTAATGTGAATATCAAAAGTACTCGATAGCGTTCCGGCCATCTGGACATTAGGAGGTGAACCAACCAAGGTTGCCATACCGCCAATGCTAGCAGCATAGGCCACAGTAAGCATTAACAGCAAAGAAAAACGATTCGATTCTGGTTCATCTTTTTGAACCTGAATAATAGAAAGAGCCATTGGCAGCATCATTAATGTAGTAGCAGTATTTGAAATCCACATACTTAACAAAAAAGAGCTCAGGCCAAAACCAAAGAGAATGTTGGATTTAGTAGACCCTACAAGAGCCAAAATCCTGGATGCAATCTGATGATGCACCCCCCACTTTTCAAGACCAAGTGCTAAAATAAAGCCTCCTAAAAAAAGATACACATTGTTATTTCCGTAGGCCAATGCCAGCTCAGAGGGGTCCAATAAACCCATTGGAGTGCATAGGATCAGAGGGATTAAGGCTGTTACATAGATTGGAACCACTTCAAAAATCCAAAATACAACCATAAGAAAAGCCATTGCAATAGCTCTATTTTGCATGGAATTTTCTCCCCAGAAAACCAAAAGAACGGCGAAAATCAGAAATCCCAGAATTCCAGCAATGAACTTTTTATGCTGAAAAACAACCATTTTATTTGTTTAGCTGATTGAGCTTTTCTACAAAATACTTGGCCTTTTCTTTTACGTGTGTAGAAATTTCCGAAAATTCTTTCTTAGACTTACTTTTATATATTCTCGACAAAACATCATCCTGAAAGGCTGCCGCTTCATCGATCAAGGTCTCAGTTTTTTTTGTTTTTGACTCATCTATAAGCTGTAAATAAAAGCATTCTTCGACGATATCATATACCATTTCATTGACATTTTTCTTAAAAATTCTTTTGCTGGCCATAACATTACATTTTGCACAAAATTAAATAAAATTGTGAGAAGAGAATTGTCTTATTTTTGCAATCAATTATATGGTTTTAGACTATAAATATTCCACGCTGCTGAAGGTTGCACTGCCTATGATGTTTTCGGGCTTTATTCAATCAATTGTTCTTATTACAGACGCGGCTTTCATGAGCAGATATTCCACGGTTTCATTTGATGCAGTTGGAAATGCCGGACTTATTTACATTACTTGCTACATGATGATTGTAGGTGTAGGAGACGGTTCTCAAATTGTAATGGCCAGACGTATAGGGGAGAAAAGATTTGACCTTCTTGGGAGAGTATTTAGTACAGGTATGGTATTACAACTTTTTATATCGGTTCTCTTGTTCTTATTTATGTTTTTTATAATCCCTGACTGGATTAGTTCATTTTCTGAAAATCAGGAAATAGCCCTTCTTCAGGGTGATTTTATCAGTATTCGTTCTTTGGCCATATTTCCTGCAGGAATGTTTATTATGATGCAATCCTATTTTTTATCCAAAGGCAAAACACTTCCTGTATTGTTTTCAGCCTTGCTCACAGCCAGTCTTAATATACTCCTTGATTACCTTTTAATTTTCGGAAATTTAGGATTCCCAGAGCTTGGAGTTAAGGGAGCCGCACTGGCAAGTACCTGTGCCGATAGCCTGGGTATGCTAATGATGCTGTTTTTCTTTATAGTGGATAAAGATCATATAATAGCCAGAATTAGAAATTTCAGTGTGAATTCTCTTCAGAATCTACTACGTATTTCCAGTCCATTAATGCTTCAGGGATCTGTTGCTCTTGGCACATGGACTATCTTCTTTATTATGCTCGAACAAAGAGGGTTATTTGAGCTAACTGTTTCTCAAAATATAAGATCAATCTATTTTTTGGCATTTGTACCGGTCTGGGGATTTGCAGCTACAACAAAAACCTATATTTCTCAATATCTGGGAAGTCAAAAAACGGAGGATATCCCTCATATTCAAAAACGAATTCAGCTTTTAACCACCGCCTTTTTGGTCTTGTTTTTCCATGGAGCTATTTTATATCCTGAAGTATTAATTCAGCTCATTAATCCTGAAGAAGCCTATATTGCCATGAGCGCCAAAATCCTGCAGTTAATCTCAGTTTCTGTAATCCTATATGGAATCATATCCGTGTATTATCAAACAATACAAGCCAGCGGCAACACCCTGTATTCAATGATTATTGAGCTTACAACAGTTGTGTTTTATTTAACAGCGTGTTATCTGTTTATTCGCGTTTTAAATCTTGAAATATTTTGGATATGGACGGTTGAATACATATATTTCGGCACGATTGGAATCATGTCTATCATTTATTTAAAGAACTCCAATTGGAAAAGTAAAATAGTGTAATCATGTCAAAGAAACTACGCATTGTTTTTATGGGTACTCCAGAGTTTGCAGTAGCAATCTTAGAACAAATTGTAAGAGGTTCACACGACATAGTGTCTATTGTTACTTCTCCGGACAGACCGGCAGGACGAGGTCAGAAAATTCGTCAAAGCCCTGTAAAAGACTATGCCCAGAAAAATGACCTGCCTGTTTTACAGCCTGATAAGCTTAAGGATGAGCAATTTATTGATGAGCTCACCGATCTGAAGGCCGATCTCTTTATCGTTGTAGCCTTTAGAATGCTCCCTTCAATCGTCTGGAAAATTCCATCCAAGGGCACAATTAACCTTCATGCTTCCCTCCTGCCCGACTATCGCGGAGCTGCACCAATTAACTGGGCAATTATTAATGGAGAAACACATACTGGAGTGACTACCTTCTTTATTAATGAGCATATAGATACTGGTGATATCATTTTGACA
>Ga0206679_10001293_pt1 | contig 20665 bp, 16 predicted proteins | sample M110012015metaG_FD_155464 | JGI IMG/M metagenome (GOLD analysis project Ga0206679, IMG submission 155464) | Ammonia-oxidizing marine archaeal communities from Monterey Bay, California, United States - M1 100m 12015 | ecosystem: Environmental > Aquatic > Marine > Intertidal zone | place: USA... | reverse complement strand
TCTATCGGCACGCATACCGGTTTATCGTTGAACTTGAACACGGCACCGCAATTATTACTTAGGCGCTGATAAGTTAACTACCACTGCCTGATAATCTAGGGATGGATGCCTAGAAGCACGATCGATTAGTACGATGCTTGTTCGGCCATGCCGCCGCTATTAGAAAACGACTTCTCTAATCTGTCTTAACAGAAAAAAAAGGCCTCTTGATTAAAGAAGCCCCTAGATGCAAATGATCGTTTCTTTAGGTTGACTGCCAGACTGCGTAATCTTTACCCGCATTATTAAACTCATAAGCAATGAATTCTTCGTCACCTACAACCCAAGCATCGTGACCGGGCGCAAAAGTATAGGCATCTCCTGCTGTAACTGTTATTTCCGACCCATCATCGGAAACCACATGAATAGTTCCTTGTAAAACCATACCTACATGCCCCGCCTGGCAGCTATCACCGCCAACATGGGGTTTTATGCACTCTGACCATTTCCAACCGGGCTGAGCCACAATCTTTGTTGCTGCAACCGTACCGAAATTCACCGTGGCAGCGTGAGTTTTTTCAGGTGTTTTCACTTCATCTGGGTCATTGAAAGATTTCTTCATTAGTGTTGTCATTGATCTCACTCCTTAGTTCAAGAACTGTGTCGTAAAAAATTGATGGTTACTAACAGACGCAGACTATCCTCTGCTCACCTAACGATAGCAAATATTTGTTCCGCGTGTCGAGCGAGCACGCTAGCCCCTACCTAAATTTCTGGCGTACTGTTTGCAACCGAACATCTGGTGAAAACCCGATTATCCAAGACGGACAATCAACTTGCCGAAGTTTTTACCCTGCAGAAGGCCCATGAAGGCTTCGGGCGCATTTTCAAGACCATCGACAACATCTTCACGATACTTTAGCTTGCCTTCGTCGATCCACCCTGCCAGAGATTCAAGGGCTTCTTGTTCCTGTGCGGCAAAATCCCAGACGATGAACCCACGGTAGGTAAGACGCTTAACCAGAATATCACGCAAGATCAATGGCGCGGTATTCGGTCCCTCAGGCAACTGGGTATCATTGTAGTGGGCTATCAATCCACAAACCGGAATACGTGCGAAATTATTCAGCAACGGGGCCACTGATTCAAATACCTTGCCCCCGACATTTTCAAAGTAAACATCGATTTTGTCTGGGCAGGCTCCTTTGAGTTTTTCGGGAAAGTCAGGCTCTTTGTGTAACAGGCAGTCGTCGAAACCCAGTTCGTCTATAACAAAGCGGCACTTCTCTATGGTTCCAGCAATCCCGACTGCCCGGGCACCGTGGATTTTGGCAATCTGCCCGACTACTGAACCCACAGCACCAGAAGCGGCCGCCACCACAACGGTTTCTCCTGCTACTGGTTTTCCAATGTTCTTCATACCGGTGTACGCGGTCATCCCAGGCATACCGAGTACCCCAAGGGCCAGTGAAGGTGAAGGCCACGAAGGATTAACCTTTTTGCATTCAGCCCCCTTTACCACGGAATACTCCTGCCAGCCTCCATTGGCCACCACGAGGTCACCTTCTACAAACTCGGGGTGACGGGATTTGGTCACTTGCCCTACCGTGCCGCCCGTTATCACCTCACCCACTTCTACAGGTTTGGCGTAGGATTTGGCGGGGCTCATTCTTCCACGCATATAGGGATCCAAAGAGAGAAAATGGTTTTGGACGAGCAGATGGCCTTCAGCCACATCTGGAATCTTGCCTTCAACAAGACAGAAATCTTTTGGGGTCGGATTTCCCACTGGACGTGACGCCATTTGAATCTGGCGGCTCATAATTTCAGACATTAATTATTCCTTAGATTTAGTCACTGTTTTGTGAAACTCAGATCAGCAAAGTGAATCTGCTGCTATTACAGGGCTTCCTGGCTATCGAATCGCAGGGGGCTATGAAAATCGTTTTCTTTTTGCTTCGCCAACCAGAAGTGCCTAGTATGACAGTTCATCAACTTCACACAACATATTCCGCGAGGCACTGCTGCGCGCTATCTCTATGCGAATTAGTTCCACCTCAGTTTCTGGCCGAATCGTTCTGGTACGGCCTAACGGATTATCTTGCTAAGCCTCTATCCGGAAAGCCATCGGACTCGGTGAGCCAGTGGATCTTGGAGGAGGTTGGGAGTCACTGTCGCGATCCCCTCCATCAACCCCATGATACGTTATCAAACAACGGTGACGTTTCTAGCCACGGATAATGGTAATTCCACCTCTACCCGAACCTCGTCTCACTGGTTTGCAACTTTTCTTACACCGAGAGAGACATTTGATTATCTGAGGGGGACTGGCCCTATTCCAGACCGTGATGCAGCCAGAAGCGTTTTGACGTACGCCCTTTATTACAACTGTACAACGCTTCATTTGCCTACAACTGCTGATCTGGCTGTTATCAGCTGCGACCGAAAAACCTTTGATCTTAAGCATCGCGTCATCGCCCAGATATTCACAGTATTCAGTTTCTTCTTGTCCCGCCGCCGGTGTGATTTGCAGACCCTCATCGGCTAGTACTCGTGGAATTCCGCTGACAACCATTGTTAACATGCTTACCAAAATAGCGGATTGCACTATGGGTTTAACTTTATCGGCTATGTTCTTTTCTCTGGCCATTTTCGTGTTTTGATTCATCTTGGTTCCCCTGTGTTGTGATTGACTCATCAGTATCTGTGAAGCCATTGTTATGCAATACCCGGACCAAAGATGTGTGCTTCATCACCTTGCGAGGTAGGAGTAGGGGGTAAGTGTGATGGGGGTCACTTAAGACCTAAAAGATGGAAGTCCCCGATGATCCTATTCAACCCTTCATCAGCCGTCGGGGTGATCGCTGGAACAGAAAACCAGGTGATTCTCCGGCGACTAACGGGTACGCGCGTCTGATGGCGTGCCGCTATGCGCCATAAATAGGAACGGCGCAAACCTGGTTGGTACGAGTGTAGAGTTGGTATATGCGGTCGAGCCGGTAATCTGTTCCAATTAGCGTCCGTGAGTAATCGTGTTCTGGCTACAACTCATCACAGGAAATCCTTATGACTACTAGAGAACCCATCAGTACCGACGGCGCACCCGATGCCATTGGCCCGTACTCACAGGCGGTCCGCGCTGGCCAGGTGGTCTACCTGTCCGGGCAGATTCCACTGAATCCTGCGACCATGGAAATTGTTGAGGGAGATATTGAAGTGCAGGCCCGGCGGGTTTTCGACAGTCTTGCTGCCGTGGCGAGTGCGTCAGGCGGCAGCCTTGCCGATATCGTCAAGCTGACCATTTACCTGGTCGATCTGGAACAGTTTGCTCAAGTAAACAAGGTAATGACTGAGTATTTCGAGCCGCCCTACCCGGCACGCGCAACGGTAGCCGTCGCAGGCTTACCCAAAGGCGTTCCGGTCGAGGTTGAGGCGATTCTCCATCTACCCGATTAGTTGGCCGTTGCGGTTGCCGAGCAAAAAGTGCTGGGGCTTGCGCAACCAGAGCAGTATCAAGCAGTGTTTCAGGGTTTGTTGAAGCTGGGTTTCTTATGGGTGACACTAAACCGGTAGCCATTACCGCTTTAAAAGGGGTTGGACCGCAACTGGGAGCAAAGCTCGGTCGGCTGGGTATCAGCACGGTTGTCGATCTGCTGTTCCATCTTCCGTTGCGTTACCAGGATCGCACCACCCTGGCCTCCATCGGCAGTTTGCGTCCGGGCAGTGAGGCGTTGATTCACGGACGCATAGAAATCAGCGGCGCGCGCTTTGGGCGCCGCCGCAGTTTGGTCACCGTGATTTCAGATGATACTGGCCGTTTGACCATGCGTCAGTTTCATTTCAGTGGAGCGCAGCAGCGTGGCCTGCGCCGCGGAGGGTGCATCCAGTGTTATGGTGAAGTCCGTGCCGGCCCATCGGGTTTGGAAATGGTGCATCCCGAATATCGCTTGCTGGATTCTTTGGATAACAGCATCACAGAGGCGACACTGACCCCGGTATATCCTGGTACCGAAGGTATTAGCCAGCGCAAGTGGCGTGATCTCGCTGGACAGGCACTGACCAGATGTGGTCACGATATCCCTGAGCTTCTGTCCGAATTTCCCGAAACTGTTTCGGCACATCTATCACTTGGAGAGGCTCTGGCGCTGTTGCACCGCCCACCGCCTGGCTCAGATCTGGTTGCATTGCGAGCAGGCACGCACCCAGCCCAGCGTCGACTGGCTTTTGAAGAGTTGCTTGCCCACCATCTGGCACTGCGCGGGCGCCGGACCCAACGCGATTCGCTGACAGCCGTGCCAATTCCGCCTTCAGCCAGGCTCTGGCCGACCCTGCGTGGGCAACTGGATTTTGATCTCACCGGTGCGCAGCAGCGGGCGATCGGCGAAATACTCGCAGATATAGCTAAGGCACACCCGGCATTGCGGCTGGTACAAGGTGATGTGGGTTCAGGCAAAACGATTGTGGCAGCCGCTGCCGTTGTTGCAGCTGTTGAGGCGGGTCAACAGGCCGTTGTAATGGCGCCTACAGAACTACTTGCCGAACAGCATCTGGCAGTTTTTGGATCCTGGCTGTCCCGGCTTTCCCTTGAGCCGGTGTGGTTGAGTGGGCGCTTAAGCAAGCGTGCACGTCGGCAAGTTTGCACTTCGCTCGCAAACGGTCAGGCCCGGGTTGCGATTGGCACTCATGCTTTGTTTCAAGATGACGTGTCGTACGACCAGCTCGGACTGGTTGTCGTTGATGAACAGCACCGCTTTGGCGTTGCCCAGCGGCTCGCTTTGCGCGACAAAGGGCGCATAGATGATCACGCACCGCACCAGCTCATCATGAGCGCGACGCCAATTCCACGATCGCTGACTATGGTGATGTATGCCGATATGGATATTTCAGTGATCGATGAAATGCCGCCCGGTCGACAGCCAGTGGAAACGGTGGCATTACCGAACAGTCGACGCTTAGAGGTGCAGGACCGCATCCGCGAAGCCTGCGCTCGTGGCCACCGGGCATACTGGGTCTGCCCGCTGGTGGAGGATTCTGAAGTACTGGCGGTACAGGCGGCGACCAGTCGTGCCGAAACGTTGCGCGCCGAACTGCCGGACTTGGTGATTGCCTTGTTGCATGGCCGTACCCCCTCAGCAGAAAAAGAAGCCACGATGAATGATTTTCGTTGCGGCCGTACAGATGTGTTGGTAGCGACCACCGTCATCGAAGTGGGTGTCGACGTGCCCGAGGCTTCTGTAATGGTCATTGAGAACGCGGAGCGTCTGGGCCTGTCACAACTGCATCAGTTGCGCGGTCGGGTGGGTCGCGGGGATCGCCAGTCGACGTGCGTGCTGATGTACCAGCCGCCGCTGGGCGCGCTGGCGCGCGAGCGTTTGGCCGCTTTGCGCCAGACCACCGATGGTTTTGCGATTGCCCAAAAAGATCTTGAACTGCGTGGCCCTGGTGAACTGTTGGGTACGCGCCAGAGCGGCGTGCCGCAGTTCCGGGTCGCAGATCTCGCGCGTGACAGGGCCTTATTACCGGCAGTAGAGACTACAGCGACCCGGTTGCTGCGGGACAACCCGGATCAGGTGTTGGGGTTGATTGCACGATGGCTGGGGCACGGGCTGGATTTTTCGGATGCGTGAGCGTTGTATTCATTACTGGCGACTGGCGCGTCTTGATCGGCCGGTCGGCTGGTTACTGCTGCTCTGGCCAACACTGTGGGCGTTGTGGATCGCAGGGGAGGGGCACCCGCACCCCGCCATCGTGGCCATCTTCGTGCTCGGGGTGATCACGATGCGTGCGGCGGGTTGCGTGATCAACGATATCTTCGATCGTGATCTTGATCCACTGGTCGAGCGTACACGTAACCGTCCGCTCGCGAGCGGCGCCGTCACCGTGCGCGAAGCGTTGATGATTTTTTTCTTGCTGCTGACCATAGCCTTTGGCCTCGTGTTGCTCCTCAATCGCCAGACGGTATGGCTGGCGGTGGTTGGTGCTGCGATAGCCGCAAGCTATCCCTTGGCCAAGCGATACACAAATCTGCCGCAGGTATATCTCGGCGTGGCATTTTCGTGGGGTATTCCGATGGCATTCACCGCACAGGACAGCCCGCTGATGCCGCTGGCCTGGTGGCTGCTGGGCACCAACCTACTTTGGACGGTCGCTTATGACACGATGTATGCCATGGCAGATCGTCCTGATGATCTGAAGGCCGGCATCAAATCCAGCGCGATTATGTTTGGGCGTTTTGAGCTCGCCATTAATGCGTCGCTGCAGGCGATAACGCTTTTGAGTCTCGCGTTAATGGGGTTGTATCTGGGCTTTGGCGTTATTTTTTATCTCGGCCTTGGCGCCGCGGCCCTCACAGCCGTCTATCAACTTTATCTCTGTAAAGACCGTGATCGGCAGCGGTGTTTTAAGGCTTTTCTGAATAATATTTGGTTCGGCGGATTTGTATTTGCGGGACTCTTTTTTACCTATGTATTCAAGACCGCCTCCATATAGAACCAAAAACAATCATTCCGGCATGAGTGTCCCCAAGCATAGTGCCTGTTTCTAGCTCGTGCATTTCATACTATCTGGCGAGTACAGCGATGCCAGCAGATTCGCTGGATCAGATCAAAAAGGCTGATCTCTAAGCCACGCCTCGAACCGTGTTGCTGCCGCAGACAGGCGTTGGTTTTTTGCTGGGATCACATAATAGCCATAGCCTTCCAGTGATATCTCGGAAAGGGGAGCCAATAAGCCTGCATCAATCCTCGGCTTTGCCAGTTCATCAAGCAACGCGATGCCATTACCGGATATCACTGCCTGAAGCCGGTTATTGGCATCCGGCAAGTGCACAGGCTTATGTCGTGGTGCATAGTCGAACCCAGCCAGCGCGTGCCAGAGTTTCCAGCCTTCCATGCCTGATGCGTCTGGCAAAAGGGGCGCCTCGGTGACGATGTGGGCCAGCCCGACCTTCACTACTCTTTCAATGATTTCAGGATTGGCCAGCGGAACTGTGCGAGACGGGTAGAGGAGTGTCCCCTGGCGATTGCCCGTCTCGGTGTCACACCAGAACACGGTCATGTCCAACACCGGGTTTTGTAGATCGGCCACCGTGTTGATCGGTTCCACCCTGAGCGCGATATCCGGGTGGTTATGCGTGAAATCCGACAGTCGAGGCCCCAGCCAGCGTGAGATGAACCAGCTATGCGCCCCAACGCAAAGCGTCTCATCCGACCCGTCGCGCAACTCGGAAATCACCGCCTCAAGCTGTCCAAAGTGGCGCTTTGCCTCGCTCCAGAGTGACTCTCCCTTAGGGGTCAGCCTGATATGGGTATGGCGGCGCTCGAACAGCTGAAAGCCAAGTTCGCCTTCCAATTTGGCGATCTGGTAACTGACCGCCCCTTTCGACATGTGCAACGTATCGCCTGCCGCGGTGAAGCTCATCTTCTCGGCCACAGTGCAGAATAATTTCAAGCTGTCAAAAGATCGAAAGCGCATGGCCCTGTTTAATTGAGTGGAACACAGAGATCAAGAAATTGGGCTTGTTCAAATCCGTGGTCCGAGCCTAACCTGCGGGCAGGGAGACATCATCATGACACCACGCGATCCAATTGCACAGTTGCCAACCCACGAGGTTATCAACATGCCGCCGCATATGGGGGATCAGGACCTCTGGCAGGATGACCGGGCTCTGCGCCATTGGACCAAAGTCGAGGGCGGCGCAGGCCATATTGACCATCTGGCGCATGTTGGACGACTGACGGGGTTGGATGAGACCTTTGAGAAGGCGGGTCAGGCCAATCGTCATGGGCCGGAATTGCGTGCGTTTGACCGCCACGGCATGCGGATCAATGCGGTTGAGTTTCATCCTGCCTATCATGATTTGATGGACCTCGCGATTTCCAACAAAGTGCATAATTTTGCCTGGCATTATGAGGGCAATGCAGGGCATGTGGGCCAGTCTGTTCTGACCTATATGTTCAGCCAGCCCGAAGGCGGCGTGATGTGCCCGATGGCTATGACCTATTCCGTTGTACCGTCGCTGCGTATGGCGCCGTTCGTGGCACAGGAATGGATGCCGCGCATCCTGTCCACGCAATATGACAGGCGCGACATTCCGGTGGAGGAAAAAACCGGCGCGATGATCGGTATGTTCATGACCGAAAAACAGGGCGGATCGGATGTGCGAGCCAATTCGACCGTGGCTGTGCCGGATGGTGATGGCTATCTTCTGACCGGACACAAATTCTTTTGCTCGGCCCCGATGTCTGATGCGTTTCTGGTGTTGGCCAATACTGACGGCATGGGGATTTCCTGTTTCCTCGTTCCGCGTTGGCGGCTCGATGGCACACGCAACAATCTGTTTATCCAGCGGATGAAGGACAAGCTGGGTAATAAATCCAACGCCTCGACCGAGATGGAGTTTCAGGACACCTACGGCGTGATGGTGGGCGAGGAAGGGCGTGGCATCCGCACGATCATCGAGATGGTTATCGGCAACCGGCTTTACTGCGCCATGTCCTCGGCCGGGATCATGCGGCAGGCGCTGGTGCAGGCGTTGCATCATACATCGCATCGGTCGGCCTTTCAAAAACGGCTGATCCAGCAACCATTGATGCAAAATGTTCTGGCTGATATGGCGGTCGAGGCTGAGGCCGCGCTAGCCTTTGGCCTGCGCGTGGCGCGTGCCATGGACAATTTCGATGATCCGGCCGAAGCGGCGTTGGCACGTATCGCCACGGCGGTGGCGAAATACTGGAACACCAAACGCTGTCCTTCGCTTGTGGTTGAAGCGCTCGAATGCCATGGCGGTCCGGGCTATGTTGAGGAAAGCATCATGCCCCGGCTCTACCGGGAGGCGCCGCTAAACTCGATCTGGGAAGGGTCTGGCAATGTCATGGGGCTGGATGTCATGCGCGCCATGGGGCGCGAAGTCGAGGCGATCCCCGCCCTGATGGCGGAACTAGAGAAGGCGCGTGGAAACCACTCCAACCTTGATCGTGCCATTGATGACCTGCGCGATGAACTGGCCAATACTGACGGGATTGAAGGCCGCATGCGCATGATCACCGAGATGATGGCACTGACCCTGCAAGGCGCCCTTTTGACTAGCCACAGCGCGCCAGAGGTAGCCGAAGCCTTCTGCGCCTCGCGTTTGGCTGCGCGCTATCGCGGAGCATTTGGCACGCTTCCCTCAGGGTGTGATCTGGACGCAATCATCACCCGCGCCCTGCCCGGTTAGAAGTTAGCAATCAAGCCAAAGGAGCTATGGTATGGCCGGATTGGTACTTCCCATAATCTCAAGCTGCGCGCGATCGCCCTGGTTTAAGGCGACGCGCGATTTGACAACGGCTTACGGAGATCACGAAGGGCGGCTGACACCTGTGATCTTTGAACGCCCTATTGCCGATGAATATCGCGTTTTGCGCACTCGCGCGGGTATCTTTGATGTGCCCGAACGCCCGTTGGAAATTCGTGGCCCGGACGCGGGGGCATTTCTGGATTACGTCTTCACCCGAAAGGTCAGCACCATGGCCGTTGATCGGGGTCGCTATGGGCTGATGTGCCACGATGATGGAGGCATCGCCTGTGATGGTGTGGTGTTCCGTTTGGCCGAAGACTGGTTCTGGTACGTACACGCGGATCGCGATGTGTTCACATGGCTGAACGCTTTGAAGTTCGGCCACGACGTGGAGATTCGCGACCCGCAGGCCTGGGCGATCCAGATTCAAGGGCCAACCAGCTTGGATATCCTTGACGCCTGTGTTGATGGTGGCGCGCCAGAAGGGTTCAAGTATTACCACGCGCGGCAAGTCACGGTTGGCGGACAAAAGGTTCTGATCAGCCGGACGGGCTGGACTGCTGAGAAGGGTTTTGAAGTTTACAACATGGACCCGAACGTAGATGGTTTGGCGCTGTGGTCCCACCTTATGGCGGCGGGCGCACCGCTTGGGATGGAGATCTTGTCGACCTACGCCATGAACCCACGCCGGATCGAGGCGGGCATTCTGAACTACGGCACCGACATGGGCTGGGACACCACGCCGTTTGATCTGGGCTTGGGTATGTTTGTAGATTTTGAGCATGACTTCGTCGGGCGCGATTCTTTGCAGGTCGCACCACAGGCCCCTCGCTTCTCCGGTTTTGTGACCGGCGCGGCAGACGTGAAATGGAACGCGCCGGTCTTTGTCGGCGAACACCCCGTGGGTCGCGTCAAAGCGTTCGAGCCTTCACCAACGCTGGGCACAGGCATTGGATATGTTCTGTTTGACAGTGCCGATGCCATGGTGGCTGACGCTTTCACCGTGAAGGACAGGATGGGCGCCCAGCATAATCTGACCCTGCACCAATTACCTTTCTTTGATCCCGACAAGAAAATCCCCCGTGGCATCGAGGCGATGGCGTACAAAGGATGAAAGACTGTGCAGAGGCCAGGCGCCGGACCAATCTGAAACGGCTTCTCACCCCACGCCACATCGCTTTTGTGGGTGGGCGAGCGATAGAAGGTTGTATCAATGCTACCCGTAAATCTGGCTTTACCGGGCAAATCTGGGCGGTGCATCCGGAATACACGGAACTCGCCGGCGTCGCTTGCGTACCCAGCCTTGCGGATTTATCCGAGCCGCCCGATGCCGCCCTGATCGCCGTATCACGCGAGCGTACGGTAGACGTGGTGGCCGAGCTTAATGCTATGGGGGCTGGCGGGGCGGTGTCCATAGTCGGCGAATTTGCGGAAACTGGTGAGGATGGCGCAGCTCTACAGGCCCGGCTGGTTGCGGCGGCAGATGAACTGGCGGTTGTTGGCCCGAACTGCCTGGGCGTGATGAACATGTTTGATGGCGTGGCGGTCTGGGGCGGTGACAACGTGTTTTCGCCTGTTATGGGTGATGGTGTCGCCCTGATTAGCCAGTCGGGTTATGTCGCCTATTCGGTGACCAATGTTGAGCAGGCCCTGCCGCTGGGCTATGCAATTTCGATGGGCAATCAGGCCGTGCTGAATGTTGCCGATTACATTGACGTTATGCTGGATGATCCCCGCGTGCGCGCCATCGGACTCTACCTTGAAGGGATCGTGGATATAGCCGCGTTCAGCATGGCCGCCCTGCGTGCAGTGAAACAGGGTGTGCCGCTTGTGGCGCTGAAGGCGGGTGGCACGCAGGAAAGTGCTGAACTGGCGCAAAGCCATTCCGGCACCTTGGCTGTGGACAACGAAATCTGGTCAGCACTTTTCTGTCGGTTCGCAATTGTCGAAGCAGGCTCCCCCAAGGCGCTGATTGAGGCGCTCAAATTGTTGGGCAGCCCCAAGCCCCCCAAAGGCAACCGCATTGTGGCCGCAGCCAATTCCGGCGGTTACGCCGCAATGATCGGGGAAAAAGGGCGCGATGCCGGGCTGGAATTTCCTGCGCCGACTGAAACCCAGCGGGATAAGCTGCGTCAGACCGTCCCAGAGCTGGTTTCTCTGATGAACCCGCTAGACTGGAACCTGCCGTGGGCGGCGATGTCGACACCGGAAACCTCGGACAATGGTCTGGGCATTATGATGGATGATCGCTGTGATCTTCTCGTCTACTTTGTTGACTGGCCACGTGATCCGGATGTGGCCGATGTCTGGTGGTGGACGCTTGCGGGGCTGATCCAGTTGAACGACCGCATGGATTGCCCCGTGGTGATCGCCAGTGTCTTGCCCGATGGTTTGCCGGCTGATCTGCGTCTCCGGCTGGCCGATGCAGGGGTGGTCACACTGCAAGGGTTGGACGACACGCTCAGCGCGCTCAGCGTAGCGGTGCGCTATCCCGTTTTGCGTGCGCAGATTCTGGCCGATCCTGAGAGCCGTTTGTTGCCTGTTCTGACCAGTACAGCTCAACCAGTGATCACGCTGAACGAGGCCGAAGGCAAAGCCCTACTTGCGCAACATGGCGTACTGGCCACGAACCACGCGACAGGCACAGCCGAGGAGGTCATTGCCGCCGCAGACAGTCTTGGGTATCCGCTGGCGGTCAAACTGCTCAATGCTGATCTGGCGCATAAGAACCACGCCGGGGCTGTACATCTGGATATCAAAGACGCAGCAGGTGTAGAGCAAGCAATCAGCGCCATTCAAGCCTCTGTCAGCCGGTATGACGCCAGCCTCGACACCGGTCATTTCCTGATCGAACGCATGGTAGTCGCCCCGCGCAGTGAATTCATTGCTGGGGTCAGCCACAAACCGGGGATCGGTCATGCACTGGTGATTGGGCGCGGTGGAATCGCCGTCGAAGAGCTGAAGGATTTCACTACACTGCTGCTACCTGCAAGTGTGGCGCAAATCGACGAAGCGGTACGCGGGCTAAGCCTGGCGCGCAAGCTGCGGCTGGACCAACGCGACATACCCGCAGTGGTCAAAGCGGTCAGTCAAATTGTCGAATTCACCACTCAATATCGTGACAGGCTGGTGGAGTTGGATGTGAATCCGATCATCCTGGATGCGGCTGGGAACTGCACTGCAGTTGATGCCTTAGTAAGGATGAGATCATGAGAGAATCCGTTATCGTCTCGACCGCAGGGAACCCCTATTGAGGTTGCCTTAAAGGGTGCATTGAACAACATCAAATCCCCTACCATGATGGGTCACGCCATTCAGCACGCGGTTGCACGTGCAGGTGTAGACCCCGGGTTGATCGAAGTTTGTTGAAAAGGATCAGGTTTTGACAAATCGTGATGTATACCCGCTGACCAGCTTCCACTGGGGTACCTATCGGGTTGAGACACGGGATGATGAGGTTGTGGCCCTGCATCCGTTCGAGGAAGATCCTGATCCATCCCCCATCGGGCAAGGCTATGTTGGTGTGCTGAACGGCCCTGACCGGATCACGGCCCCGATGGTGCGAAAAAGCTGGCTGGAGGGTGGTCCGGGCACTGCAGGCGCGTTGCGCGGCAAGGATGATTTTATCGAGGTCGGCTGGGACGAGGCCGAGCGCCTGGTTGCCACAGAATTGCGCCGCGTGATCGACACCCATGGCAACGAAAGCATCTTTGCCGGGTCCTATGGCTGGGCCAGCGCGGGGAGGTTCCACCATGCGCAAGGCCACCTTAAGCGGTTTTTGAACCTCATGGGTGGTTTTACCAAATCGGTAAACACCTACAGCTTGGCCGCTGGCGAAGTGATCCTGCCGCATGTGCTGGGCGGTGCGGAGTTCATCTACGGCGCGACCAGCTGGCAATCAATTATCAATGATTGCGATCTGATGGTGGCTTTTGGCGGGCTGCCGCTCAAAAACGCAGTCGTTGGACAAGGCGGGGTGGGCGCGCACCGTACCGGCCCCGCCTTACTGGAAGCAAAAGCTGCTGGCGTTGATTTCATCAACATCTCGCCACTCAGATCAGATATTCCAGAGGCACTTGAGGCAGATTGGCTGGCGCCCCGACCATCAACCGATGCCGCGCTGATGATCGGCCTGGCGTATGTTTTATTGAGCGAAGATTTGGCAGACCGCACATTTCTCGACCGTTGTACGGTTGGTTTTGACGAATTTGCAGCATATCTGACCGGCGAGACCGATGGCGTTGCCAAAACCGCAGATTGGGCCGCTGACATCTGCGAACTATCCGCTGAAACAATCTGCAATCTGGCGCGCCGAATGGCCGGGGGGCGTACGATGATCTCGGTTGCCTGGGCGCTGACCCGGCAAGATCACGGCGAACAACCGTTCTGGCTGGGCACGGTCCTGGCCGCCATGCTGGGGCAGATTGGTCTGCCTGGTGGTGGTATCGGATTTGGCTATGGTGCAACAAATACCGTCGGGCTGGAGCGTGCGTCACCCCGGTTTCAGGCGCTGCCACAGGGACACAACAAGGTCAAAACTTTCATCCCCGTGGCGCGCATTACGGACCTTTTGGAAAGTCCCGGCGGCTCATTTGATTACAACGGTAAAACCCACACCTATCCCGACACGCGGTTAGTCTGGTGGGCCGGTGGCAACCCGTTCCATCACCACCAGGACCTGAACCGTCTGCGCCGTGCCTGGGCCAGGCCCGAAACGGTGATCGTCAACGATTGGTGTTGGAACGCCCTCGCGCAACACGCTGATATTGTCCTGCCCTGCACCACACCGCTGGAACGTAATGACATTAACCTGTCGCCACGCGATCCCTATCTGGTGATGATGGATCAGGCGGTGGCGCCCGCAGGACAGGCGCGAGACGACTACGATATTTTCCGGGGTATCGCCCAACATCTGGGCATCGAAGAAAAGTATACCGATGGGCGCGATGCCGAGGAGTGGATCAGGTGGCTTTACGATGCCTCGCGCCAATCCGCCGCGCAGGCCAAGGTTGAACTGCCGCCGTTTGATCAATTACGTGCCAAAGGCTGGCACAAGCTGCCTGTGCCGGAAGCACCGCACGTCATGCTTGAAGATTTCAGAGCTGATCCGGAGGCGCACAAGCTTCGTACGCCAAGTGGCAAGATTGAGATATTTTCGGAACGGATCGCGGGTTTTGGTTATGGCGATTGTTCCGGCCACCCAATCTGGATGGACCCGGCGGAATGGCTGGGACATGCCAGGAAAGGACAGCTGCACCTGATCTCCAACCAGCCGAAAAACAAACTGCATAGCCAACTTGATTGTGGGCGGATTTCTCAGGCAGATCGCATCGCCGGATATGAACCCGCCCTGTTGCACCCTGCAGATGCCGCTACGCGAGGGATCAGACAGCACGATATCATCAGAGTGTTCAACCGCCGCGGGGCCTGCCTCTGCGCGGCAGTTCTTTCAGAAGACATCCGTCAAGGTGTGATCCAGATCAGCACCGGCGCTTGGGTGGATATAAAGGGCGACACGGGATTGTGCCGACAAGGCAATCCCAACGTACTCTGCCTCGACAAAGGCACATCCAAGCTCGGCCAAGGCCCCATCGCACATTCTTGCCTCGTCGATATTGAGCCCGAGGGAACAGAATATGCCCCTCAATAGCGCGTCTTTCTTGGAGTTAGGCGTTCGCCAGAATTAGCGTTGCGATCAGGCCGGCTCGAGATTGGCGTAGGCTAAGACCAGCCATTTACTGCCGGCTTGCTCAAACTGGACCTGCACTCTTGCGTGCTCGCCCTGACCCTCGATCATCACCACGGTGCCAAGCCCGAATTTCTTGTGCGTCACGGCGGTGCCAAGGCGCAATGCCGTAGGTGAGCTACCGTTGGCCTTGTTGATGTGGGCGATATTGGGATTGGTTTTTTTGACGGCGCGGGTGCGAAGCCCGGCGCCGGCACGGACATCCTCCATCAGACCTTCCGGAATCTCTGATAGAAAACGCGAGGGACTTGTCGCGTTATCGCGGCCATAAAGGCGGCGTACTTCGGCGCAGGTGAGATACAGCTGCTCCATGGCGCGGGTCATGCCCACATAACAGAGCCGGCGCTCTTCTTCGAGACCGCCGGGCTCATCGATGGAGCGCTGATGGGGGAAGAGCCCTTCTTCCATGCCGCACAAAAACACCAGCGGGAACTCGAGGCCTTTTGCGGAGTGCAGGCTCATCAGCTGCACGCAGTCCTCCCACTCGGCCGCTTGGCCCTCACCGGCTTCAAGCGCTGCGTGAGCGAGAAAATTCGAGAGCTCATCGAGGGTGTCGTCTTCTTCTGCCTCGGTTTCAAAGTTGCGCCCGGCGCTGACGAGCTCTTCAAGGTTTTCAACGCGCGTGATGGCTTTTTCGCCGCGTTCTTTGCGGTAATGGTCTATAAGACCGCTGCGGCTGATGGCGAGATCGATTTTTTCCGGCAGGTCATGATCGGCGGCGTCCCGTGCCAGTTGTTCAATCAGGGAAATGAAGGCGCTCAACGCGCTTTTGGCTCGGCCCGGCAGGGCATCGGATGCGCATAAGGATTGTGCGCCGGTCCACAGTGAGGTGCGGTCAGTGCGGGCCTGCTGACGTACGATCTCGACAGTGCGCGCGCCAATGCCGCGTGGCGGTACGTTAACCACCCGCTCGAAAGCAGGGTCGGAGTCACGGTTGGTCACGAGCCGCAGGTAAGCCAAGGCGTCCTTGATCTCGGCGCGCTCAAAAAAGCGCAGTCCGCCGTACACCCGGTACGGAATCCCCTGGGACAGCAGGAGTTCTTCAAAAACGCGCGACTGCGCATTGGAGCGATACAAAATGCCGATGCTGTCACGGCGCCGGCCTTGGCCCTGCCACGCCTGAATTCGATCGATGACAAAGCGTCCTTCATCCAGTTCGTCCATCGCCCCGTAAACCCTGATGGGTTCCCCGTCCTCGCCCTCGGTCCAGAGGTTTTTACCGAGGCGTCCGGTGTTCTGGTCGATGACCGCGTTTGCCGCATTCAGGATATTGCCACTAGAGCGATAGTTCTGTTCGAGCCGGATTACCTGGGTGCCGGAGAAATCCTGCTGTAGTTGGTTCATGTTCTCGACCCGCGCACCCCGCCAGCCGTAGATCGACTGATCGTCATCTCCGACGGCGGTGATCTGCGCATGGGCCTCGGCCAGCAGTTTGAGCCAGCGGTATTGAATGGCGTTGCTGTCCTGGAATTCATCTACCAGGATGTGCTGAAAGCGCTGCTGGTAGTTGTCCAGCAGCGACGGTGTTTGTTCCAGAAGTTCGAGGGTGCGCAGCAGCAGTTCCGCAAAATCGACTAGCCCAAGACGTTGGCAGGTTTCCTCGTAATGGGTATACACCCGGATGAGGGTCTGTTGGTGACTGTCTCCATTGTCCTGAACCTGAGTCGCCCGCCGACCTTCTTCTTTTTGGCTGTTGATAAACCACTGGATTTGGCGTGGTGGCCAGTAGCCCTCGTCTAGATTGAGCTCTTTTAGGGCACGCCGGATGACGCGGTACTGATCGTCTGAATCCAGGATCTCAAATCCCTTCGGCAGCCCTGCGAGTTCATGATGGTCTCGCAGGATGCGGTGTGACAGGCCGTGAAAAGTCCCGATCCACATCCCCCGCACCGAAAAGCCTAAAAAACCCTCGATGCGTTTTCGCATTTCGTTGGCGGCCTTGTTGGTAAAGGTCACTGCCAGGATCGAGTAGGGGGAGACCTCAAGTGCCTGTACGAGATACGCGATCCGGTAGGTTAATACCCGCGTTTTTCCGCTGCCAGCACCAGCCAACACCAGCATGGGTCCGGGTGGGGCACCCACGGCCTCGCGCTGCGGGTCGTTCAGGGCGTCGAAAATTTTAGAGACGTCCATCGCTACCGACGGTAGAACCGCTGGCTAATCAATCGGTTATCTTCCGCGAGCGGGGTTTTGGAACCAGCCCGCCAGTCCGATGGAGGTAGCTCTGGAAAATAGACGAGATCATCACCCGTGACCTCATCCGGCACCCACATCACATCAATGAAGTCGCAGTAACCAAGCGCAGCTTCGTAGAGTTTGGCGCCACCGATGAACCAGATGTCTCCCGGACAATCCGTGATAGCGGATTCGAGTGACGTAAAGCAGTCGACGTTATCAAAATGCGATCGCGTCACTACCCGGTTGTCACGTTTGGGTAGGGGTTTGCTGCCGATGGACTCAAAAGTGTTTCGGCCCATCACGATGGTGCTGCCGGTGGTCAGGCGTTTGAAGCGTTTGAGGTCTTCAGAGTAATGCCATGGCAGCGTGCCGTCATGCCCAATGACTCGCGCTGCGTTCATGGCGACAATAGCCGCTCGCGTGGGTTTCCCCTCAGCTGGCGACATGCGCGTTAGACAGCGACTTTAAAGGTGAGCGCAGGATGCGGATGGTAATCGTGCAGACGGAAAGTCTGCAGCAGGGATTCGGTATCGGCTTCCAGCACCGCCGTGACATCATCCAGATTCTGGACATCGGGACTGATTTCAAGGCGCGGCAGGGCCCGGGGCTCACGCGTAAGTTGTTCTTCGAGTCCTGGAACGTGATCGTACTCGGCCATAGAGCCATCGGCTTTGGCCGTGTATATATGTGCGTCGATCAGGGTGTGTCCAAAAAAGCCGGCGGGGATTCCACTGAAGCGGGAAATCAGTTCCAGTAAAAAGGCATATCCAGCGATGTTATATGGCAGTCCCAGCGCTACATCGCAACTGCGTTGGGTGAGATGCAGGCACAGCAGCGGAGCACCGCTTTCATCACGCTGCACATTGAGCACCCAGAATGCGTGGCACGGTGGCAGGGCGCTGGATTGGGCGTTCCCCGGGGCCCAGGCTGATACGACCAGGCGACGACTGTCGGGATTGTTGCGCAGCTCGCCAACTACCCAGCTGATCTGATCGTTGAAGCTCGTCTGATTATCGTTGTGTACCGGAAAATGTCGCCAGAAATTACCATAGGCGCTTGGTACTTTACCGTCTTCATCAGCCCACGGATTCCAGAAACGACACCCATGTTGGCGCAGCAGGTCGATACGGGTATCGCCGGAAAGAAACCAGAGGTTTTCGACAACAATGTTTTTCCAGGAGATCTCCTTGGTGGTCAGAAGGGGAAATCCCTGACGCAGATCAATCTGATAGTTGACATTGAATGTTGACAGAGTATCGACGCCTGTGCGATTGGCTTTGCGCTGGCCCGAGTCCAGAACGCGGCGAACGACTTCAAGGTATTGCTGCAAACAATTCTCCCGGGTAATGGTAATGCCGTGTGTTCTTTGTCCGTTTTAGCCGGTTTCCCGGAAAAAGTGCTCTACTGCCTTGCGTGCCACAGTGGCCGATTTTACATACCAGACTTTTCGGTTAATACACATGGCAGCGAAAGCCAGCTTGCGGCCGTTTTTTTCAGCATAACCGACAAACCAGTCATAGCGCCCTGCTGGAGTTTCTCCAGTGAGGCTGCCAGTTTTGCCGCCCACGTTAACGGCCTCCATGGTACCGCGCGCGAAGTTCTTGAACGAGGTGCGTGCTGAGCCATTAATCACGGTCTGTTGCATCAGGCTTTGCAACTCCTTGGCCGTGTCTGCCTTGACTATCCTCTTTCCGGTCGTGGTTTTAGCTTCATAGAGAATCAGGCCGTCTTCACCCACAATGGTTCGAACGAGGGTGGGTTGAACCCGACGGCCACCATTGACGGCAGCGGCTGCTATCACAGCACCGTGTACCGGTGACAAGGTGGTGGTCCGTGTATAGCCGGCCGCAGTTTCGGCTATTGACCAATCGTCGGTAGGATCCAGGTCTATGGCACTGGTCTCGAGAGTAAAGTCAGCACCCAGGCCCTGGCGAAAACCGAAAGCCTCGGCATAGGCCAAGAGTGTTTTTCCACCAACGAAACGCACGCCGAGTCGGGCGAAGACAGTGTTGACCGATTTGGCAAAGGCACTGGAAAGGGGGAGCCGCCGGGTCCACTGGTTATCCTTGTGTTCCAGGACGTTTTTCCGGTAAAGGCTCGTGGTTTTGCCATTAAAAGGAATCACGGTATTTGCGTTAGCCTTTCCAATGTCAATCGCTGCGGCTGCGGTAATGATCTTGAATACTGAGGCTGCAGGATAACTGGCCTTCAGTGCAAGGTTTTCGCTGTCGTTCCCATCACGCCGATGATCAACCAGGGCCAGAATCTCACCGTTATTCGGGTCCAGTGCAACAAAAACACCATAGTCGGGGTCGAAGTGGTTGAATACTTGGGCAACCGTGTTTTGCAGTTCGGGATCGAGCGTGTAGTGGATTGTAGCGGGGTAGTTTTTATTGCCGTGGCGGATCGTAATTTTTTGTGGGTAGCGGTTGGCGCTGATCGCGCGTGCGAGGGTATGACGTACCAATGGCCGGTCAACGCCCCAGATCTCCTGTCGTTGCCAGGACTTGGTGCCCAGGTTTTGAGGTGCGACCACAAGGCCTGCTACAAGCAGCATAAGCCACATGGGCACCAGCCAGGCAAAAGTCAGCCGTCGGCTTGACAGGAGTTTGATCTGCACAGGCTCGTTCATGAAGATGACTGGCTTTTTGTCAGGGTATCACGTGCCTCATTGACCAGAGCCGCAAGATAATCCGTGCCGCCACGGTCGGTATGCAGGCGTTGAATCAGCCGTCGGTGTGCTTCGATGACCTCCTTGCGTGAGGCATCAGTTGTGACACCGAGAATCTCACTTGCCTGTGATTCTGACATCGACCCCTGTGGCGGCGTTGTGTGGCCAGCAACTTCATCCTCGTTGCGCCAGGAATCACCCTGGGTGCGGTCAAGGTAGGCTTCCAGCAGTGCCGCAGACTGAGCATCACGGGCCCGACATTCTTGCAACAGGTCCAGGAGCTGTATTTTGGATAGATCACCTAGCCCGCGGCCCGCAAACGGGCCACTGATGACTTCCCCGTTTAGTTCACCGCTATCATGGTCTAGCGTCATTCGCAGCATCTCGGTCTCAACCCGGGACGCCTGACCGGAACTTGGGCCCCGGGTGGTTTTGAACAGGTGCCACGCCTGCCGTGCGACCAGTAGCCGCTGCAGCCAGGGGGCCGCTGCGCTGATGATTGCGAACATCCAGGGAATTCGCCCGGTAACCACCAAAAGCAGCAAAGCTCCAGCCACGCCGTACAGTACGATTAGTTTCAGAGCACGGCTACGCTGGGCTGGGCTGGCCTTTCCCAGCCAGGATGCCAGCCACATCAAGCCAACCAGCGCGACCAGCGCCAGGAATACCCGTGCCAAGATCAGCGTCCGCCGTAAAGTTGCCGGGTCAGGCGCAAGGCTTCGCCACCGTGGTTACGGCCAAGTTCCCGAAGCGCTTTAGGCCCACCCGCAGCATAAACAGCCACGGCGCACAAGAGGTCTCGTAACTGAGCGGC
>Ga0206679_10001292_pt1 | contig 20666 bp, 14 predicted proteins | sample M110012015metaG_FD_155464 | JGI IMG/M metagenome (GOLD analysis project Ga0206679, IMG submission 155464) | Ammonia-oxidizing marine archaeal communities from Monterey Bay, California, United States - M1 100m 12015 | ecosystem: Environmental > Aquatic > Marine > Intertidal zone | place: USA... | reverse complement strand
TGGACGCCGATATAGACCTTGTCTACGACTACTTCCCCATCCTGGCGGGGAAACGAAAACAACAGGCGGCGTTCCTCTCCGGGGGCCAGCAGCAAATGCTCGCCATCGGACGCGCACTGATGCTTCGCCCCTCTTTAATGCTGTTGGATGAACCTTCTCTGGGCTTATCACCCAAACTGGTTGCCGAAATTGCAGAGATTATTGTCAGGGTAAACGAAGAACAAAACGTCACTATTTTCCTGGTGGAGCAGAACGCCAAAATGGCCCTCGACATAGGGCACTACGGCTACGTCATGGAGGTCGGCCGAATCGTCATGGAAGACAGTTGCGAGAAACTAAGCCAGGCCGCAGATATCCAGGAGTTCTACCTGGGGGTAAAGGATGAAGGTGTTCGAGGCCGCAGGCGCTGGAAACAGAGGAAAACCTGGCGATGACCGCCACCCACACAGTTGATATCAGCGTGGATCCACCGATTGTTGCCATCGATGGTTTCAGCAATATACCTGCGCTGTTCTGGCACCGCGTCACCGCCAATCCCGAACGCCTGGTGATTCGCGAAAAAGACTACGGTATCTGGAACGAATACACCTGGGCTGACTATGGAAGGAACGCAAAATACGCCGGCCTGGGGCTGATGTCACTGGGTCTGAAACCTGGAGACGTCTGTTCGATTGCGGCGGAAATTTGCAAAGAATGGTTGTTCGCTGATTTGGGGATCGTCTGCGCCGGCGGCATTACCAACGGCGTCTACCCGACTGATGTGTCAAACCAGGTAGCGTACCTGGTGAATGACAGTGGTACGCGCTTCTATTTCGCCGAGGATGAAGAACAGTTAGACAAGATTCTGGATGTGCGGGACGACACGCCGTCGCTCGAAAAAATTATCATCTTCGACATGGAGGGTCTGCGGAACTTTGAAGACGATATGTGTATCAGTTTCGCTACGCTGCTCGAGCTGGGCACCGCCTATGAGGCAGCACACCCGAATGCCTGGGCCACTTCAATTGATGCCGCGGATGCGGAAGACCTTTTAACACTGACCTATACGTCGGGCACCACCGGGCCGCCAAAGGGCGCGATGATCAGCCATCGCAATATGCTTTACATGATGATCACGCTACAACGGGTTTGCGGGATTTTTGAAAGCGATGAACAGGTCGGGTTTCTGCCGCTCGCCCATGTCGCCGGACGGATGTTCTATACGTTCGCTACGATAGAAGCGAACTCAGTGATTAACCTGGTTGAAGATGTCGAAACCGTGATACAGGATCAACAGGAAATCGCACCGTCCATACATTTCGCGGTTCCCAGGGTCTGGGAAAAGCAATACAGCACCATTTCAATCAAGCTAAAAGAAGGGACCGCGTTCGGTCGATGGGCTTACGACCTGGCGATCAGGCTAGGTTCAGCGGCCGCTGTTTACCGAAAGGCAGCAAAGCCCGTCCCATTACTGTTGCGCGGCGCGGTATTTACCGCCGACCAGCTTGTCTTAAAAAACATTCGACGAGTGCTCGGTATCAATGAAGCCAGGTGGCTGTCAACCGCTGCGGCACCGATTGCACCCGAACTCATCGACTGGTACTGGACCCTGGGAAAGCCGATGTATGAAGTGTACGGGCAAACAGAATGTACCGGTGTTATTACCGCCAATGAACCAGGCAAGTTAAGAATCGGCAGCGTGGGCCACGCTGCGCCGGATGCGGAAGTCGTTCTCTCGGATGAGGGTGAAGTACTGTTGAAGAGTCCCGGCGTTATCCGGGGCTATTGGAACCAGGCAGAAAAAACAGCTGAAACATTTAAACAGGGCTGGCTGTATACCGGGGACATCGGGCGAATTGACGAAGACGGATACATTTATGTCATCGATCGCATCAAGGACATCATCATCACCGCCGGCGGCAAAAACATTACCCCGAGTGAAATTGAGAACCAACTGAAGTTTTCCCCGTTCATCTCTGATGCGGTAGTTATCGGCGATAAGCGACCTTACCTGACCTGTCTGGTAATGATCGATCAGGAAAACGTGACCAAGTATGCGCAAGATCGAGACGTGCCATTCACTAACTACACCAGCTTATGTCACACTGACGCTGTTCAGGAATTGATCTGGGAAGAGATCGAGAAGGTTAACCAGAAGTTCGCCCGGGTGGAAACGATCAAGAAGTGTCGCCTGATCGACCAACTGCTCGACCCGGAAGACGAAGAACTAACACCAACCATGAAACTTAAACGAAAAGTCGTCAACGAAAAATATGCGGGAATGATCGATGAAATGTACTAATAGAGCCCTCCTTCTAGTCTCATTATTGGCGCTCGCCAGTTGCGGTGGTGATAGCACACTGGAAACCAGCGCGACATCAGACGCCATTCAGGGCGTGTCAGATTCAGACATTATTCTGGGTAGCCACACTGACCTGTCAGGCCCCTGTTGCGATCTGGGGGTGGGTTCGATCAACGGCGCACGAATGCGCTTCGAGGAAGCGAATGAAGCTGGTGGCGTACATGGCCGCCAGATCAAGTTTGTCGTCGAAGACACTCAGTACCAGATCCCAAGGGCGATCCAGGCAGCAAACAAACTGATCAACCGCGACAAAGTGTTCGCCATGGTGCTGGCCCTTGGGACACCCACCAACAATGCCGTACTCACTCAGCAACTGAAAGCGGGTATACCGAACATGTTCCCCCTGACCGGTGCACGAAGCATGGTTGAGCCATACCATGACCTGAAGTTTGCCCAGCGTGGCATCTACTATGATGAAATCAGGGCTGGCGTGAAGTACTTCCTGGAAGAAATGGGCAAGGAAAAGCCCTGTGTCATCTACCAGGACACGGACTACGGGCAGGAAATCCTTGAAGGTGCGGAAGACCAGCTCAAGGAAATGGGCCAGGCGCTGGTCGGTGTTTCTGCACACAAACCCACGGAATCCGAATTTACAGCCTCTATCATTCGACTTCGTAACGCCCAGTGTGATGTGGTGTTTATGGGTACGATCCACAGAGATACCATTTTGATCCTGGAAGCCGCGAGGAAAATGAAATTTGACGTCGTTTTCGTCGGCAACAATGCGGCCTACGGACAGGTCATCGCCGAGCAGGAAAGCGGTTCCGGCGAGGGTTATCACGCCTTTGTACATATGGCGAAGCTTTACAAGGAAGATGGTCTATCGGATAAGGTTAAGCGCTGGTGGGATCGCTACGAGGCACGTTTCAACGTCGAGCCTGGCATCCCCGCCATGGAGGGATACCGGGCAGCGGATCTTGTGGTCACCGCGCTCGAGAATGCAGGCCCTGACCTCGATAAGGCCGGTTTCCTGGCTGCGACCGAAGCGATCACGGACTACCAGGATATCTTTGGATATCAAATCCAGTTCGGCCCCGGAGATCACAAGGGCGTGAGCGAATCCCTGCTATCCGTGGTTGAAAACGGTAAGTGGAAGACGTTGGCAACTGCCATCTCCTACTAGTCGAGCGCTGACCCATCAGCATTTTTTACCGCACAATTGGCAACCTGGTTATTCCGGTCACCTTCCTGATCGCTGTATCCGTCATCGCGTTAAATCTTCAGCGACTACCCCCTGCTCCCGACACACTATGGTTAATTGGCCCCAGTGTCGCGCTCGCGAGCTCAGGCACCCTGGCGTTAGCCTACAATCGATCCAGGGTTTTTCTTACCTGCATTACCCTCGCTTTTTGCCTCTGGCTACGCGGCCAGCAAATGGCCCCCGACTTCAAGGAACTGATCATCATGGGATTCGTGCCACTCAATTTCCTGCTGATTTGTTTTTTTCGGGAACGCGGAGTATTCACTTCCCGGGGATTGATCCGACTGTTTTTCATGACCGTGGCGATCGCGCTCACTATCTACCTGATCGAGCTACAGTGGATCCTGCCAGATCTGCTGACCGACCCCCTGGGTGATCCGGTCTCGCTTGTCCTTCAGTACTCACCCTTTCACCAGGTCGCCAGCCTGCTCCTGGGTATTTCCATTCTGGGCTGCATTACCCTGGCGGGGTTCGATAACACTCCTATCACCCAGGGACTCACCACCGCACTCGGCGGACTGGTTCTGGGTTATATCTTAGCGGTCGAACATGGTTGGGAAATTTTCCTGATGGCCAGCAGCCTGTATATGGGTGCCAACGTCATTCGCGATTCGTACAACATGGCATATCGAGATGAATTGACCGGCCTGCCCCACCGTCGCGGCCTGAATGAGCTGTTTGATTCCCTTGGCAGAACCTACAGCGTGGCGATGCTGGACGTCGATCACTTCAAAAAGTTCAATGACGCCCATGGACACGATATTGGTGACCAGGTGCTGCAAATGGTGGCGTCGCGCATCGGGCAAGTTGGAGGCGGCGGTAAGGCATTCCGCTATGGCGGGGAAGAATTCTCCGTGGTCTTTGCAGGCATGGATAAAGAAGACGCCTTTTATCATCTTGATGAGGTCCGAAAATCCATCCAGAACTACGAAATGGTGATACGAAAGGAACCACGACACGAAGAAGCCGAGGAACCAAGCGGCAAGAAGCAGCGGAAAAAGGGCTCCTTCAGGCGGGCCAGCGAAAAGGTCTCAGTGACTATCTCTATCGGTGTCGCCGATCGTACAGCGAGCGGGCAAACACCCGACGAGGTTCTAAAAGCGTCGGATAAAGCTTTGTACGCCGCAAAGAAAGCCGGTCGAAACAAGATTAGTATGAGCAATTAGGCTTCAGCTTCAGCAACAAATACAAGGAAGCTCCATGACCAAACCCGATGGAATCAATTTACTGACCGATACCGCTTCGCTTATCGCCATTAACGGTAGCCCCTCAGCTAACACCACCGTAAAAAAAATTACGCAACTGGAACGGCACAGTAAAAACTTCATTGCCAGAAGTCCATTCTGCCTGCTTGCCACCTCTTCCAGCGAAGGCAGTGATGCCTCTCCACGTGGCGATGCGCCGGGCTTTGTGTACTGCCTTGATGACACTACCCTGTTAATTCCAGAAAGGCCTGGAAACAGGATTGCTGACAGCATGAGGAACATTATTAACCATCCCGAAATGGGTCTGCTATTCCTGATCCCCGGTCGGGATGACACCCTGCGAATAAATGGCCGCGGATACCTGACGGATCACCCGCCCTACCTTGAACGACTTGCGGCCCACGCAAAGACGCCTAAACTCGCGATCGTACTTGATGTCACCGAGGTCTATTTCCACTGTGCCAAAGCCTTTATTCGGTCTGGCTTATGGGACATCAACAGGCATATGCCCGCGGACGAACTGCCAACCCTTGGTACAATGATTCTGGAACAGATAAACGGAGAACCACCTTCAAAAGCGCTACAGGACAATATCGACAAGGCTTTAGAAGAGGATTCCAGGGAGAATCTGTACTAGAACACTCGTAGCGCAGGTCCTTTCGTTACACCTGTTGCCCCCTTTAGGCCAATGTTGTAATATTACAATTTTACGAAGTTTACTCAAATCACTGTAATATAATGAAACCCGGCAACTTCATCCTGGACCTGCTTCGCACCTACGGCCACAAGGGCACCGGCGCGCAAAATCTGATGTCCAGTTCCAGGATGTTCAACTTCAGTGAAAACCTGATTCGAGTCACCCTTTCTCGCCTGGTTGCACGTGGCCTCATAGAAAACTTCGAACGTGGCCATTATCGACTCGCTGAACTTTCTGACCCTATTACTGAATTCATTGAGGAATGGCGTCTCGGGGAGTCCAGGCGAAGAGCATGGGAGCAAGGGTCGTTTCTAATGGTGCAGTCAGCACAACCAACAGACAAAGAAAAATGGCTTCTGACTTCAACTGGTTTCAGACAACTTCGAACCGGACTCTGGCTGAGGCCTGACAATCTGCGCAGAACCGGACCATTACTGGTCGGCTGGCTAAAGGAACTAGGCCTGTCTGACGAGCCCATCGTTGGTGAGCGGCTGATACTCCAGAAAAGGGATTACCGTTCGCTTGTTGATGACTACTGCATCAACAAACTCGACCAACAATACCTGGACTTTGTTTCCAGACTTGAAAGCAGTACCGATAACCTGCAAAAGAAACCCACGGACCTTGCAATGATCGAGAGTTTCACCCTGGGCGGCGAAGCACTTCACCTGCTGGCGAAGGACCCTTACCTGCCCACCGAACTCCAGGATCCCCGGAATCGTGAGCGCTTATGGCAGGCAATGCTGCAATACGATGAACTGGGCCGCAACATCTGGTCACCCGCGCAGGGCAGCATGCCTACATCAATCACAAGCTTTGGATAGAGGACAACATGACAACGAAGATTCGAGAGCTACTCACTGCCGAGGAACTGGCAAGGGTAACAGGAAAAGATGACCTGAGAGCAGCGTGCATCGTGCTGTTCGACTGGGCCATGGTCATCGGGCTTTTCGTTCTGGCTGCAGCATTTCCCAATCCACTGATAATGCTATTTACCGTGCTTCTCCTCGGAGGGCGGCAAATGGCCTTCGGTGTGCTCGTTCATGAAACCGGTCATAAATCATTTTTCACTTCCCAGAGCGTTAACAACTTCGTTGCAACCTGGCTTTCCGGCTACTGGGTGTTTTCTGACAAAGACGCCTATATGAAGGGGCATCTGGTGCATCACAGGGATTGTGGCACGGTTGATGATCCTGACCTGAAAAATTTTGACGCCTATCCTGTCTCTATCACCAGTTTCAAACGAAAAGTATTAAGAGATATCACTGGAAAGATTGGCTGGCGACGGATCGTATCAATTGGTCGATCACTCTACCGTTTCAACGAGTTGAAACCCGGCGTAAAAAAAATGTTGGCGGGCGGCGTCATCTGTAACCTTGCACTTTTACTGGCGCTGTCGGTCGCCGGATTCGCGTGGTTGTACGCACTGTGGGTGATCGCGTTTATGACCAGCCACATGTTGATCACCCGCATTCGGCAAATCGCAGAACATGCTGCGGTGCCAGACCATTTTGATCCTGATATTCGGCTGAACACCAGAACCATATACATCAGTTGGTTGGAAGCTTTGCTCGTGGCGCCCCACGGCCTTAACTTCCATCTTGAACATCACCTGATGGCCTCTGTACCGATCTACAGGCTTCGGGAGTTACATCAAATATTGCTGGATAAGGGCTACTACGAAGGGATTGAGTTCCCTAAAGGATATCTGGGTCTGTTACGGCGGGTCATCTACGCAACGTAGGAAGCGGGCTCTATGACTGGTCTGCTTGAGAGAAGTCTTGGTCAGTTAACCTCTTCTGACAACTCGAAAGCAGAATGTAGTGCTCTTGCCGCCAGCTCCAAATACTTCTCTGCAAGGACAACCGAGATTTTAATTTCAGAGGTCGATATCATCTGAATATTAATTGATTCGTCAGCCAACACTTTAAACATCCTACTGGCCACACCGGCATGGGAACGCATTCCTACACCAACCAATGACAACTTGGCGATTTTGTTGTCGCCTGACACCTCTCTCGCATCAATGTCTTTTGCAATATCTTCCAGAATCTGTTTCGCCTGGTTGTAGTCATCTCGCCGAACGGTAAAAGTGAAGTCTGTACTCATGTCCGCAGCCACATTCTGAACGATCATGTCTACTTCAATGTTCGCATCGCTGATTGGGCCCAGAATAGCCGAAGCAATACCGGGTATATCTTTGACACCCAATATCGTTAACTTTGCCTCGTCACGGGTAAACGCTATCCCTGAAATGATGGGTTGCTCCATTGAATCGTCCTCTTTCGTGATCAACGTGCCAGGTTTTTCTTCAAAGCTAGACAACACTCGAAGGGGCACCTGGTACTTACTGGCAAACTCTACCGCCCTGGTATGCAAAACCCGGCTACCTAAGCTGGCTAGCTCCAACATTTCCTCAAACGTCATCTGCTTAAGACAACGGGCACCTTCAACAACTCGCGGGTCAGTCGTAAAGACGCCTTCCACATCCGTATATATCTGGCACTCATCAGCCTTCAGCACTGCTGCAAGAGCAACGGCCGTTGTATCCGAGCCGCCACGACCAAGGGTTGTTATGTTGCCCTTTTGATCGACACCCTGGAATCCCGCGACGACCGGAACGATGCCATCTGAGATCTTCGCCTGGAGCACCGTTTCGTCAATTTCCAGAATCCTCGATTTGCTGTGTTCGCTATCTGTCAGAATACTGGCCTGCCAACCTAAAACTGATTCGGCTTTAACCCCATGTTTCAGCAAGGTCATCGCCAACATCGCTATGGTTGCCTGCTCGCCGGTGGACAGCAAAACATCCAGTTCCCGTCGAGTATCCAACCCATCGTAATTGACCTCATTCGCCAAGGACATAAGTCGATCGGTTTCATCACCCATTGCTGAAACGACGACCACCACATCATGTCCAGCATTCCTCGAATGAATGATGCGCGCAGCAACATTTTCGATTCGCTCAATCGATGCAACGGAGGTTCCACCAAATTTTTGGACAAACAACGACATACGACCTTAACCGGTTTTGAAAGGGCGCCTATTTAATAGAAATTTGACCGAAAAAACTACAGAAGATTTCGGGCGAATTGCTCAACACTCGCTAAAGCCGCCGGTAGTGAGTCCGGGTCAGAGCCTCCAGCACGCGCCATATCAGGGCGCCCACCACCCTTACCACCTACCTGTGAGGCTATGTGGTTCACCAGGTCTCCCGCGTGAAATCGGTCTGTCAGGTCCTTGGTTACCCCGACAATGAGGCCAACTTTTCCCTCACTCACCGTGCCAAGAACGATGATTCCACTGCCGATCTTGTTTTTTAGCTGGTCAAGCACATCCGGCAATGATTTTGGGTCGGCACCATCCAACTGACTGACGACCAGCTTCACGCCGCCCAGATCAATAGCAGATTCAGCAATATCTGGACCTACACCGCCGGTCGCCAGCTTTCGGTTGAGATCTGCAATCGTTTTCTCCAGTTTCTTATTCTGGTCAATCAACGCACGTAACTTATCCGCCAGATTGTGATTGTCAGCTCGAACCAGACTACCTGCTTGCGATAGTAAGTCTTCATTGCTTTCAACCTGTGTCAGTGCGGCCGAACCGGTGATTGCTTCAATTCTTCTAACCCCGGAGGCTACTCCTTGCTCTGATACAATCCTGAAAATACCAATGTCCCCGGTACGAGCGGCATGGGTTCCACCGCAAAGTTCCACGGAGAACCCATCACCCATTGTCAGCACGCGAACCTCTGCACTGTACTTTTCGCCAAAAAGTGCCATGGCACCCTTGTTACGGGCCGATTCCAGGTCCATTACTTCCGTTTCAATAGCACTGTTAGCCCTAATTTCGGTATTAACCAATCGTTCTATTTCTCGCAACTGTTCTCTGGATACTGGTTCAAAATGGGAAAAATCGAACCGGAGCCGCTCTGCATTGACCAGCGAACCTCGCTGGTTCACGTGTTCACCAAGAATCTTACGAAGGGCTGCATGCATTAAATGTGTCGCAGAGTGATTTAAACGCGTCGCATCTCTTAGCGGTCGATTGACCACCGACTGAACTTTGTCCCCGACAGCCAAACTTCCGTTAACCGACTTTCCTTGATGCAGAAAGGCATCACCGCTTTTGACGGTATCGGTGACGTTCAACACCCCGCCATCCGCAATCAGTTGGCCGGTGTCCCCAGCCTGACCACCCGATTCAGCATAGAAAGGTGTTCTATCTAGAACAACCAGGGCTTGCTGGTCCGCGTCAACCTGATCTACCTGAGCACCATCAACGATGATCCCCAGGACCGTAGACTCACCTTCCAGCGAATCGTATCCAACGAACTCGGTAACGTCGCTGAGCTGTAAATCACCCGTATCAGCAGAGCCAAACTGGCTCGCCGCACGTGCCCTTTCCCGCTGGGCTTCCATTTCACGATCAAAGCCAGCCATATCCAGAGTCAGGTTCCGCTCCCTGGCGATATCAGCGGTCAAGTCGGTTGGGAATCCATAGGTGTCATAGAGCTTGAACACCACTTCACCCGGAATTTCCTTTCCATCAAACAGCGAAATTGCGTCAGAGAGAATCCGCATACCCTGATCGAGGGTCAGTTCAAACTGTTGCTCTTCTTTAAGGAGCACTTTTTCTACCTGGCTGCGGGTTTGTACAATCAAAGGGTAGGCATCACCCATCTGGGTAACGACTTCCCTGACGAGTTGGTGAAAGAACGGGCCACTGGATTGAAGCTTGTGGCCGTGCCTGAGCGCGCGGCGAATAATCCTGCGAATAACATAGCCCCTTCCCTCGTTAGAGGGTACGACCCCATCAGCGATCAGAAACACGGCAGCTCGAATGTGGTCTGCGATGACTTTTAACGAAGGGTTATCCAGATCGGTGGTTTCCAGAAGCCCAGCGGCTTTTTTAATCAGCGCCTGGAACAGGTCAATTTCATAGTTGTTATGCACACCCTGCAATACCGCTGCCAGTCGTTCCAGGCCCATGCCGGTATCGACACACTGTTTAGGCAAGGGCGTTAAGGTGCCATCTGCGGATCTGTCAAACTGCGTAAACACCAGGTTCCAGATCTCGATGTACCTGTCCAGTTCACCATCTTTCGACCCGGGCGGACCGCCAGGCACTTCTGGCCCGTGGTCGTAGAATATTTCTGAAGAAGGCCCGCAGGGTCCCGTATCGCCCATAGTCCAGAAGTTATCATCGTCGCCGAGCCGGGTAATGCGCTGAGGATCAATACCAACTTTCTCTATCCAGATTTGCTCTGCCTCATCGTCACTATCGTGAACCGTGACCCAAAGCTTGTCCGCGGGCAACCCAGCAACTTCCGTCAGGAACTCCCACGCAAAGACTATGGCGTCTTCCTTAAAGTAGTCGCCAAAACTAAAGTTACCTAACATTTCAAAAAAGGTATGGTGCCGCGCTGTATAACCGACGTTATCCAGGTCGTTGTGTTTACCACCCGCCCTTACGCAACGCTGACAAGTTGCCGCCCTGGTATAGCCAGGGTCTTCACGGAAGGCAAAAGCATCCTTGAATTGAACCATGCCTGCATTGGTAAACAGCAGGGTTGGATCATTGCCAGGCACCAGGGACGACGACTCAACGATCGTATGACCTTTACCTTCGAAGTAACTTAAAAATGCGCTGCGGAGCTCGCGGCTATCCATATCTAATAAACCAATTCATGTCTAACAAATAAAAATCCAGCGAACCAATATTCAGCAACGAGCCCGGCAAACAAAAAAAACAAGATGGCTAAGATACAGAAATTAAGCCGAGGGAGCTATAGAAAGCGTCATCTTGGTTCACGCCAGCCACAGTGATCGCCATTAATCGCTCGTGTTAGCGCCTAATATAGGCTGGAGATATGGTCGTAAGAAAAGCCGCGCTGCTGCATAAACCGTGATATTCGTGCCTTGGCTTTTATATCCAGAGTTTTCATATCCAGAGTTTTCATATCCAGGGATTCCATATCCAGGGTTTTCATATCCGCCACCTTGCCAAGTTCATCTCCGAACTTCCTGACTGCAACTGACCGAGCCAGCGCCTTGAAATCAACGCCGCATTCTTCAAAGGCGATTGATATGATTTCATCACCAACCTGCTTGGCACACAGTTCCATTTTAATCTTGACGGGACCCTGCCCCCTATTGGTTCTTGCGCGTATAAATGCTTCAGCGAGCCTGCGGTCACTCTGCAAGCCCTCATCAGTCAGTTTGCCGACTTCCTGTTCAAAGAGCTCAGGGTTATCTCCAAGACGCCGGGTTAGTTTAAGTATAAGCTCATAGCGAGAATGCTCTCTCCGCGCCAACAAATCCATTGCGGCGCGGCGAGCATCTGAGGGCTTAATGTCTGTCATTTCCATCACTAGTACTGTCCGGTTAGGACTGTCCGATTAGTACTGCCCGATTAGTACTGTAGCGTTAGAACTACCGACCACAACGCCGGTTCGCTTTAGACTCATATTGTCACTGCTCTCAGGCACCCGAAATAGGCGTGACATTATCCAGGTCTTCATCTTCCGAGTCTTCGTCGTGATCAAGCAGCCTCGCCCGAATCTGTTGCTCGATGTCTACAGCGATCTGTGAATTCTCTGTGATATATTCACAGGCGTTCTTCTTGCCTTGGCCAATACGTTCACCCTTGTAGCTATACCAGGCACCGGCTTTATCTACCAGATTAAGCTGGACACCCAGGTCGATCACTTCACCCATATGATAGATACCCTTGCCGTACATAATCTGGAATTCGGTTTGCTTAAAGGGAGGCGCAACCTTGTTCTTGATCACCTTGACACGGGTTTCGTTACCGATCACCTCATCGCCTTCTTTGACAGCCCCAATACGGCGTATGTCCAGACGAACAGAGGAATAAAACTTCAGCGCGTTACCGCCAGAGGTAGTCTCAGGGCTACCAAACATCACGCCAATTTTCATTCGGATCTGATTGATAAAGACAACCAGGGTATTTGAATTTTTGATGTTGCCCGCCATCTTACGCAGCGCCTGACTCATCAGCCGGGCCTGCAGTCCAACATGGTGGTCACCCATATCGCCCTCGATTTCTGCTTTCGGGGTCAATGCAGCGACTGAATCCACAATCACCACGTCAACAGCGCCAGATCTGACCACCATGTCGCAAATTTCAAGCGCCTGCTCACCTGTATCCGGCTGGGAAACCAGCAGATCATCAATATTCACACCAAGATTCTGCGCATACAGGGGATCCAAGGCATGCTCTGCATCGATGAAGGCACAGGTCCCGCCTGCTTTTTGGGCCTCCGCAATGACCTGTAGGGTCAGGGTTGTCTTGCCCGAAGACTCCGGGCCATAGATCTCAACAATACGCCCGCAAGGCAATCCACCTATCCCCAGCGCAATATCCAGGCCCAGAGAACCGGTCGATATTGCCGGGATTTTCTCCAGAGGAGAATCACCCAGACGCATTATAGCGCCCTTGCCAAACTGCTTCTCGATCTGGGAAAGTGCTGCTGTTAGCGCCTTCTCTTTATGGATATCTTTTTGCGTGTCTTTTTGCGTGTCTTTTTGCGAACCGCTATTTTCAAGGTCGGACATTGTTTTTCCTCTTTGTTTTTTAACTGGTTATATATACAGTATTATCCACATATTCATTTAAACGCCAAATGCTTTTTCAACTTGTTTTGATTCGCCCAGATTCCCGTCGAATCGACGATTTAATCGCACGGGGGCTCGCGTTGACCACCCTTCCAAGCAGCACCACATCCTCACTGATCATGTGGCCAGGCCCGGTCAAGCAAGTCGATAGTCTCAGGTGGGCTTGGTTGGGGATGTAGGAGAAGGATTAAAGCTAACCAGGCTTTCATCTGGTCAAGACCAAAGTGGTAGACGACACGTGCCCTCAATCGAATTTAAGTGGTGTGAGTGATCCAACTCCCGGCAATATCGGGTTCGTGGACTCTTTACCGTCTTTGGAGCCCTGGACGGCTGCAACGTTAGCCATCAAAAGTAATGCGGAGGGCGAAGCAATAGAAAAGGAGTTCAACGAGGCGGCAGATTAGACTGTAAATGGTTTCTACGATGTATGCAGAACAAAGTTACAAGCGTCAGTAGATGGCTTTAGCATTTACAGACTTCGGGTCGGCGCAGTACCCATCCGCCACCATACTGCTACTCAAGCGATGGCTGGAAAATTGGTAAACCAAACCGAATCGACACAAAACAACATTGATGATTTCAGGTGGTAAGGAGAGCTGGCAGCTGTATCGCATCTCATCTGAACAACCGACAGTGATCGTAAACAGGATGCGTTCATTGAAGATCTTAAGGATTTGACTGACAACTGATTTGATCGTCCTCAGACCCTTGCCCATCGCATTGACGGAAGGTACCTTGTAGGAAACACATCAGCAGGTACTCCTTGACTTTTGCTATTCCTGAAGCCGACGCCAGCCTTGAGATTTGTTGGGATAACATTGGCGTGCCGCATATTTTCGCTAATTCTATTCCAGATGCCTTTAGAGGCATGGGCTATGCCTGCGCGAGCGAACGCCTATGGCAACTGCACTTGAGTAACCTGTACGCCACTGGCACGGCAGCCAGCGTCATGGGTGAGAAACATATACCTCAGGATCTGATGCACAAGACGTTTAATGTTACCGCGAGAGAAGTGCCAGACTCACCGGGAGACTATATTGTTGATGCCTACCTTCAGGGCGTCAACGCCTATGTTGATTCGCTTGATGAGGTGCCACCAGAATTCCTGAAGGCCGGCACGGAGCCCAGACACTACACACGCCATGATGTTGCCTCACGTTATCGCTTCACAGGCTGGTTTCAACATAAGACCTGGCTGGAGAAGATTTACCTTGGGAAACTTATGGCAGAACATGGCGTGGAGTATTTTCGCCATCATGTGCTCAGGTTTTCTAACGAAGATGCGCTGTGCGTCGAGTCCCTTCGAGACGCATTGCTTGGTATCGACATGAACGTCGCAAAACTACTTTTCCCTCATGAGACGAGGCTGAGCGGCAGCAATAATTGGGCAATCAATGGTGAGTTATCGGCGTCTGGGTTGCCGATGTTAGCAACCGATCCACATCAACCCCATCGTATTCCGAACACGTTCTTCTATTCGCACTTGAGTGCGCCGAATTGGGATGCCTTTGGCGCCAGTTTCCCCGGCGTGCCTTACTTTATGATGGGACACAATCGAGACGTGTCCTGGGGACTAACCACAGGTTGCGTCGATACTTACGATGTCTTTGTTGAGCGTGAAGCGCCTGGCAACACTCAACGTTACACAGTCGATGTCGCTAATCAACCTTCACGCAGCTTCACCGTGAGTGAATCAACCCACGGCCCTATTCTTGAGTCACTGACAGACGCGCTGGGCTTCACGGATCTGCGGGGAACAGGAAGTATCACCGCGCTTGATTGGGCCATGAGAGATCAACCCACTTCCGCGGGTGTTCTGGCGCTGATGCCATTAGCCAGGAATTCACAGCAACTGGGTGATGCATTGTTTGAGAACGATGTCTGTCCGTTGGTCAACAACATTATCTGCGTCGATAGGCACAATGATATGCATCGCTATATAGCCACGACGCTGCGACACCGATCAGGCAGTGGTGCAAATCATGCGGAACAAGGTGTGACAGGCGTTGTGCCTTTGCCCGGCAACAATCCCGACTACCATTTTCGATTAAGTACCGCGGCTGAATTGCTCGTTGAATCGAACCCGTCAAAGAAGTACACCTTATCTGCCAACAGCGACACTATGGGCGATTCGGGTAGCTATCCGATTCATAATTTTCCTACCCACGATGCCAGGGCAAAACGGATTGAAGAATTATTGCAAAAGCGGGGATCCAATTTCACGACAGAATACTTCGCAGACATGCAGTTGGACTTGACGGATGTTAGAGCCAGAGAGCTGGTACCGAACATATTGCAGTCGCTAAAATCTCAACCCCAACATAAAAAATTAACACTGGCGATCAAACTCCTGTCTGATTGGGACTATGTGACGACCACGGACTCAAAGGCTGCTTGCATCTTGTACCCCCTGTTGGAAAAACGCTCGCACATTCAATTTATGGAAACCATTCTAGGTAAGAGCCCTTTGATCACCACAATGTCGAGTATTGCCCCTGCACTCAATCGCTTCGATATCAGCCATTTCATGGCAGAGGGATCGCCCTGGCTTGCCCACAGAGACACGCTTGATACGATCATCGCCGAAAATGTGATCGATATCGTTGAGTATCTGACGACCCACTACGCTGATGATTGGTCGTGGGGCAAGATACACCAAATTCACTTCGGCCATTCACTACGCAAACACGAACCGTGGCAGGGTATACAGGTGGGTCCTGATCCTATTGGCGGCAGCGCTACCACGCTGCGCATGGCACAACATAATCCTCCGGTTAAAGGCAGTATTGAACAGGAGGTTTATCATGGCCCCGCATTTCGTTGGATTGTCGACATGGCGGACCCACTTCGGTTTAAGTTTGTCATTGTCGGTGGGAACGGCGGGCGGCCTGATAGCGAGCATGTTTCAGATCACTATACGGCCTGGCTAAAAGGCGATTACTTCGATATGTCGCTGATAAGGGAAGAAATGAACATCGTCCGGCAGGATAAAGCTTCATCAATGTCACCCACAGCGGGGTCGGAGTAATCACCCGGGGTAAAGGGTCGGGGTAATTAGCCGGGGTGAAGTACCTAAGTGAAGTACCTAAGTGAAGTACCTGGGTAAAGTACGGGAGTAAACGCGCCAACTTCCCAGTCTGGCATTGACCATTCTCTGGCGGAAAATTCCCTTCCCCAACACTTATTCTAAGCATGCCTGATGAAGATTCTTTTGTATTCCTGGAAAAACGCGCTTTATAATTCCTATTCTCACCTGAGGAGAAGCCCGTGAAATTTAGTGAATACAGCAACTATGACGGACTCGGCCTGGCGGAGCTCATTGCCCAGGGCGAGATAAGTGCTACTGAAGCAGCAGAGATAGCATACCAGGCAATTGAATCCAGAAACCCTGATCTAAATGCTGTGCTTAGTACCGTTACAGACCAGCCCTTTTCCGAAGGAAAACCTTTTACGGGTGTGCCCTTCCTTGTCAAAGAACTGATCCTCCAGGCTAAAGGCACCTTTAGTAGAGCTGGTTCGAGAGCAACACCGGCGATTGAGGTGCCTGCTGATTCCAATCTTATGAGTCGATTTCGCGGTGCAGGGCTGCAACTCCTCGGAACAACACAGACTCCTGAGATGGGCTATAACGCGACGACTGAAACCGTTGCATTTGGCCCCGTCAATAACCCCTGGAAAGCGGGCGTTAGTGCCGGGGGGTCCAGCGGTGGTTCCGGTGCTGCAGTGGCATCCGGGTTGGTGCCAATTGCACACGCTAACGACGGAGGGGGGTCTATAAGAATCCCGGCTTCGTGTAATGGACTTGTTGGTCTCAAACCTTCACGAGATCGGACCCCTACGGGTCCTGGCACTGCTGACCCACTGTTTTCTCACGGCATTGAATTTGTATTAACCCGTTCTGTTCGAGATAGTGCTGCTCTTCTGGATTGTGTCGCCGGTCCCGACGTCGGTGCACCCCACTTCATTGCTGCACCGGAAAAAAGCTTTGCTGATGCTGCGGCATCACCTATGACACCAGTCAAGGTTGCTTTTGTTGAGTCATCATTGCTTGGCTTACCCATTCATGAAGAGTGTGCGATTGCCGCCAACAACACGGCAAAGCTTCTCGAGGAAATGGGGCACACCCTCATTCCGTGTCCAATCGTTCTGGATTTTGAAGAATTCGCCGAAAATATCAACATTATCTGGTGTGCGTTTGCCGCTCAATTTGTCGCCCAGGTGAGCACAATGACGGGTTGCAAAGTGGGCAATGATAATTTTGAAGCGGTCACGCTGGCGTGTGCCGATTTCGGGGCCAAGACCACTGCGCCACAAATTCTAAACGCCCTTGACTATGTCAATAGAATATCGCGTGAAACTGCCACCGCTTTCGAAGATTTTGATGTCATCCTGAGTAGTACCCTGTCGGCTCCACCAGCTGTTCATGGTTACCTAAATCAGAACGATCAATTAATTAGTGCCATTGACTGGACTCGTAAGACTTTCCAGTATGCCGCCAATACACCCTTGTTTAACAGCACAGGACAACCCGCCATCTCGTTGCCTACTCACTGGACTGCTGATGGTCTGCCCATCGGCACCCAACTCGCAGCGGGTATGGGGCAAGAGGGTTTGTTGCTCAATCTTGCATCCAATCTGGAAAGCGCCTGTGACTGGAAAAGTCGCCAGTGCTCTTTATGGTCGTGACTGGTACTCAGCTGAGTAATAGCGTCGTGAGAACCCTGTCTCCGTTATCGCATGCCAGAACAAGTTGCCGCGAATTCTTGACATACACTCAAAACAGATAAGTCACTGGTTAATGCTGGGCCTAGTCTGCAGCTGTTAGACGCGCTACAGTATGAACGAACAAACAGTCCCGGCGCGATCCCCGATATGAGAGATCGCCTCCCAAATTTCGGCAAAAAATAATGCACTAAGATTCACGAAATCAAAAAGCAGACATCTTTATCATGTAAAAAATAAAACAACTGAAAGAAGCAACTGAAAGAAGCAACTAAACAAAACGGTTATACAACAATTAAAGGGATATCTGTGCCAGAGACTGGAAAGATAGAAACCAGCGCGAATGAAAATATCGACTCTGTTAACGTTGAGCCTTTAAAAAATCGTTGGTATGCGTTAGCAATTTTGGTTCTTGTCTTCACCTCCAGTCATGTTGATCGTCAAATCATGGGGATTCTACTCGAGCCAATCAAAAACGACCTGGGCGCCAGCGACACACAGATGGGTTTTTTGATCGGGCTGACCTTTGCCTTGTTCTACGCAACATTAGGCATGCCTATCGCCATGTTGGCTGATCGCGGCAACCGACGAAACATTATTACCTGGGCAATTACTATTTGGAGCTTTATGACCGTTGCCTGCGGCTACGCACAGTCATTTGCACAGCTCGCTTTCGCGCGAATAGGCGTTGGCATCGGTGAAGCAGGTTCAAGCCCCCCGTCACATTCAATGATCTCCGACATGTTCCCGCTAAAGGAACGTGGCACCGCCATGGGGATCTACGCCATGGGTGTAAATATCGGCCTGCTCATTGCGTATCTTGCCGGCGGTTGGATGAGCGAGCATTTAGGTTGGCGGACAACCTTCATTATGGTCGGTGCACCTGGCCTGCTGATCGCACTAATCGTTAGGTTCACAGTGAAGGAACCTGCCCGTGGCGCCTCTGACAACACAAAAAAAGTTGCTGCAGCACCGCCTTTCAAAATGGTTGCAAAATACATGTGGTCGACAAAATCAACACGCCACGTTGTCTTTGGCAGCGCATTGGCAGGATTCGTTGGCTACGGCATGGTGCTTTGGTTACCGGCATTTTTCGTTCGGTCACATGGCCTATCACAAACAGAAGTTGGATTTACGCTCGCCCTAATGTCAGGCATTGTTGGTGGCACCGGAACGTTTTTGGCAGGGAAGCTAGCAGACATACTTGGGCGGCGTGATCCGCGCTGGTTCACCTGGGTTGTTGCCATTGCGAAACTAGGTCTCGTACCCTTCATCGTTATGTTTTTCTTGAGCGGTGATTTCACTTCTGCATTGGTAATCTACTTAGTACCCGCCTTTTTTTCAGGATTCTACCTCGCACCAACCTTCGCTATGGTTCAATCATTAGTAAAGCCCGAAATGCGTGCAGTCGCTGCGGCAATTTGTCTATTCTTACTTAATATTATTGGACTCGGTCTTGGCCCTCAAGGTGTTGGAATTCTCAGCGACGTATTAAGTGACGAATACAGGAAAGAGTCGCTACGCTATTCCTTGATGATTTTTTCAACCGTTAACATTTGGTGTGCTTTCCATTACTTTATGGCAGGAAAGACCCTAACTAACGACATCAAGAAGGCTAGCGAATAACGCGGAACAACGGGGTCGGAGTAATTACCCGGGGTAAAGTACTGGGGTAAAGTACCGTGGATCAACTTATCGCTATGGGAACGCCTTAAACGGTAGAGGTAACGAATGCCAGCTGTGTTTCGCGTGACCCGAAGCCCACGATATTCTCCAAGGTCGGCCACGATCTTTCCCATGCGTATCTTTTTGATACCAAGGGCCGAGAGTGGTTTAGAATGAGCTGAGTCATGCCGGTCTCCTTTATCGGATGATTCCGGTATAGGGCGTTACCTTAAACAGGGCACACTTGTGTAACCTTGGCTAGGTAAATGTGAACAAACGAGCACCACCGCTAAAGAACAATTGTTCATACAAGAGAATGAAATAAGATAGATTACAGGGAAATGGCCCGCGATAAATGGGCAGTACAGAACAACACCATACACCGATGAAGCGGGAGTATGTGCACCCCCATTAATAAAGGGCCGCAGGCGACAAGAACTACAGATGTTATACCAGACGTTACACTTGGCCCCAAAAAACACTTAAACCAGCCTGCCCCACTCCAGGTTTTAGCCAAGCGACACCTGCTCGCAGAAGCGTTTAACTGGTGTGACTGCCAGGAGACTGGCCTTAACTACTGCCCCGTTTCATAACACGAGAAGTTAAAGAACGTCTCGTTGTTGATATAGTTCAGGTTCAGTAATCGCAAGTCCTCGGATGCGTTTGCGATCACCAGACTCGCTGTTCCATTCCAGGTATCGTCTACCAGGCTCGATAGCTGGTCGCGATTACGGAAGACTTGACTTTTAGGCGCTAACGATTCGAGCAGTATTGGGTTCTCAGCGCCTATAACACCGCCCGCAGCATTATGGAGCGACCCTCTGATGTCCGCTAAAGCAGTATCTCCGGTATTGATAAAGCGCACGTAAGTCATGTCTGTTTTATCAAAACCACCAACGTTATGTGCCTGATCTTGGCGAACACAGTTGGTGTTGCTGATCAGCCCACTCGGGCTGGTTAACTTCGTCATCAAAGCAAAAGTATCAGAACCTTGCACTTCCAGCATTGCCGGTCCTGACCAGGGTGAGACATTAAACGCGGCTTCAATATCCGATGAAGAGATCACCACCCTGCCCTTGGGTGCAATGGTACTGCCGTGTAACGGCTGATTAGCTTCGCCTAACTGCGAGCCATCCTTACTGTATAACGTTCCTGTCAGCTGTTGTGCCGTGTCTGAAGTGTTCACCAAATGTGT
>Ga0206679_10001288_pt1 | contig 20686 bp, 15 predicted proteins | sample M110012015metaG_FD_155464 | JGI IMG/M metagenome (GOLD analysis project Ga0206679, IMG submission 155464) | Ammonia-oxidizing marine archaeal communities from Monterey Bay, California, United States - M1 100m 12015 | ecosystem: Environmental > Aquatic > Marine > Intertidal zone | place: USA... | reverse complement strand
ACCACGGCGGCGCCGGCGACCACGGCTGCGCCGACGACCACGGCTGCGCCGACGACCACGGCTGCGCCGACGACCACGGCTGCGCCGACGACCACGGCTGCGCCGACGACCACGACTACGACGACGACGCTGCCCGACCTGCGCCACGAGTTCGTGGCGCTCGAGGGGGTTCCGGGCGTCACCGACACGGAGATCCGGTTCGCCGTCATCGGTATCCGGTCGAACAATCCCCTCGGCACCTGCATCCTCGACTGCTACCTGGACGGGATCCGGTCCTACTTCGAGTACCGCAACGCCGAGGGCGGCCTGTTCGGCCGCGAACTCGTGGTCCACGAGGAACTCGACGACGAGTTGCTCCAGAACCAGATCCGGGCCCTCGAGGTGATCGCCGGAGAGGACTCGTTCGCGGCGTTCAGCGCCACGCTGGTCGCCAGCGGCTGGGGCGACCTCGACGAGGCCGCCATTCCGACCTACGTCTGGAACATCCACGCAACGGAGTCCGCCAACCGCTTCAACATCTTCGGGCACATCCCGGCGATGTGCGCCGAGTGCACCCAGCGCCATGTGCCGTACCTGGCGAAGATCTCCGGTGCCACGAAGGCGGCCTCGCTGGGCTACGGCATCAGCGAGAACTCGAAGGTCTGCGCCCAGTCGGTGGCCGCCTCCATCGATCGGTATTCGGCCGACATCGGTGTCGAGATGGGCTACTTCAACGACAGCATGGACTACGGCCTTCCCAACGGAATCGCCCCAGAGGTGACGGCCATGATGGAGGCGGGCGTCGACTTCGTCTCCACCTGCATGGACCTCAACGGCATGAAGACCATGGCACAGGAGATGAAGCGACAGGGCATGGAAGCGGTCCTCTACCACCCCAACACCTACAACCACCCGTTCGTCGCCGAGGCGGGCGACCTGTTTGACGGCGACTACGTGGCGCCCCAGTTCGAGCCCTTCGAGGCGGACAGTGGCAACGAATCGGCGGCGGCGTTCCAGGCACAGATGGCGTCCGAGGGAAGGGAACTGTCGGAGTTGGCAATGATCGGTTGGATCAACGCGCACACGGCCTTCGAGGCGCTGCTGGGTGTCGGTCCCGAGTTCGATCGTGCGTCCGTGATCGCCGAGATGAACGGTCGGACCTCCTGGGACGCAGGCGGCCTCATCGTGCCGATCGACTGGACCCGCCAGCACGTGCCGCCGACACCGGACGACCAGTCCAACGGCTACCTGCTGGAGTGTGCAGCGTCCCTGCGAATGAGCGGTGGGGCAATGGAGACGGTTGCTGATCCGGCGACCCCGTGGATCTGCTGGGACAATGCAGACCAGGCGTGGTCGGAGCCACAGCAGGTTTCCTTCGGGGGCTGACCGGGGGACGCCCAACGGCCATGGTGCTTGCAGCAGGAACCGGAGCCGATGTGCTCCGTGCCGTCCTGCAGGGGACCCCACCCGGGGCGGTGTACGCCCTCGTCGCCCTCGGCTTCGTCCTGACCTACAAGACCTCGGGGGTCTTCAACCTGGCGTTCGGGGCGCAGGCCTTCGTCTCGGCGGCGATGTACTTCCAGGCACGCGTCGAGTGGGGGTGGTCGACGGTCCCGGCACTGATCCTGGCAGTGTTCGTACTGGCGCCCCTGATCGGTTTTCTCATGGAGCGACTGATCTTCCGGCACCTCAGAACAGCCTCGGCGGTCTCGAAACTGGTGGTGGCGATCGGGTTGTCGGTGGCGCTGCCGAGCCTCTTCGAGACGCTGACCGGCTTCTCCGGCATCGCCGGGAAGACGCCCGAGGGCCTCGTCCCCGATGGTGCCAACGTGTTCTACGATCCGCTCGGCGTCTACCCGTTCAGCCGGGACGAACTGGTTGCGCTCGGCGTGGCGGTCGTCGGCATGCTGGGCCTGGGCGCCCTGTTCCGGTTCACTTCCCTGGGCCTCGCCATGCGCGCCGTCGTCGAGAGTCCCCGGATGACCGAGTTGGCCGGGATCGACGCCGACCGGGTGTCCTCGGTGGCCTGGATGCTGTCCAGCTTCTTCGCGGGCATGGCCGGCGTGCTGATCGCTCCCCGGTTCAACACCCTGATGGCACCCGACTTCTTCCACCTCGTGGTCGTGGCCATCGCCGCTGCGGCGATCGGGCGACTCGTGAGCCTTCCCCGGGCGCTCCTCGGGGGCCTCGGGCTCGGGATCTTCATCGCCCTGTTCCGGACGTTCCTCCCGAGGTGGTCGGTCGACCTTCCATGGTTGGAGCCGTTCCAGGACAACCTGACCCCCTCGATGCCGTTCGTGGTCCTGTTCGGCGTGCTCGTGCTGTGGCCGGCGATCCGCCGGTCGCCGGCTGCCGCCGACCCGCTATCGGGCGTCGACCCGCCGCCGCCTTCGCTGGCGTCGACGACCCGCAGTGTGACCCTGACCAGGGCCGCCCGCGTGTTCGGCGTCTGCTTCCTGCTCCTGGTTGGGCTGACGGTCTGGTTCCGCGGCGATGTCGTCTGGGTCCACCTGGTCACCCAGGCCATCATCATGTCGATCATCTTCCTCTCGGTCACGGTCATCACCGGCCTCGCCGGGCAGATCTCGCTGTGTCAGGGGACCTTCGCCGCCATCGGCGCCCTGACGGTGTTCCAGTTGGCGGACCGCTGGGACGTGTCGGTCCTCGCAGCAGCGTTGGTCGGTGCTGCCATCGCAGCCGTGGTGGGTGCACTCCTGTCCATCCCCGTCCTACGACTCGGCGGCATCTGGCTGGCCATCGCCACGCTGGCGTTCGCCTTCTTCTTCGATGCCGTGATGCTCAAGTTCTCCTGGGTGGGTGGCGGCGGCTCGTCGTTGTTGCAGGGACACCGAGTCCCCAGACCGGTGCTCGGTCCCTGGGACTTCGCCGACGACCAGCGCTTCCTCGCCCTCGTAGTGGTGGTCTTCACCGTGGTCAGCATTCTCGTGATCCGGATCCGCGAGGGGACGACCGGGCTCACGCTGCGCGGCCTGAGGGGCAGCGAGGTGGCGGCCGAATCGATCGGGGTGTCGCCGGCACGGGCTCGGATGGTCGCCTTCGCCCTCTCGGCGGCGATCGCCGGCCTCGGTGGAGGGCTGTTGGCGATCCACCAGGAGAACGTCAACTACGGCAACAACTTCACGCCGACCGCGGCCCTCTTCTGGGTGGTGCTTGTCGTCACCCTGAGCGCCCGGACCGTGGAGGGCGCGGCCCAGGCTGGTGCGGCGTTTTCACTGTTCAATGCCGTGATCCTGCGGGGCGCGGGCCTCGCCTGGATCACGAGGGGCCACCTGCCCGGGTTCTTCCCGCTGTCGCCGAAGTGGCGGTTCGTGCTGTTCGGCCTTGCGTCGATCCAGTTCGCCCGGCATCCCGAGGGCCTCGTCGAGCACGGCAAGCGGCGGGCGACGGTTGGCGTCGAGGCACGGCTGGCGGCCCGACGGGAGCGGGCCTCGTTACAGGACGCGGATGGGGGCGAGCAGCCATGACCTCCCTGTTCGAGGCGACCGGAGTCCAGAAGTCCTTTTCCGGCATCCGTGCGTTGGAGGATGTCTCCCTGCGCGTCGACGCCGGCGAGAGGGTGGGCCTCATCGGACCCAACGGCGCCGGCAAGACGACGTTCTTCAACTGCGTGCTCGGCGTGCTTCGGCCGGACGCCGGGCGAATCCTGCTGGATGGCGAGGACATCGGTGGCCTGCCGGTCCACCGACGGGCTCGTCGGGGGATCGGCCGGACGTTCCAGCGCATCGAGTTGTTCGCGGACATGACGGTGCGGGAGCACCTCCTGCTCGCCGACCGGGTCCGTCGCGGTGAGGGCTCGCTGTTGCGCGACCTGTTCGGGCGGGGTGTCTCGGATGCCGACGAGCGGCTCCGGTGTGGCGAGGTCCTCGAACTACTCGGCCTCGGTGACCTGGCCGACGAGCCGGTCGAGGCGTTGAGCCTCGGCCAGGGTCGACTCGTCGAGGTCGGACGGGCCCTGATGACCGAACCCCGCCTACTGCTCGCCGACGAGCCGTCGTCGGGCCTCGACCGCGAAGAGACCGACGCCCTGGCGGCGACCCTGCGCGAGGTGCAGGGAGACCGGGGGTTTGCCGTCCTGCTGGTCGAGCACGACGTTGAGTTGGTGGCGTCGTTCACCGAACGGACGTACGTGCTCGACTTCGGACACCTCATCTCCGAGGGGTCGACAGCCGAGGTGATGGCCGACGAGAAGGTCCGCCAGGCGTATTTCGGCGACGTCGAGGGGGAGAGCGGCTCATGACGCCCGCACTCGAACTCCGGGCGGTCGAGGCCGGCTACGGCCCCTTCCGGGCGCTCTTCGGCGTGACGCTCAGTGTCCCGCCGGGAGGTGCGGTGGCCCTGCTGGGTGCCAACGGGGCTGGGAAGACCACGGTTGCCCGGGTGGCGAGCGGCCTGCTTGTGCCGTCATCGGGCTCGGTCCACGTGGACGGCAGGGATATGACGGGTGAGCGGACGTTCCGCTATGCGCGTGCCGGTGTGGCCCATGCCCCTGAGGGGCGCTCGGTGTTCGCCACGTTCACCGTCGAGGAGAACCTGACCCTGTCCTTCCAACGACTGCTGGGATCGGAGGGCCTGAAAGACGGCCTGGAGCGTGCCTACTCGATCTTTCCCCGTCTGGGCGAACGGCGCCGGCAGGTCGCCGGCACCCTCTCGGGCGGCGAGCAGCGGATGCTGTCGATGGCCCGGGTCCTGGTCGAGGCTCCGCCGGTGCTCGTCGCCGACGAGTTGTCACTCGGCCTGGCACCGATCGTCATCGACGAGATCTATGCGACGCTCGAGGCGATCCGGGCCACCGGGACGGCGATGCTCATCGTCGAGCAGCACGTTGGCCATGCCCTCGCCCTGTGCGACCACGTCGTGCTGCTCGACAACGGAACCGTCGCCTGGGAAGGGCCTGCGGTCGAGGCCGCCGACGTCGTCGTGTCCCGGCTGTTCGAGAAGTCGGGCGGGTGACACGATGAGCCTCGTGGACCTCGACGGAATGCTTGCATGCATCGAGTTCGAGGACCTGGGCGATGGCCGTTGGACGGCACCCCACCTGCAGATGGACTACCGGCGGATCTTCGGCGGCCAGTTACTCGCCCAGACGGTGGTGCTGGCGGCCGCCTCGGCACCGGACAAGGCCGTGCGATCGCTGTCGTGCGTGTTCCCCCGCGAGGGGAGTCTCGACGAGTCCCTCGAGTACCAGGTCGAGGCGGTACATGACGGGCGCTCCTTCGCCACCCGGCGGATCACCGGCACGCAGGGTGATCGGGTGTGCCTCATGGCCCAGGCTTCGCTGCATGTCGCGGAGGAGGGACCGGAGCACGGTGACCCCCTGCCGGACGTCGGGCGCCCAGAAGAAGCACAGGCGACCGAACTCTCGATGATCCCGTGGTCCTGCCGGGTCGTCGGCGGGGTGGACCTCAGGGACCGCGGGGTCGGGCCGGCCGAGTTCCGCTTCTGGACCCGCGTCGACCGGGAACTCCCGGATGATGCCGCCGTCCATCAGGCGCTCCTCGCCCATGCCACGGACCTGACCGTGATCGGCACGGCGCTGCGTCCGCACGACGGACTCAGCCAGGCGGACTCGACGGTCCGGCTGGCGACGGCGGTGACCGCCCACCAGGTCGTGTTCCACCGGGCCTTCCGGCTCGACGACTGGTGCCTCGTCGACCAGTGCAGTCCCGTCGCTGCCGGCGCCCGGGCGTTCGGCACCGGCAATGTGTTCGGTGCCGACGGCCACCTGGTCGCCTCGTTCACCCAGGAGTCGATGATCCGGCCGACGGTGCCGGCCCAGGACGCCTCGTGACCGTCGAGTTCGACCCCTTCAGTCGGGACTTCTTCGACGATCCGTACGCCACGTACGCTCGCCTGCGCGACGAGGCTCCCTGCTACCACAGCGAGCGTTACGACTTCTACGCCTTGAGCCGCTACGAGGATGTCGTGGCCGCACACCGCGACCATGACACCTTCATCTCCAGTCGGGGGCTCACCTACGAACAGTTGAGCGACCCCGACGCCGATGTACCGGCGTCGATCATCACGATGGATCCGCCGGACCACACCCGGTACCGGAAACTCGTCAGCCGGGCCTTCACACCGAGGGCGATGGCCGGCTGGGAGGACCTGGTACGCGGCATCGTGTCGGGATACCTGGAGCCGCTCGTGGGTGAGCCGTCCTTCGACCTCGTCGGCGAGTTCGCCGGCCCCTTCCCCGTCGAGGTGATCTCGGCGATCCTCGGGGTGCCGGAGGGCGACCGCCAACAGATCCGCCACTGGACCGACACAATGCTCCGGCGCGAGGAGGGCGAAGCGGCGAGCGGCGCCGCCGCCCAGGAGGCGGGAATCGCCCAGACCATGTACTTCCTCGAACTGGTGGCCGAGAAGCGGCGCTACCCGGGCGACGACATGCTGAGTGCGCTCGTCGCCGCCGAGGTCGAGACGGGTGACGGGGGAACAGCCTCGCTCCACGACATCGAGATCGCCGCCTTCGGGACCCTGCTCGGTGCGGCGGGGAGCGAGACGGTCACCAAGCTGGTCGGCAACGCCGCCGTCCTGTTCCATCGGAATCCCGACCAGTGGCGGCTCGTGAAGGATGGCTCCGAACTCCATGCCGACGCCGTCGAGGAGATTCTGCGCTACTGGCCACCGTCGCAGTATCAGGGAAGGTGTTCGGCGGTCGAGAGCGAGTGGCATGGGGTGACGGTGCCTTCCGGAAAGCCGGTGTTCCTCCTGACGGGCGCGGCGACCCACGACGAACGGGCCTACGAGGACCCGGACCGGTTCGACGTCCGACGGGAGCAGGCATTGGCGATCGGCCTCGGGCACGGGGTGCATGCCTGCCTCGGAGCCGCCCTGGCCCGGCTGGAGAGCCGGGTTGCGATCGGGGAGATGGCTGCACGCCTACCGGATTTCGCCGTCGACGAGGCAGGGTGCGAACGGGTCCAGATGTCGAACGTGGCCGGCTACTCGAAGGTCCCGGTGCATACCGGTCACTGAGCTGATCGGGCAGGGTTCGTCATGGTCCGGGGTCCACTCGTAGCGTCACCGAGGTGCAGGTAGGGGAAGGGACGGCGGTCGAGCGACGGGCGTGGTTGGCACTTGCGGTGTCGACGCTGGCGGCGCTGCTGACGGTCATCGACATCTCCATCGTGAACGTGGCGTTTCCCTCGATCCGGCGCGACCTCGGAGCGTCGGAGGTGGGCTTGTCTTGGGTCCTTTCCGGCTACTCGGTGGCGGTCGGCGCCTTCCTGCTGGTCGCCGGACGGCTTGCCGACCAACGCGGTCGTCGGCGGATGTTCCTGATCGGCGTCACCGTCTTCGTCCTGGGGTCGTTGTGCTGCGGGCTGGCACCCACGACCGGATTCCTGATCGCAGCACGCGTCCTCCAGGGGATCGGCAGTTCGGTGATCGGCCCCACCTCGCTGTCGATGGTCCTGCCCGACTTCCCCGTGGAGCGTCGGTCGATGGTGCTCGGCATCTGGGGGGCGTCGGCAGCCCTCGGGGCGGCGCTGGGGCCCTCGGTCGGCGCCGTCCTCCTCGACCTGTTGTCCTGGCGGTGGGTGTTCCTCGTCAACGTCCCGATCGGCGCCCTACTGCTTGTTCTCACTCCCCGGTTCGTTCGGGAGAGCCGGGACCCCGATGCCACCGGACGGTTCGACGTGCTCGGAGTGCCGGCCGGCACCCTCGGCGTGGCGCTCGTCCTGGTGGCGGTGGTGCAGGGCGGCAGCTGGGGCTATGGATCGGGGGCGACCCTGGCGTCGGCGCTGGTCGGGGTCCTGTTCATGGGCGTTGTCTTGGTGCGCTCGATGACGCATGCGGAGCCGTTGCTCGACCTGAGCCTCTTCCGGATCCGGTCGTTCTGGTCGGCCGCATCGGGGCAGGTCTTCTTCACCACCGCGTTCATCAGCATCATCCTGTTCAACACGCTCCTCCTCCAGGAGTTGTGGAACTGGTCGCCGCTGGCGGCCGGCTTCGGCGTCGTGCCCGGCCCTGCGTTGGCCGCGGTGATCGGTGGCCCGGTGGGTTCGATCGCCGACCGGGTCGGCCACCGGAACCTGCTGGTGTTCGGGTGCACGGCCGCCGGGCTCTCACCGGCCTGGCTGTGGTTGCGGGTGGGTGCTGAGTCCGACTACGCCTCCGACGTCCTGCCGGCGCTGATGTTTCTCGGCGTGGGCGTGTCGTGCACGTTCGCGACGTTCAGTTCACTCGGCCTCCGGGAGGTGCCGTCGGCACGATTCGGCACGGCAAGCGCCACGCTGCGCACGACCTCGACCCTCGGGTTCGCCATCGGCGTGGCCATTGGAATGGCGGTCTTCGATGCGGCACTTCCCCTGGGGCCCCTGGTCGCCTTCGACCGGGCGTGGGCCTTCATGGCCGTCACGATGTTCGTCGGGGCTGCCTTCTGTGCGATCGCCTGCCCGGGGCGCATGGCGACGACGTCGTCCCGGGTCCGGGTCGGGTCCTAGGCGGCTGCTCCCAGGCTCACCGGAAGTGTGCTGCGTCCCCGCAGGATTATCCGGGCGTTGAAGGTCGGCTCAGCCGCCAGGGCCAGACCGGGGAAGCGCCGCACGAACCGGGTGATGGCGATCTCCCCCTCGAGTCGGGCCAGCGCCGCTCCCAGGCAGTGGTGGACACCGCTGCCGAATGACACGTGGCGGACCGCATCCGCCCGGGTGACGTCGAGGGTGTCTGCGGTGTCCCCCCAGAAGGCAGGGTCCCGATTGGCGCTGCCGAGCGCCGTCAGGATCGTCTCGTTCGCTTCCACGAGGACACCGGAGATCTCGGCATCGTGGAGGAGGCGGCGTCCGGAGGTCTGCACCGGGCTGTCCCAGCGGAGGAGTTCGTCGGCGAGGGTCGCATCGACCGAGGGATCGTCTCGGACGAGTGCCAACTGGTCCGGCTGCTCGAGCAGGGCATGGATCCCGTTGCCGATCAGGTTGACCGTTGTCTCGTGGCCCGCCACGAACAGGAGGGAGACCATCGAGAGGAGTTCCGGCGTCGACATGCGATCGCCCTCCTCCTCGGCTTCGACGAGATGCGTGAGCAGGTCGTCGCCCGGGTTCCGACGCTTCTGCTCGACGGCGTCGGCAAGGTAGGCGTCCATCCGGGCGCCGCCGTCGAGGGCAGCGGTCACCTGTTCGGGGGTGAGGAAAGGCTCGAGCGTCTGTGTGATGGCGTGGGACCAGCCCCGGACCATGGCCATGTCGGTGTCGGGCAGCCCGAGCATGGCGTGGATCACGGCGAACGGGATCACGAAGGCGTACTCGCCGATCAGGTCGATCTCGTCCTGCCCGGCGAGCTCGTCGAGCAGGTCGTCGACGATGGCGGAGGTCTGTTCGCGCATCCGGCCGATCGAACGGGGGGTGAAGGTTCGTTGCACGAGCCCCCGCAGGCGGGTGTGGTCGGGCGGGTCCAGGCCGAGGATCGACGGCTCCCGCTGGGCGCGGAGCACCTGGAGTGGGCGCATGTGTTCGGGCACCTCGGCGTTGGTCTCGAATTGACGGACTGAGGTTTCGGTGTCGCGTAGCACCCGGTGGACGTCTTCGTAGCGGGACACGAGGAGGGTGCCGATCGGTGTCCGGTGCACGGGATCCTCGTCGCGGAGCCTTGCATAGGTGGGATAGGGGTCGACGAGGAACTCGGGGTCGAACGGGTTCCAGGATGGGACGGTCCGGACGTCGGTCATGGGGCGGACGATACCGACGGTCGCCCGACCGGGGCGAGACGGGGCTCAGAGCGCAGCGCCGACCCGGTGGCCGCTGCGCACGGCGCCCTCGATGTACCACTCCTCGCCTGCGTCGCCGACTACGTGGACCTCGTGGCCGGCGGCCAGGAGGGTGTCGGCGAGCGAGCGGTCCGCCCGCACCCCGCCGGCGATGACCACCGTGTCGGCATCGAGCCGGAGGGTCGCATCGCCGTGTCGGTACTCGACCTGGGTGGGCGAGATGGCGGTTGTCTCGGCTTCGGTGTGGAACACCACGCCGGCGCTCCGGGACTCGTGGAGGACTCGCCACCGTCGTGGGTGGGCCATGGCGCTCGCTGGTTGGGTGCCGGGCTCGAGCACGTGGACCGTGCGTCCCCGCTCGGCGAGGAAGTGCGCCAACTCGGTGCCGACGAGGTCGCCGTGGACGATCACGACGCGGCGGCCGATGGGCATCCAGAACCGGGAAAGGGACCGGACCCGGCCCATGTCCCTGGTGAGGCCGAGGAGGCGCCCCGCACCGAGGGCCAGTCGCGTCAGGGGTCCGGGGCGGCGTGCACCGAGGTCACCGTCGCCGGTGAGTAGTGCCCGGAGGTCGTCACCGGACAGCACGTGGGGGAGGTCCATGCCGGGCAGGTCGGGTCGGTCCCGCCGGGCGCCGGTGGCGACCACGACGGCGTCGGGTGCGAGCGCGGCGATCACCTCGGCGTCGGCCCTCACGCCGGTCCGGACGTCGACACCGGCATCGGCGATCGCGGCGCTGAGGAAGTCGACGAACTCGCCGTTGAGCGGGGTCGTGAGCGACGAGAAGCGTGCGGTGCCACCGAGACGCTCCGCGGCCTCGAGCAGGGTGACGCGGTGTCCACGTTCGGCCGCTACCCGGGCACATTCCATTCCACCCGGTCCGCCCCCGACCACGACGACGTGCCGTGGCGAACTTGCTGGTGACGGGTCGGGTTCGCCATAGTGGCCGAGCCGTGCGTTGACCGCACAAACGGGCCGACCGCTCCAGAAGTTCTGGGCGACGCAGACGAAGCAGTTGATGCAGGGGCGCACCAGGTCGGGCCTGCCGGCGTTGAGGCGGCGGACCAGGTCGGGGTCGGCCAGGAGTTGCCGGCCCATCGACACGAAGTCGGCGCCGCCCTCGCCGAGGATGCGTTCGGCATCCGGGGGTCGGATCCGACCGACGGCGAGCACGGGAACGTTGACCGCCGCCTTCACGGCCCGGGCCAGGCCCTCATACTGGTTGGGCTGCCAGGGAAGGGGTGCGTCGGTGAACCCGATGCCAGTTCCCGATGACGATGTGGCCGAGACGTGGATGGCATCGGCGCCGGCAGTGGCCGCAGCCCTGGCGTGGCCGGCGGCGTCATCGATGGTGATGCCGTTCTCGACGCCGTACTCGTGGCCGTCGAGGCGCACGATGACCGCGAAGTCCGTACCGCACCGGTCGCGCACAGCGGCGACGACCTCGACGAGGAGTCGGGTTCGGCCCTCGAGCGAACCGCCGTACGCATCGTCCCGGCGGTTCCATGCCGGGGACAGGAACGTGGAGAGGAGGTAGCCGTGGGCGGCGTGCACCTCGATCCCGTCGAATCCAGCCTGCTGCACCCGTGCGGCGGCGTCGGCGAAGTCGCGAACGATGCCCTCGAGTTGTCCGGCCGTCGCCTCGGCGTAGGTGGCCATCTGGCCGCCGGTGAGGGTCGCCATCCGCAACAACTCGTCCATCGTCGTGTCGGCCATCATCCCCCGGGGGTCCGACGGAGGCGGTGGGAGCGACGGAATCAACGCCGGCCTCCCCTCGGAGACGTCGACGCTCGACGTCTTGCCGTGGTGGCAGACCTGGACGACGATTTTCGCACCATGGGCATGGACGGCATCGGCAAGCCGCCGGAGGTCCGGGACCACGCCATCGTGCGAGAGTGCGGGTTGGTGGCGGGCGGTCGCCCCGTACGGGTACGAGACAGCAGATGTCTCGACGATCAGGAGCCCGACGCCACCCCTTGCCCGGGCCTCGTAGTGGGCGACGGTCTCGTCGGTGACCAGGCCCTCGTCGGTGCAGTTGTTCTGGTCCATGGCCGGGAGCACGACCCGGTTCCGGAGTTCCATCCCCCCGATCCGCCCGGGAGCAAGCAGGTTCGGAAACGAGTCGGCCACGTCCGTCATCTTGGCGGATTGGTGCCGCTCTGCCCAACGCGGCTCGCCTGTGTCCCGCTTTTGGCCGCTGTGTCGGTGGTTGCCTTCTGCACGGTGACGCAGGCGTGGGACCGCCAGGTGCTGGCCTACTGAAACTGAAACGGAGACGACGACAAAGGAGGGGAACTCAGCGTTTGCCGTTGGGGGTGAGTTTCCTGAGGGACTTCTGGCGCCAGTCCTCGGTGGTGTCGACGGCGTTGAAGGTGAAGCAGTGGATGCCCACGATGTCGAGTTCGTCGGCGACGGCTGACAGGGGGGCGACCAACTTGTTGGGGTTGTATCCGCCGGGGGAGAGCAGGCGGATGACCGAGGCCCGGTTCTTCTTGAGGTAGCGGGCCGAGTGGCCGATGCCGAGCCGGAGCGAGATGGTCAGCAGCTTGGTTCGGTCGACCGCTCCGGGTACGCCGAGGTGGCAGGGGAGCGTCAAGCCGGCGGACCGACGCTGCCTCAGCCAGTCGCGGATCGTCTCGGCGTCGAAGCACATCTGGGTGGCCATGTAGCCCTCGAGGCCGGCCTCGACGATCATCTCCTGCTTCTCCATCTGGGCATCGAGGAGGGCCTGCTCGGGGATGGTGGAGTGGCCGTCGGGATACGAGCCGATGCCGACCACGTCGATGTCGGGCCGACGATCCAGGAACGAACGCAGGAATCCGGCGGCATCGGTGAAGGGGCCACGGGGGTCGGCGTCTCCGCCGACCACGAACACCTTCCTGATGCCCTGCTCGTTGACCCGCTGCACGATGCTGTCGACGTGCGCCTCGTCCTCGACCATGCGGGCGGCGAAGTGCGGGATCGTGGTGTGGCCGTCGTCGGCGAACGTGGCACACAGGTCGAGCGTGTCATCGATCGTCTTGGCGGGTGAACAGGTCACCGAGATCGTCGAATTCTCCGGCAGGAACGCCGCCTGGTCGTGGACGTTCTTGAGCGGGATCAACTCATAGGTCATGTCCGCGAGCAGTCGCCGATGGGTGGCCTTCTCCGCCTGTGAGCGGATGGGGCCCTTTCTGGGTGGGGTCGAATCTGAAGCTCCACTCATCGTGGCGCGACCTCCTCGTGACTTCGTGGCCGGGTGGCGGAGCGCCGCCGGGCTGATGCTGCCGTCCGGCTCAACTAAGGCCGACGATCTCACCGTGCTCGTCGATGTCGATCCCTGCGGCGCCGGGCGTCTTGCCGAGCCCGGGCATCGTGCGCATGTCGCCACAGATCGGGTACACGAACCCGGCGCCGACCGAGGCCCGCACCTCGCGCACGGGAAGGGTCCAGCCGGTCGGCGCTCCCTTGAGGGCCGGATCCGACGAGAGTGAGAGGTGCGTCTTGGCGATGCAGACGGGCAGGTTGCCGAAGCCGTTGGCCTCGTAGGTGTCGATCTGCTTGTTGGCGGCAGGTGAGAATTCGGCGCCGTCGGCGCCGTACACCTTGATGGCCACGGTGCGGATCTTGTCGCGTAGCGACATCTCGTCCGGGTAGAGCACCTGGAAGTTGGACGGCTCGTCGGCCGCCTCGGCGACGGCCTCCGCCAACTCGGCGGCACCGGAGCCACCGTCGGCGAAGTGCGTGGTTATGGCGGCGCGGGCGCCGTACTCCTGGGCGATCTCGTGGATGGCCTGGATATCGATGTCGTGGTCGCCCGGGAACACGTTGATCGCGACCACCGGGGAGACGCCGTGGACCTGCATGTTCTCGAGTTGCTTGCGCAGGTTGTCGCCGCCCTGGTGGACCTCGTCGGGGTTCTCGAGGAGGAGTGCCTCGGGCAGCGGCTTGCCGGCGATGATCTTGTGGTTGCCGGAGTGGGCCTTGAGGCCGCGCACGGTGGCGACCAGGACCGCGGCATCGGGGGCGATGCCCGAGGCACGGCACTTGATGTTGAAGAAGCGTTCGGCGCCCATGTCGGCGCCGAAGCCGGCCTCGGTGAGGAGGAAGTCGCCGGTGTGGATGCCGATCTGGTCGGCCACGATCGACGAATTGCCGGTGGCGATGTTGCCGAACGGACCGCAGTGGACCAGCGCCGGCGTGCCCTCGAGGGTCTGCATGAGGTTCGGCTTGATGGCCTCGCGCAGGATGACGGTCATCGAGCCGGCGACCTGCAGGTCCTCGGCGGTGATCGGTGTGCCGGCCTTGCTGTAGCCGACGACAATGCGGCCCATGCGGGCGCGCAGGTCCTGGAGGCTGGTGCAGAGGGCGAGGGCCGCCATGACCTCGGAGGCGGCGGTGATGTCGAAGCCGGTCTCCCGGGGGATGCCGTCGAGGCGGCCGCCCATGCCGACCACGATGTTGCGCAGGGCCCGCTCGTTGATGTCGAGGACCCGCCGCCAGGTGATGTTGTGGAGGTCGAGTCCCAGTTCGTTGCCGTGGAAGAGGTGGGCGTCGAGCATTGCCGAGCACATGTTGTGGGCAGCGGTTACGGCGTGCATGTCGCCGGTCAGGTGGAGGTTGAACAACTCCATCGGGACGACCTGGCTGTAGCCGCCGCCGGCGGCGCCGCCCTTGATCCCGAAGGTCGGACCCATGGAGGGCTGGCGGATGGCGATGGTGGCCTTCTTGCCGATGTGGCTGAAGCCCTGGCCGAGGCCGACGGTCGTGGTGGTCTTGCCCTCGCCGAGCGGCGTGGGGGTGATGGCCGAGACGACGACGTAGCGCGCCTTCGGGCGGTCGCCCATGGCCTCGATGGCGTCGAGCTTGATCTTGGCGGCGCCGTCGCCATAGGGCTCGAGGTATTCGCGCGGGATGCCGGCGGTGTCGGCGATTTCGGCTAGCGGACGGATCGTGGCGTTGCGGGCGATTTCGAGGTCGGAGGGGAAAGACATCGTTGGCTCTCTCTGGTCGGGTTGGCTTGGTGGAGAACGAAGGGGAGCTCGACGGTGGGTCGCAGGACGGGAGGGCGGTTCGGGCCGCGGCGAGTGTAGTGAAGGGAAGGCAGACAGCCCACCTAGAGGAAAGAACCTCCCCTGAGGAGGCAGGTCCAGGTGGGTGGGAGGCCTAGACGAACGAGTCGGGCAGCACGTCCTTTCTCCGGGCGATGAACTCGAGCAGGGCCTCGTCGACGGCCTCGTCGATGGCTGGCGCCTCGTAGTCGGCCAGCATCTGCTTCCAGATCCCGTTGGCCCGCTGGGCGGCGTCGAGGCTGCCGTCCTCTTCCCACTGTTCGAAGCTGTCGTTGTTGGCGACCTCCGAGCGTGCGAAGGCGGTCTCGAAGTTGGCGTAGGTGTGGGCGGTGCCGAGGAAGTGCTGGCCCGGGCCGACCTCGCGGATGGCGTCCATCGCCTGGCCGTTCTCCGACAGGTCGACGCCGTCGACGAACCTCGCCATCAGGCCGCACTGGTCGGCGTCGATGACGAACTTTTCGTAGCCCATGGCCAGGCCGCCCTCCAGCCAACCGGCGGCATGCAGCATGAAGTTGACGCCGCCCATCATCGCCGGGATCAGGGTGGCCATGCTCTCGGCGGCAGCCTGGGCATCGGGGACCTTCGAGGCGCAGAGGTTGCCGCCCGATCGGAACGGGACGCCGAGACGACGGGCCAGCGCCGCCACCGTGTAGAGCACCAGCGCCGGTTCCGGCGTGCCGAAGGTCGGGGCGCCGGTCTGCATCGACATGGACGAGGCGAACGACCCGAACACCATGGGGGCGCCGGGCCGGACCAGTTGGACGAACGCCATCCCGGCAAGCGCCTCGGCAAGGGTCTGGGCGGCGACGCCGGCGACCGTGACGGGTGCCATGGCGCCGGCGAGGATGAACGGGCTGATCATCGTCGCCTGCATGTTGCGCGCATAGACCTCGGCGGCACCGAGCATCGAGGCGTCCCATGCCATGGGCGACGAGGCGTTGATCAGGCTCGTCATCACAGTGTTTCCTTCGACGAAGTCGTCACCGAAGGCGATCCTGGCCAGGTCCACCGAGTCCTGGGCCCGCTCGGTGGCGGTGACGGAGCCCATGAACGGCTTGTCGCTGTAGCGGAGGTGGGCGTACACCATGTCGAGGTGCCGCTTGTGGACCGGGATGTCGACCGGCTCGCACACCGTGCCCCCCGACAGGTGCATGTGGGGACTCTGGTAGGCCAGCTTCACGAAGTTGTGGAAGTCGCCGATCGTGGCGTAGCGACGACCCTCGTCGAGGTCGTGGACGAAGGGCGAGCCGTAGGCGGGCGCGAACACTGTGGCGTTGCCGCCGACCTGCACGCTGCGGGCCGGATTGCGTCCGTGGTGCGTGTAGACGGCGGGAGCGCTGGCAGTGATGATCTCCCGACACATGCCCCGGGGGAACCGCACCCGTTCGCCGTCGACCTCGGCGCCGGCCGAACTCAGGAGCTCGAGGGAGCTCGGGTAGTCGCGGAAGTCGATGCCGAGTTCCTCGAGGATCGTGTCGGCATTCTCCTCGATCGTGACCAGGCCCTCCTCGGACATGACCTCGAACGGCGACATGGCCCGGATCAGGAAGGGGTGGACGTCGGCTGCGGCAGTCTCCGCTCGGGCGGCCTGACGGGCTGCTCGGCCTCCGGATCGGCGACGGGGTGCATCGCTCATTGGCTGGCTTCCTCTCGTGTGGGGCGGCGGCGTCGCCGCCGGTTTTCGGTGGCGCCGCCGGTCGATGGGTGCTCGGGAAGGTCCAGGACCGTTGAGAGTCCCGGGTAGTCGGCGGTGCGGTGGGGGACGGCCATTGCGTCGACGAAGTGCTCCTGGAAGGCGGGCTCCAGTGCGGTCTCGATCTTCTCGATGTCGCCGACCACCTCCTGGATCTCGCGTCGGGCGGCACCCGAGAGCAGGGCGATGGCGGCACCGGCACCTGCGGCGTTGCCGACGGCGACCACCTCGGAGGGGACGCAGTCGGGGATCAGGCCGAGGACCGTCGCCCGGACGGTGTCGATGTGGCTGCCGAATGCGCCGGCGAGGGCGATGCCGTCGAGCCGGTCGACGCCGAGGTGGTCCATCAGGAGCCGGATGCCGGCGTAGAGGGCCGCCTTTGCGAGCTGGATCGCCCGGACGTCGTTCTGGGTGATGAGGATCCGGGGCCCGTCGTCGGGGCCGTGGAGGAGGTAGGCGAACGTGCGGCCGTCGGGTTCGATGCGCGGCGAGGATCGGGTGTCCGCTCCGCCGATGACGCCGTCGGCGGTCATGAGGCCGGCGAGGTACATCTCGGCGACGACCTCGATGATCCCCGAGCCGCAGATCCCGGTGACGCCGGTCTGGGCCACTGCCTCGTCGAAGCCGGGCTCGTCGGACCACGGCTCGACCCCGAGCACCCGGATCCGGGGCTCGCCGGTCTCCGGATCGATCCGGACGCGCTCGATGGCGCCCGGCGTCGCCCGTTGGCCTGCGCTGATCTGGGCTCCCTCGAAGGCCGGGCCGGTGGGGCTGGAGGCGGCCAGGGTGCGGCCGTTACCCGAGAGCACGATCTCGGCGTTCGTGCCGATGTCGACCACGAGTTGGACACCGTCGGCTTCGTGGGGTCGGGTGGCGAGGACCACGGCGGCGGTGTCGGCTCCGACGTGCCCAGCGATGCAGGGCAGCATGTGGGCACGGGCGGCCGGGTGGACCTCGAGGTCGAGTTCGGTGGCCGTCCGGTCGACCGCCTCGGAGATCTCGAGGGTGAACGGGGCGACCCCGAGCGGGGTCGGGTCGAGGCCGAGCAGGAGGTGGTGCATGATCGGATTGCCGACGAGGACCAACTCGAGGACCTCGTCGCGTGTGGTGCCGCCCTCCTCGCAGAGCTGGCCGATGAGCTCGTCGAGCGACTCGCGGACTGCCCGGGTCAGCTCGACTTCCCCTCCGGGGTTCATCATCACGTAGGAGACCCGGCTCATGAGGTCCTCGCCGAACCGGATCTGGGGGTTCATGGTCCCGGCGGTGGCGAGTGCCGTGCCGGTCGCCAGGTCGAACAGGTGGCCGGCCAGGGTGGTGGAACCGACGTCGACGGCGATGCCGAGCGCCCGGTCGCGGAGCCCCGGCCAGACGGCCACGACCTGGCTGACGTCGCGTATGGCCACGGTTGCAAGGCCCGATCCGTCGGCCACGATGTCGAGGTCGGGGGGCAACTCGAGTCCCGTGAGGCCCCACTGGCTGCCCAGGGCCGCCAGCAGGTCGTCGCCCTCGCCGAACTCGACCAGGCGCAACACGAGCACCGGGTCGAGTTCGATGTCGCCCAGGTCGATGTCCTTGCGGATCACCTGGCGGTGGACCTGGCTCTCTGCGGGCACGTCGACGACGAGGTCCCCGCGGATCGTGGCGGTGCAGCTCAGCCGCCTGTCCTCGGTCAGCGGTCTCCGGCCCCGGTAGTCGGCTTCGACGGTGCCCGACGGGGAGAGGTGGGAGGCGTCGGCCGTGATGCCGTGCTTGGCGAACTCGCCGAACATGGGCTCGACCTGGCAGCGTCCGCAGATGCCGCGGCCACCGCAGACCGAGTCGATGTCGACGCCCAATCGTCGGGCAGCGTCGAGCACTGTGGTGCCGGGAGAGACGTCCCCGCGGCGCCCTGACGGCGTGAAGACCACGAGGTGGTCGTCGTCGCTCATCGGTTCGTCGTGCCGGGGTCTCAGGCCTGGCGACGGCGACGGCCGTTGCGCTCGCGGCCTGCGCCGATGGACGGGTCGCGGTGGGAGCGGATCCATGCAGCGCAGTCGGTGTCGTAGCCGGCGAGGACGTTGGCGGCCTGGATGGCCGTCTTCACTTCCTCGTGGAGCGGGCTCATGATCGCCGACGTCATGCCGGCGCCCATCGCCATGGCGAGGAACGTGCCGGTGATGTGGTGCCGGTTGGGGAGGCCGAAGCTGATGTTGGATGCGCCGCACGTGGTGTTGACGCCGAGTTCCTCGCGGAGTCGTCGCACGAGGGAGAACACCTGCTGGCCGGCGCTTCCCATGGCGCCAATCGGCATCACCAGCGGGTCGACGACGACGTCGCTTGCAGGGATGCCGTGGTCGGCGGCGCGTTCCACGATCCGCTTGGCGATCGAGAAGCGGACATCGGGGTCCTCGGAGATCCCGGTGTCGTCGTTCGAGATGGCGACGACGGCGGCGCCGTGCCTGGCGACCAGGGGAAGGACCCGCTCCATCACCTCGTCCTCGCCTGTGACGGAGTTGACGAGGGGTTTGCCCACGTAGGCGGACAGTCCGGCCTCCAGTGCCTCGATGATCGACGAGTCGATCGAGAGGGGTACGTCGGTGACGGACTGCACGAGCTTGACGGCCCGGGCGAGCATCGCCGGCTCGTCGGCCAGCGGGATTCCGGCGTTGATGTCGAGCATTTGGGCGCCGGCCGCGACCTGGGTGAGGGCATCCGCTTCGACCCGGCTGAAGTCGCCGGCCTTCATCTCCTCGGTCAGCAGTTTGCGGCCGGTCGGGTTGATGCGCTCGCCGATCATGACGAAGGGTCGCCCGAAGCCGATCGCCACCTCCCTGGTGGCAGAGCTGAGCACGGTGTCCGTCATCGAGGATTCTCCTGGAGTCGTAGAGGGAGTAGGGGGAGCGGGGACAGGGCCCGGTGTTCGTCAGCCATCCCGGTCGACGCCGCCGGAGTGGACCAGCCGTTCGAGTCGGTCGTTGGAGTACTCGGCGTCGATGCGGGCTGCCTCGGCGGCGACCGACGAGGCGAGGTCGCCGTTGCAGTTGCCGGATTCGCGTCGCCACTCGGCGACATAGCGGTCGGAGTCGGTGCAGCCGGCGACCATGGCGGCACGATCGATGGCGTGCTGGAAGCGGGCGTCGAGCAGGGCCTTCTCCTTGGTTCTCCCTTCTTGGGCGGTGACCTGGGCGGGAATGTCGCGCCAGTAGATGGTGACGAGTCGGGCGGCCATGGATCAGGCGATCGGAAGGGGGTCGGGGGTGGGCCGCGTAGCGCCGAGGGCGACGATGCTGGTCGCCAGTTCGCCGTAGCCCGTACGACGGTGCTCGAACCGGAGGCTGAGGCGGTCTGCGGCGGCTTCGGCGCGTACGACGAGTTCCGGATCGTCGACCTGGGCCAGGTAGACGAGTCGGGTGTAGTTGCCGAAGTAGTCGTCGCGGAGTTCGGGGTGGCGGTCGAGGCCGAGGAACCCGATCACGAGTCGGTCGAAGTGACGGGCCAGGTAGTCCGTGAGGTAGAAGGTCCCAATCTCGGCGTCCTGGAGCTCGGTGAAGGCATCAGTGCCGGTGAAGAACTGGTAGCAGTGGGCGCCGGGCAGGCGTTCGACGCCGAGATCCTCGCAGACTGCGTCCAGCCGGCCGCCGGTGCCGCAGTCGGCGTAGCCGACGTAGACCTTGTCGTACCGGTCCCTGGACGCAAGGACCCGCGCCGCGACGGCGTCGGGGATGAGGTCCGGGGTGTTGTGGTATGAGGCGGGCAGGCACTCGACGTCTATGCCGTTCAGGCCGTTGGCCCGTATGACTTCGAGGAGTTCCCGTGCGAGGGCGCCACAGGCGACGACGAGGACCCGCCGCTCGGACGCCGGCATGGCGTCGGTACGGCCGGGCATTTGGGTTCAGACCGCGGCGCGGCGCTCGGCGACCAGGCGCTCAGCGGTCTCCGAGGCGACGGCGGCATCGCGGCAGTAGGCGTCGGCGCCGATGGCCTCGCTGAACTCCTCGTTCAGCGGGGCGCCGCCGACGATGATCGTGTACTCCTCGCGGAGGCTCTTCTCGATCAACGTGTCGATGACGACCTTCATGTACGGCATGGTCGTGGTGAGCAGGGCCGACATGCCGAGTATGTCGGGCTTGTGCTCGTCGAGGGCGGCGAGGAACTGCTCGACGTCCGTGTTGATGCCGAGGTCGAAGACCTCGAAGCCGGCGCCCTCGAGCATCATCCCGACCAGGTTCTTGCCGATGTCGTGGATGTCGCCCTTGA
>Ga0206679_10001279_pt1 | contig 20777 bp, 14 predicted proteins | sample M110012015metaG_FD_155464 | JGI IMG/M metagenome (GOLD analysis project Ga0206679, IMG submission 155464) | Ammonia-oxidizing marine archaeal communities from Monterey Bay, California, United States - M1 100m 12015 | ecosystem: Environmental > Aquatic > Marine > Intertidal zone | place: USA... | reverse complement strand
ATGTTCCACTTCCTAAAATTGTAATATTCATTCTAATAAATTTATGATTTGTAAAAATATAGATTTTAACCTATTCAGATGTAAAAAAGTAGTTAAATTTGCTCGATTAAGAAATATCATTATTATTATGGAAGACAATATAATATTAAGCCCTACACAAAAAGCACTGAAAATCAACTTAGACCATAGTATTTACGGTACTATGGTAGAAATTGGAGCTGGTCAAGAAGTTGCCAGACAGTTTTTTAGAGCAGGATCTGCATCTGGTACAATTGCAAAAACTATGTCAGCTTACGATAAAGATTTTTCTGATGCTATTTATGGAAAAGAAGATCATGGAAGATATGTTTGTAAATCCAGATTATTAAACATGCTTAGTCATGAGTATAATTTGATAGTTGATAGATTAGATAATGAAGATCATCCTGGTAGGAAATTTTTCACTTTTGCTGATACAATAACAACTATAAACTATCAGAAAACAACAGAAGGCCATGGTTGGCTTGGGGTTAGATTCCAGAAAGAAACTAACTCAAAACCAAATGATATTGTTCTTCATGTAAACTTACATGATCAAGATGCTAAATTACAACAAGAAACAATAGGAATTCTAGGAACAAATTTATTACATGCTTGTTTTTACACTTCAGACCCAAAAGAAATACTAAAAGAATTATACGATAACATTTCGAGAGATAGTGTAGATATTGATATGGTTAGTTTTTTCGGTCCTGACTTTAAGGATGTAGATAACAGACTATTAAGTTTAACACTAGTAAAAGAAGGAATGACCAATAGTGTTATCTTTACTCCTGATGGATTAAATCATCAACCTTCTGATATACTTTATAAAAAAAACATCTTAACCCTAAGAGGTAGTTTCCGACCGGTAACAAAGGTTAATATTGACATGTTAGAAAATGGACTTGAAAAATTTAAATCTGATAAAAGAGTAGATGAAAATAATATACAAGTATTGTTTGAGATTACATTAAGTAACCTAAAATCAGAAGGTGATGTTGATGAACAAGATTTTTTAGACAGAGTTGATATACTTTGTTCTCTTGGTTATACAGTAATGATTTCAAACTATAAAAAATACTATAAAGTTATTGAGTATTTATCTCAATTCTCACCTAGTAGAATGGGATTAATTATTGGAGTTGATAGTTTGATTGATATGTTTGAAGAAAAATACTACAGAAACCTAAATGGAGGAATTATGGAAGCGTTTGGTATTATTTTTACAAGAGATCTAAAAATATATTTATACCCCTATAAACCAAATGACTCCTCAGAATTACTAAACTCTCACAACATCCCTATTCACCCAAGAATAAAAGCACTATACCAATATTTATACAGCAATAAAAGAGTAGAGGATTTAAATCACAATAAAGATGTTTTGGACATTTTCTCAAGAGATGTACTGAAAAGAATAAGAAAATGTGAAGAAGGAACTTGGGAACATATGGTTCCTGAAGGGGTTGATGAAATAATAAAGGAGAGATGTTTATTTGGTTGTGTGTGTGAATTTCCTGAAAAAGACAATTAAACCTTTATACTTTATTTACATCTAATACAAAAATCAAAAATTTATACATGAAAAAGATACTATTAATTTGTTTTACTTTTTATTCAATAATTTTAATATCACAAGATAAAGAAGTAAATTCATCATCTGGTGCTACAAAATCAAGTCAATCGAAAAGTATAAACGGAACTATTAGTGGTAAGGTTATTGACGAAAACACAAAAGAAGTTCTTGCTTATACAAATGTAACTCTTACAAAAACAGAAAACAATAAAGTAATTGAAGGAACAATTACAGGAGAAAAAGGAAGATTTTACTTTACTGAAGTTCCGGCAGGGAGATATACTGTAAGTATTAGTTTTATAGGTTATAACACAAAAGATATTGAGATTGAATTAAGCGGAAAAAATCCAAGTATTAAATTAAAGAAAATTTTATTAACTCCTTCATCAAAACAAATTGCTGAAATAGAAATAAAAGAAACTAAAGCACTTTACGAAAACAAAATAGATAAGATAGTTTACAACCCTGAAAATGATGTAAATCAGTCTGCAGATGATGCAACAGATGTACTAAGAAAAGCCCCTTTACTTTCTGTTGATTTAGATGGTAATGTTAGTTTAAGAGGAAGTAAAAACATCAAATTCTTAATAAATGGTAAAACATCTGCGTTTTTCGCTTCTGATGCAGCAACCGCTTTACAAATGATTCCGGCAGATCAAATAAAATCTGTAGAAGTTATTACAAGTCCTGGCGCTAAATATGACGGAGAAGGAGATGCAGGAATTGTAAATATAATCACCAAAAAGAAAATTATTGATGGATATAAAGGAACTATTAGTGGTTCTTTCGGAACAAGAGTAAATAGACAATCTTTAAATTTAATGCTCGGCAAAGGGAGATTTGGACTTTCTGCGAAAGGAGGAGCTCATTATAGTTGGCCAAGAATAGGAACAACTGAATACGAAAGAATTGATTGGGACTCCTTAGGAAACACAAATACTCTTCTTAGAAATGGAGAGTCTTTTAGCCAATGGATTGGGTTTAGAGGAGGATTAGATATGTTTTATGATTTAAATTCTTTTGAAAGTATCACCTCTAGTGTCTCTTTTGGAGGTAGAGATAAATTCAACAATGATTCAACAGAAATTTCTTACACAGGAATTGATACTACTTACAATTACAAATCTTTACTACACTCTACATCTGTTACAAATCAAATAGAATTTTCTACTGATTACACTAAAAAGTTTGCAAGTAATGAAGACCGAGAATTTAGTATGGCTTTGCAAGTTAGTGGAGAGTTTGAAGATGATGATACAGAAGTTAATGAAGGTAGTTCTATTATTAATAACTTTTCTGATGGTAGCGGTTTGGAGAAAACATTTCAATTAGACTATACACACCCTTTCGGAAAAACAAAAAAGAAATTTGAGGGAGGAGGAGGTGGAGAAAAGTTGCAACAAAAATCTGAAAGTAGAGGAAGGCATGGTGGTGGTAAAAAAGGACCTTCATCATCTGCAGTAACTAATAAAATAGAGATTGGTGTAAAATATATTGATAGAGATAAAAACTTCCTGTATTCTACTACTGAAAATAACACCTTTATTATACCGGAAGAAACATTTAATTATAATCAGAAAGTTGCTAGTTCTTATCTTTCTACTCAGTTTAAATTACCTAATAATTTCGGATTAGTTTTAGGTGGTAGATATGAGTTTACAGAAATTAGTGGAGATTGGAAAAACAATTCAGATACAGCATTTTCAAATTCATATGCTAACTTTCTACCTAATGTAGTAATTAACAAAAAAATATCAGAAACAAATTCGGTAAAACTATCTTTTAACAGAAGAATAAGCAGACCAAGTAGTTTTTATATTAATCCGAATATAGGAAGAACTGACAATAAAAATATAATTATCGGTAATCCGGAGTTAAAACCAGCTGTAAGTAATCAGTTAGAGTTTGGTTACACATCCTTTAGTAAAATTTATCAGGGAAGTTATTTTGTTTATTTAAAACAAACTACTAATGTAATTGAAGCTAATATTTCGGTTGAAGGAGATATATCGACAACAAACTATCATAATATTGGCCAAAACCAAAAATTAGGATTTAATTATTACGGATCTGTAATGCTAGGTGGAGTAAATTTAAGAACAGGATTTAATGTATTTCAATACTCTTCAGAAGATGATAGATTTGGATCTATTTCTGCTATTTTATACAACTACAACATTGGTGGTACTGTTAATTTAGGAAACAGATTTAAGTTTGAAACTTGGGGATGGTTCTCCTCTCCTACGCAAACTTTGCAAGGTACAACAGATAATTTTTCTATGATGAGTTTCGGAATTAAAAAAGACTTAAAAAACAAAAGAGGATCACTTGGAATAAGACTAATAGAGCCATTCAGTAAGTACAAAAACTTTACTTCTGAATTATCCGGAAGTAACTTTACACAATATAGTAATCGACAATTAACTTTCCGTTCTGTGGGAGTTAGTTTTAGTTATACTTTTGGTAAACTTAATTTCAAATCAAAAAATGTAAATTCTAAAATTAAGAATAACGATTTACAAGAAGGAGGAGAAAACGAACAATAAAAAAAGGAGGTGAAAACCTCCTCTTTTATTATTTACTTCTTACTTCAGCTCCTACCTTTTCTTCATAGGAACTCATTAATTTACTCATTACTTTATCAATATATTTATCGGTAAGAGTTTTTGTTTTATCTTCTAATAAAAAACTAAGTGCGTAAGATTTTTTTCCTTCCGGAAGTTTATCTCCTTCATACACATCAAAAAGATTTACTGACTTTAAGATGTTTTTTTCTGTGTTTTTTGCTATTTGTAATAATTCCTTAAAAGTTACTTTTTTATCAATAAGTAATGATAAATCTCTTTTTACAGAAGGGAATCTAGAAACTTCAGTATATTTTATTTTTGAATATCCTGCTAATTCTAATATTAAATCCCAATCGAAATCTGCAGCATATACATCAGACTTTACTCCGAATGCTTTACACAGTTTTTTATCTAATTTACCAAAACAAACTAATCTTTTCTTTTTAAACATATACATCAATCCTTCCGAAAAACCATGAGTAGAGATTGTTTCTGATTTTAATTTTGTTATTCCTAACCTCCTTAAAATATGTTCTACTTTTTCTTTTATATAAAAATAATCTGCTTTATCCGAGTTGGTATTCCAATTTTCAGAATTTATCTTACCACTAACTAATATTTGTAAATGTTGGTTTTCTTTATAAGCCTCCTCCATTTTATGATATGTTTTACCAAATTCATAAAACTTTATATCTGCATTTTTCCTGTTCTGATTATAAGCTATATTCTCTAGTCCTGCAAATTTTAAGCTTTGTCTCATTACATCCAAATCCTGAGAAAGAGGATTTAATATTTTCACATCAAAAGATGGGTCTATTTCCGGAATAAGAGCGGTATACTCACTTTTTGTTAATGAGTTATTCATAGCTTCATTAAATCCGTTACTTGATAATAAATCAGAAATTGTATTTCTTACAGATTCCGGATTTACACCTTCAGAATGAGAAATAGAAGTATTTAATTTTGTTGGAATTTTAACAGTATTAAATCCATAAATCCTTAGTATTTCTTCAATTACATCTACTTCTCTTTGTACATCTGCCCTAAATGGTGGTACTCTTAACGAAAGTCCGTTCTTAGTCTCAGAAACTATCTCAATTTCTAAATCTGTAAGTATTGTTTTTACAGCCTCTCTTTCTATCTTCTCTCCTATTAAACTATCTAATTTATTATATGTAAGTTCTACTTCAAAATGATTAATTTTATTAGGATAAACATCTACTATCTCAGAAGAAATATCACCACCAGCAATTTCCTGTATCAAAAGAGAAGCTCTTTTAAGTGAATAGATAGTAATGTTAGGATCGCAACCTCTCTCGAACCTGAAAGATGAATCTGTACTTAGCCCGTGTCTTTTGGCAGTTTTACGAACCGAAACAGGATTGAAATAAGCACTCTCTAAAAATATGTTTGTAGTATTATCAGAAACTCCAGAACCTGAACCTCCAAAAACTCCTGCTATGCACATTGCTTCCTTTTCATTATAAATCATTAAATCTTCAGAAGAAAGTTCTCTTTCTGCCTCATCTAGAGTTTTGAATTTAGTTTTATCTTTTGATGTTTTTACTACTACCTTATTTCCTTTTATCTTATTGGCATCAAAGGCGTGTAATGGTTGTCCTGTTTCGTGTAACACATAATTTGTAATATCTACAATATTATTTATAGGTTCTAAACCAATGGACTTTAATCTGTTTTGCAGCCAGTCAGGAGATGCTGAAATTTTAACTCCACTAATAGAAACTCCAGAATACCTAGGACAAAGTTCTGAGTTTTCTACCTCCACAGAAATAGATAGATTACTATTATCTACTTTAAAGTTTTTTACCGTAGGCAAACACATCTCTAGTTCAGAACCATTATAATTTAATACAGTTTTTAAATCTCTAGCAACACCAATATGTCCCATTGCATCCGATCGGTTTGGCGTAAGTCCTATTTCGAAAACAGTATCATTTTCTATATTAAAATAATCGGAAGCTAAAGTTCCTACCTCTACTTCTGATGGTAAAACCATTATTCCATCTGTCACATCTCCAAGACCTAATTCGTCTTCTCCACAAATCATGCCCTCCGAGATTTCTCCTCTTATTTTACTCTTCTTAATTTTAAAGGGTTCTTCTCCATTATATAAAATAGTTCCAATAGTAGCAACAGGGACTTTTTGACCCAATTTAACATTAGGAGCTCCACAAACTATTTGTAAGTTATCTTCTGCTCCAATATTTACAGTAGTTAATTTTAATCTGTCTGCATCAGGATGCTGAATACAGGTTAAAACCTCTCCTATTACAACTCCTTTCAGTCCTCCTTTTATGTTTTCTATTTCCTCATAACCTTCCACCTCTAATCCGGTATCAGTCAGATATTCTGAGATTTGTTGTATTTCCAAATCCAACTTTATATATTGTTGCAACCAATTAAGTGATATTCTCATCTTCTTGTTTTAATAACTGCTAAAATATAAATTGTTATCGGAATAAATAGATTTCATGATTTTTAAACTAACTTTTCTGCAAGTGCGTTTTGGTATATTTCTTTATATTCTTTTACTTCACCAAAGGATATGTCGTCAATCCTAATCTCACTCTTACTTACATGACCTAATAAAGAAAAATCCTGATTCGATTTCTTAAGTATATCTAAAAATCTATCCTCTTTTACTTCTCTAACCGAAACAATTACCCTTGATGGAGCTTCACCAAACAAAAAGGCATCTTCTCTAATTTCAGAACAAGTAGTAATATCAAAACCAAGATGATTTACCATAGCGCTTTCTAACAATGTAATAAAAGTACCACCATCTGCCACATCATGTGCAGATTCTATCACTCCCGATCTGATAAGTGTAGTAAGTATATTTTGTAATTCTGTCTCTGTATCTAAATTAAAATTAGGAGTAGAAGACTCTTTAATACCATGGTAAGAAGATAAATACTCAGAAGAAGAAATATCATTATCGCATTTACCCAACATATATATTAAATCTGATTTTCCTTTAAACCCTAATGAAGTAATATGCGCTTTATCTTCAACCACACCAAGCATACCAATAGTTGGCGTAGGAAATACAGGAACTTCCGTACCCTCCACAGCAGATTGATTATAGAAACTTACATTTCCTCCAGTTACTGGTGTACCAAATTTTTCACAAGATTTTTTCATTCCTTTTATAGCACCAACAAATTGCCAATATACCTCCGGATTATAAGGATTACCAAAATTTAAACAATTTGTAATTGCTGAAGGAACACCACCAGAACACACAATGTTTCTGGCCGCCTCAGCAACCGCCATTGCAGTTCCTTCTTCCGGATCTGCATTTACCATACGGGCATTACAATCTACCGTCATAGCAAGGGCTTTGTCTGTTCCTTTAAGATTTACAATTCCCGCATCTGTTGGTCCGTTAGTACTCATATTTACTGTACCAACCATAGAATCGTACTGCTCGTACACCCATCTTTTTGATGCAATATTTTCGTGTCCTGTTAAATATTTTGCAACCTCTACTAAATCTTTAGGTTCTTCTACATTATCAATGTTAAATTTCTTCCATTCTTTATAATAAGATGGCTCAGTCCACTCTCTATGATAAACTGGTGCTCCACCTCCTAATACTAAATCATCACAAGGAACATCTGCAACTAATTCTCCATGCATAAAATATCTTACTCTCTCACCCTCAGTAACCACACCAATTTCCTCACAAGATAAATCCCATTTATCAAAAATAGCATTTACTATATCTTCTTTTCCTTTTTCTACAACAACTAACATTCTTTCCTGCGACTCTGAAAGTAAAATCTCCCAATCTTTCATATCTGCTTGCCTAGTAGGGACTTTATCTAACCATAATTCCATACCATGTTTACCAGCTGCCGACATTTCATTTGACGAACAAGTAATCCCTGCAGCACCCATATCTTGCATACCAACTACAGCATCAGTTCTTCCTAATTCTAAAGTAGCTTCTAATAATAATTTTTCTTGAAAAGGATCACCAACCTGAACAGCTGGTAAATCCTCAATTGAATCTTCTGATATATCTTTTGAAGCAAATGAAGCTCCATGTATTCCATCTTTACCCGTACGAGAACCAACAATAAATACAGGGTTTCCAACCCCTGATGAAGTAGCAGAAATCATTTCTCCTTTTTTCATAATACCTGCTGAAAATGCATTTACTAACGGGTTTGTATTGTAACAATCATCAAAGAAAACCTCACCACCTACAATTGGAATTCCGAAAGCATTTCCGTAATCACCAATTCCTTTTGTAACACCTTTAACAAGCCATTTTGTTCTGTCCAATTTAATATTTCCGAATCTTAAAGAATTCAATTGTGCTACTGGCCTTGCACCCATTGTAAAAATATCTCTGTTTATACCTCCAACACCAGTTGCAGCACCTTGGTAAGGCTCTAAAGCAGAAGGATGGTTATGAGATTCAATCTTGAAACAACAAGCTAATCCATCACCAATATCAACAAGTCCTGCATTTTCTTCTCCTGCCTCTACTAGCATATGAGGTCCTTCTTTTGGTAATTTCTTAAGCCAAACAATAGAGTTTTTGTACGAGCAGTGCTCGGACCACATTACTCCAAAAATACTTAGTTCACAAAAGTTAGGAGTTCTTCCTAAAATATCTTTAATTTTTTCGAATTCTTCTGGACGCAAACCCATTTCCTGAGCTTGCTCTAAAGTGGATAGAGCTAGTGTTGCCTGTGATGACATAGATTTTGTTTTTATTTTAATGCAAAAATAACTAAATTTGCAAATAATTAATATTTTTAATCATGAAAAAGATACTACTTTTTAGCATATCGTTAATAACTTTAAATTCCTGCGATTTTCCAGACCCTATACCTGTTGAGGGATGTACCGATCCTAACGCAATAAACTATAATTCATCTGCAGACACAGATAATAATAGTTGTGATTTTACTGCAGACATCTTGTTTTATATGAGTTTAGATGCCGCTATTTTCTTTGATAACAACAATGTGCAAAAATTAACCTTTTATATAGATGGTAATCAAATAGGATCTCAGTATAATGATGGTGGATTCTACTATTCTAACGGAGTTCCAATTTGTTTTGATAATCTTTTTACTACTGGTTCGGTTTATTGGAGCCAAATTAGTTACAACTCTATCTATTGGGAAGCTATTGATGAGAATGGAAACATCTGGTACGATAATAATAGTACATTAGTAGCAAACGAATGTTTGGCAATGGAGCTAACTGCTAAAAAATTAAAAGCGTATCAGGAAAATAATTAGTAGAAACCATTATACTTTCTGACAATCCACTCAAAAGATAAAAAGGATAATAACAAAATAAGCAACCACATTTTATTAATAACAGATTCGTTTTTTTCTAAGGAATGAATAATTGTTTTGTTCTGATTACTTTCTACTAAATCTGTTGTAATATTTGAATAATCAAAATATTGTTTTCCGCTACTTTCAAATGACAATTGATACAATAATTGGTGATTTGCAACATCAACTTTACTTTCTTTTTGTTTTGATATTACATTAAAACTTCCTTTTACAATTTCTTCAGAATTATTATAAGATGCAGTGTAAGTATATTCAGATGGTTTTAATGAAGACACTTTCATAAAATATGATGAGTTTACATCTTTAGAGAATACATAATTAAACTGTTCGTTATCTTTGTTTTGTATTTTAATAGTAACTTCTTTTTCGTTATTTAATTCATAACTTTCGTTGTAATATTCTGCAAAAAATTCTAATACTTGCCCTTCTATTATGTTTTTATCATGTGTTATTCTGAACCTACTTTTGTCCTCTTTTACTAAAAGATACTGAGCAATTTTAGTAAAAAGTTCATCAAAGTTTTTATGAAAATTATTTTCTGTTCTGTCGTTTATTCTCCATTTCCATAAACCTTCTGCATACACAACTGATATTTTTTTGTTAGTCTCATCTAAAACAATAAGAGGTTTTTTAGTTTCGTGCATTCCAATTTTCTGATAAAACAAAACTTGAGAAGAGGGAGAAATATTATAGTTTGCAAATACTGAATATAAAGGAGGTAAACCTGTAATATAGTTTTGCAAATCAGTAGAAACATTAAACTTTGAAAAAGAAGAATTATAAGTAGCTGTTACCTCCTGATTTTTACCTTTACTATTTACAAATGATGATGGGTAAATTTGATTATGAACATTTACAGATAAAGGATTTACAAACATTAGCACAGAAACAGAATTTTCTGTTAGATCTTTTATCATATCTGAATTTTCATTTTCAAGATAAAAGGAAATAACAAGGTTATATTTGTTTAACTCAGAAGCTAATATTTCAGAGCTTTTCTTTTGAAGGATTTCGTAATTTTTATTTTTATCCAGAACAGATTTTACTGCAGCAATATCAGGATGTACTTTATCAGCAAGAATTAAGATTTTATACTTAGAATCTAATACATCAACTGAAAAATTATATAAGTTATTTGTTTCGGATTTTTCATCAGAAATAGTATTTATTTTTACCTTATAATTTTGCAACGCAACCCTAGAGTTTTTTACTTTAAAATTTGTTTTTATAAACTCCAAATTCTGATTTATAGTTAATGATTTAGTTTCAAGTAATTTATTTTCTAAATACAATGATACTTTAATATTTTCTCCTTTACATTTATCCGCCAAAATCTGAACTTCAACAGGAGATATATTATCTAAGAAAGAGATTTCATTATACAAAACATTTGTAATTTTTACATCTTTTTTAATAATTGTATCCCCTACAGAAACAGTATAAATAGGAATATTTTTTGCAATTTTATGGTAAGTAGGATTTAAACCTTCATTATACAAACCATCAGATGAGAGGACTATACCAGCTAAGTTTCTATTAGAATATTTTAAGTCAATTTCATTAAAAAGATTTGAAATATTTGTAGAATACGCTAACTTTTTATTTGTAAAATATTCATTTACTTTATCAGAATAGGAATAAGTAACAACATCAAAGTTATCGTGTAACTGCAATTTAAGATTTTCGAAAGAAAGAGAATCAGAAATATCAGAAGTAGAAAAAGAAGCGTCTTGAGCAAGAATAACAATTGGTTTTTCTTCTGAAGTCTGAATAATTGTAGAAAGTGGATTTAATAATAAAAATGCTAATGCAGATACCACAATTGTACGAACAGCAAACAATACTACCTTTAATGTTTTAGAAAGTAGTTTATTATTTCTGTATAAAAAATAAGCATATCCTACACCTAAAAGAATGCAGAATATACTATAGTAAATTGGTAGTTCTGTAGAAATGCCAAGCATAAAATTATGTTAGCATACCTCCACAAACATTAATAACTTGTCCTGTAATATAAGCAGACATATCAGAAGCTAAAAACAAAGTAGTATTTGCTATATCTTCAGTAGTACCTCCTCTTTTTAATGGAATAGTATTTCTCCACTCTTTTATTTGATCCTCACCCAAAGCTTCCGTCATTTCCGTTTCTATAAAACCAGGTGCAATAGAATTACATCTGATATTACGAGAACCAAGCTCTAAAGCGGTAGATTTTGTAAATCCGTTAATTGCTGCCTTTGATGCAGAGTAATTTGCCTGACCAGCATTTCCCTTTACCCCAACAACCGAACTCATATTTATAATAGATCCTTTTCTTTGTTTTAGCATTGGTCGGAGAACTGCTTTTGTCATATTAAAAACAGATTTCATGTTGATATCCATAACTCTATCAAAATCCTCTTCCGACATACGCATTAACAGTCCATCTTTTGTGATACCTGCATTATTTACCAATACATCAATAGAACCAAATTCTTCCATAACATCAGCTGCTAATTTTTGTGCAGCATCAAAATCAGATGCATCCGACTTAAATCCTATCGCTTTACATCCTGCAGAGGAAAGTTCTTTCTCTAATTCTTTAGCTTTTTCGTCTGAAGAACGATATGTAAATGCAATATTTGCTCCTTGTTTTGCAAACACTTCTGCAATTCCTTTACCAATACCTCTAGTAGCACCAGTAATAATTACAGTTTTTCCTTCTAATAATTTCATAGTTTAAATTTTAAAAATCAAAAGTACAAAAAGATTGTTTTAGTATACTAAAGAATATGGTTAATTTGATTGAGAATTATGTTTGCTGGCAGAAGAATTGTAAGTGTTGGTAGTAGTTTTTTTTATCTGTCAATAGTTTTTTTTTATTTATTCTGATAATTTATAAGAAAGATTTACTTTAGCGGTATGAATTTAAAATTAGAAAAACCAATTGTATTTTTTGACTTAGAAACAACAGGAGTACAAGTTGCAAAAGATAGAATAGTAGAAATATCCATACTAAAAGTGTTTCCGAACGGAAATAAAGAAAGTAAAACTTGGCTAGTAAATCCAACAATTCCGATACCAGCAGAAACTACTGCAATACACGGGATATCTGATGAAAAAGTAGCAAATGAACCAACTTTTTCACAGCTATCACCTGAAATCTCTGAACTAATACACAATTGTGATTTAGCAGGATACAACTCTAATAAATTTGATATTCCATTATTGGCTGAAGAGTTTTTAAGAGTAGGTATTGATTTTGATATGGAAAACAGAAAGGCGGTTGACATTCAGAATATCTTTCATAAAATGGAACAAAGAACATTAGTAGCTGCCTATAAGTTTTATTGTGATAAAGATTTAACTAATGCACATTCTGCAGAAGCGGATACTATTGCAACATATGAAGTTCTACTTTCTCAGTTAGATAAATATGATGAGCTTGAAAATGATGTGAATTTCCTTTCTGAATTTTCTCAAAGAGGAGGTAAATTTGCTGATATGGCAGGTTTTGTAAGGTATAATGAGGATGGAGAAGAAGTACTTAGTTTTGGGAAATACAGAGATATAACCTTAAAACAAATATGGAACGACAACCCTGGTTATTTTTCTTGGATTAATAATGCTGATTTTCCTTTATACACCAAAAATGTTATGAGAAACTTTGCTACTAAAATGAAACTAGAGAATAAGTTTAAAAACTAATGAAGATAATTTGTATCGGTAGAAATTTTGTAAGTCATGCAAAAGAATTAGGAAATGACCTTCCTACAGAACCATTATTCTTTTTAAAACCAGATACCGCCATTCAACCAAAAGGGCATCCGTTTTTTATTCCTAACTTTTCAGACAATATACATTTTGAAGTAGAATTAGTAGTAAGAATTGATAAAATAGGAAAACATATAGAGGAGCGTTTTGCACATAAATACTACAGTGAAATTGGTTTAGGAATTGATTTCACTGCCCGAGACATTCAGGAGGAATGTAAGGAAAAAGGACTCCCTTTGGAAAAGGCAAAAGGATTTGATGGATCTGCACAAATAAGTAGGACTTTTATTGATAAATCTGAATTAGAATTAGAAAACATTCCATTTAGATTAGTGAAAAATGAAGAGCAAGTACAGATAGGAAACTCAAAAGATATGTTATTTAATTTTGATAAAATAATATCTTATATCTCTCAATTCTACACCCTAAAAATTGGGGACTTAATATATACTGGGACTCCTGAAGGAGTAGGAAAAGTTATTGCAGGAGAAACTCTAAAAGGTTATATTGCGGACAAACAAATGTTGAAGGTTGTAGTGAAGTAATTACCTCCTAGGAAACTTCATTCTGTATCCCACATTAATATTTCCTTTCGAAATGTTTTCTAACTTTCTTTTAATCATTCTTTTTCTAAGGGGAGAAATATAATCGATAAAAAGTTTTCCTTCAATATGATCGTATTCGTGCTGTATAACACGAGCAGTAAGCCCTTCAAAAGTATCAGTATGCCAATCAAAATTCTCATCCTGATATCTTATAGTAATATTAGATTTTCTGCTAACATCCTCTCTCACATCTGGTATCGATAAGCATCCTTCATTAAAAATCCACTCTTCCCCTTCTTCTTCTAGAATTGTAGCATTTATAAAAGTTTTTTTAATTGCATCTTCCTCCTCTCCCTCTTCCATAAAAGGTGCGGTATCGATAAGGAAAATACGAATAGCTTTATTAATTTGAGGAGCAGCTAATCCCACCCCACTAGATTCGTACATTGTTTCCCACATATTTTCTAATAAAGTATCTAATTCCGGATAATCTGGAGTAATCTCCTCACATTTTTTTCTTAAAACAGGGGAACCAAAAGCAACAATAGGTAAAAACATTTACAGCAAATTTTCAATTATATTCTCTACACTTATTCCTTCCGCTTCTGCTTTATAATTTTTAACAATTCTGTGTCGTAAAATTGGTATAGCAATTGCTTTTACATCTTCAATATCAGGAGAGTATTTTCCATTTATTGCAGCATGGCATTTTGCAGCTAATAGCATAAACTGTGATGCTCTTGGCCCTGCACCCCACTCAATATATTGTTTCATTTCATGATCAGACCTATCTGATGATGGTCTGGTTTTTGCAACTAAATTAACTACATATTCTAACACATTATCTGCAACCGGAATTTTCCTTATCAATTCTTGATATTTAATAATATCTTCAGAATTCATAATTGTATTTAAAGTAGTAGACTCTCCTGAAGTTGTTTGTTTTACAATCTGAACTTCCTCCTCATATTTTGGGTAATCTAATACAACATTAAACATAAACCTATCTAACTGAGCTTCTGGCAAAGGATAAGTTCCTTCTTGCTCGATAGGATTTTGGGTAGCAAGTACAAAAAATGGTTTATCTAATTTATATGTATTTCCTGCGTTTGTTACTGACTTTTCTTGCATTGCTTCTAAAAGTGCCGATTGTGTCTTTGGTGGAGTTCTGTTTATCTCATCCGCCAAAATAATATTAGAAAAAATAGGTCCTTTTATAAACTTAAAATTTCTACTTTCATCTAGTATTTCTGCACCAACAATATCAGAAGGCATTAAATCTGGTGTAAATTGTATACGATTAAAACTCATACCTAAAGTGTCAGAAATTGTCTGAACTAAAAGTGTTTTTGCTAGTCCTGGAACACCAACTAACAAACAATGTCCGTTACAAAAAATAGAAATTAAGACCTCTTTTACTACCTCATCTTGCCCAACAATTACTTTAGATATTTCATTTCTGAAATTATTGTATTGAACTACAAAATCATCTAGTAATTGTACATCATTGTTATCTCTCATAATTATTTTTTCCATTTTTTAAGAACATCACAATTATCAATATCAGAATCTATTCTGATAAAAGTAATCTTTATATTTTTAGAAACCCACTCAGAAATTTTCTGTTGTTTTTTTGCATTTAAAGCCGCATCATTAATCTGAGTAAAATCATCCTCTAAATTAGCTTCATGCTCTATAGTTTTCTTTGTAATCTTTATAATTCGGTATGCTTTTTTACCATCATCCATTACAAACTGAGAAATAGAAGAAACATCACCTTCATTCATTCGTTCAGCTACATATCTGATATTTATAGGTAGTTGTTCTACTGTAAATAAAGACGAACCTGTTTGAGGATTAACTAAAATACCAACATTATTTTTTGATACATCATCTGAATGGTTTTTGGCTGCATCTTCAAAAGATAGTTCTCCTGATTTTAATAACTCCTCTACTTTTTGTAATTGAGTTTTTGCATCTAAAAGTGCTGCAGAAGAAACTTTTGGTTTCATTAGTATATGACGAACATTTATCATCTCTCCTCTCCTTTCGATAAGTTGAATAATATGATAGCCAAATTGAGTTTCAATTACTTCAGAAATTTCATCTCCTTTAAGTGCAAAAGCTGCCGATTCGAATTCAGGAACTAATTCTCCCCTACCTACAAAACCTAATTCTCCACCATTTTTTGCAGATTCGGTATCATCAGAATAAAGTGTAGCTAAAACTTTAAAATCTTCTCCGTTATTTATTCTTTCTCTGAAAGAGATTAACTTTTTTCTTACTCTTGATTTTTCCTCATCTGCAATTTCAGGTATTTTTATAATCTGAGAGATCTCAATAGTTGTTGGCATTAAAGGTAATTCAGATTCCTTTTTCATCAGTTTGAAAAACTGTTTTACTTCTTCGGGGGTTATTTTTACAGAAGATGTAATTGAAGATTGCATCCTTTGACTTAATATCTGATTGTATATGATGTCATAAAACTCAGTTTTAATAGATTCAATACTTTTTCCGAAATATTCTTCTACAGCTTCTTTTGATCCTAATTGAGAAACAAAAGTAGTTAACCTTCTTTCTAATTCCTGATTTACTTCATCCTCAGAAACATCAGTACTATCAATTTTAGCTCTGTGTGCTAATAATTTCTGATATAAAACATCTTCAATTATTTGGCATCTAACATCTGGTGATTCTGTATTTCCTCCAGATAAATATTGTAGGTATTGAGTTTCAATATCTGATGATAAAATCACTTCATCTCCTACAACTGCTACAACTTTATCAATTATTTGTGAGGAAACATTAAACTGAATAAAAATTGATATTATTACTATTACTATCTTTTTCATTTATATATTTTTATGTATTCAGAAGAAATCGCATTATTATAGAATCTATTCTCCATATTTGTTATAAATTTTATTTTATTTTTATCTCTGATTAACTTTCTGATATTGTTAAATTCAAAAGATAACGGACTTTTACTTCCTTTTATTTGATAATCTCTTACAAACAGTAAATAAATGTAATTTTCATCTGTAAAACTATGTAATTTATTTTTATTCGAAAGTATTCTTTCTTTCTCATTTTTTGAAAGAGGAATCTTTTGATAAAACTCCGAAAAATACACCCAGACAGAATCATCTAGAAAACTTTTAACCGCATACATTTCACAAAAACTATTTAACTCAATTTCTGATTTCTTATCATGAGATTTTATAAGGATCTCTGTTTCTTTCCTTTTTAAAGTTCCTTTGTCGAGTACAATAAGCCTGGCTTTTAAAATATCTTTATTCAAGATAAAATCTGAAAGGTAATCATTATAATATTTTTCAATATCAGTTTTATTTACAGTTGTATCAAACTGACTATTTATTAACTCTCTTCTGTAACTTTCAATAATTAATGTTTCTTTATAATCATTTACTAAAGATATTATTTCTTCTAATTCTTCATCAATATAAATATTTGCTTTATCTAAAACAACTCTGGAATGCAACCATTTGTCAATATATTGTGAAACAAAATCTGCAGAATCTGTAGACTCAGGTTTATGGGATAAAACCTCATCAATCGTTAAATTACTATCTTTATATGATGCTAAATAATCATCTTCTTTTTCTGAAGTACAGCAAAAAAATAAAATTATGGATAGATATAAAAAGGAATGTTTCAAATTACTTTATAATTGAATATAATATATCTTTATTGATAGTAACTGAATATTTTTCTCTTAGTTCCGAAATCCAGTTTTCCTCTAATTGATTCTGAAAATCAGAAATTACTTTTCCTTTTGTTTCATTAAGTTCTTTAGAACTAGGTTCTAATATCTCCAGAACTTCAATAACAATAACAGCACTTTCATCAGTTTTTACTTCAGCAACACCTTTAATCCATTTAATCTGGTCAAGGAATTTATTATCACCTTCAGCAAACTTTCCACTTGAAACTTGCATATTTAATGGTGAAGTCTTATTTATAGATTCTTCAATCTCTTCTAAAGTAATTAAATCCTTACTCTTTTTCCATAGAAGTCTTTTTAGTTTAGATGCAACTTTAATATCTGCACAAGTATAGATGTTAGCTTCCACCCTTTCTGTCCACCAATATTTCTCAGAATTCTCATCAAAATACAATTGTAAACCAACTGTATCCTCCATTGCTCTAGTCCATACTTTTTTACTTGTTAACTCAAAAAGTAAGATACCATCTCTAAATTCATTCAAAAGAGTTTTGTATTCTGGTTGATTAATTTCTAACATACTTTCTTCATACTCCAACAAGCTGAAATCTACAAACCTAGTATACATAAAATCAAAATCAAGGTTATCATCCTGATATTCTAATAAAAAATCTTTGAAATTCTTCTGAGTAAATATTTTATCTGCTATTGAAAACAACTCTCTACTATCATTATTAGTTCTTGTAATATCGTTTTCGGTTAATGTTGCAGATATTAATTTATCTGATTTAATATTTTCCTTTACTTGTCCTTTTCTGTAAGTATTATATTGATGTTCTGTAAAATTATGTTCTTTCTTTAGTTTCTTGATTAAAGCAAGTTCACTTAAAAGGTTCCTTGAACCTTTTTCTATTTGTTTTCTTATAAAATCTTCTTCCTCTTCTAAAGTTCCTATTTCTTTTTTATCATTAAGAATTACAATATGCCATCCGAATTCTGTCATAAATGGAGAAGTAAAATCTCCTACTAAATCTAAAGAAAAAGAAGCATCTTCAAACTCCTTTGCCATTTTATTTAAACCAAACCAAGGTAATGCACCTCCCTTAACAGCAGTTGATCTATCTTCTGAAAATTTATCTGCCAAAACTGCAAAGTCCTCTCCTGATTGTAATTTTGAATAAACCTCATCTGCTTTCAGTTTAATCTTCATCTTCTTTTCTATATCTGCACCTTTTGGAAATTTAAACATAATATGAGATACTTTTACTTCACCTGAAGCTGGTCTTTTTTTGTTTACTTTTACTAAATGATATCCATATTGAGTTCTTACAATATCTGAAATCTGACCTACATCAGTATTATAAACTGCAGACTCAAAAGGATAAACCATAGAAAAGGCTGTAAACCAACCTAAATTACCATTATTATAATTCTCATCTGAATATTTTTCAACTGCCTGATTAAAAGTAATATTTCCACTTTCAATATCTTGTTTTGCTTTTAATGCAGAATTATATTGTTTAAGTGTATCTGATTGAGATGCATTTCCATTTAATCTGAATAAAATATGAGATGCATTTACATCTAATTTCATTCTGTTATAAGCCTCCGAAATTAATTCGTTTTTAAATTCTTTTGCTTGCAGATAAGGTTTAGCTAATTGTTTTCTGTAAACTTCTAATTCCGAGATAAACTCTTCTTGCTTATCAAGTCCTAATTCTTTTGCCTGAATTACTTTTAATTTATAATTAACAAACAACTCCACATATTCATCTAAATATTCTTGTGTTATTTCTTTATCATGATTGTTTTTCATAAGAGTATTTACAAACTCATTAAGCACGACTTCTTCATTTTCAATTGTCATTACTTCCTGAGCTTTTAAACTAAAGGATGTAACTAAAATGGATAATGTAACTAATATTTTTTTCATTTTTTATATTTTTATCTTCTACTATAATTTGGTGATTCTCTGGTAATTGTAACATTATGCGGATGACTCTCTTCCATTCCAGATGATGTAATTTTTACAAAACTAGCTGAAAGTAAACTTTTAATGTTTTCTGCTCCGCAATAACCCATTCCTGATTTAAGTCCTCCAATAATTTGATGAGCTACTTCAGATAAAGTTCCTTTATAAGCAACTCTACCAACAATTCCTTCAGGTACTAATTTTTTAGAATCACTTTCTCCTGATTGGAAATATCTATCTTTTGACCCTTTTTGCATTGCTTCAATAGATCCCATACCTCTGTAAGTTTTAAACTTTCTTCCTTCAAAAATAATAGTTTCTCCTGGTGCCTCTTCAACTCCTGCAAGTACTGAACCTAACATAACACAACTAGCACCTGCTACTAAAGCTTTTACAACATCACCTGAGTATCTGATTCCTCCATCAGCTATTAAAGGGATATTATTTTCTTTACAAACTTCATAAACATTTAAAACAGCTGTAAGTTGAGGAACTCCAATACCAGCCACAATTCTAGTAGTACAAATTGAACCAGGACCAATACCAACTTTTACTGCATCTGCACCTTCATCTATCAACATTTTTGCAGCATCTGCAGTTGCAATGTTTCCAACAATTACATCAATATCTGTAAAATTTTGTTTTACTTTTTTAAGTATATCCACAACTCCTTTAGAATGTCCGTGTGCAGTATCAATAATAACTGCATCTACAGATGCATTTGATAATGCTTCTATTCTATCCATAACATCTGCAGTTACACCAACAGCAGCTGCAACTCTAAGTCTACCAAATTTATCTTTACATGCATTTGGTCTCATTCTATTCTTAATAATATCTCTGAAAGTGATAAGACCTACTAAAGTATTATTTGAATCAATAACAGGTAATTTTTCAATTTTATTTTGCTGAAGTATTTTTTCAGCATTTTCTAAATCTGTAAGCTCAGTAGTTACAATTCCTTCAGAAGTCATAACATCTAAAATAGATTGACTCATATCCTTTTCGAATCTTAAATCACGATTAGTTACAATACCAACCAATTTCATGTTAGAATCAACAACAGGAATTCCTCCTATTTTATTTTCTTTCATAATCTGTAAAGCGTCACCAACTTTAGCAGTTTTTTCTAATGTAATAGGATCTAAAATCATACCACTTTCAGAACGCTTTACCTTTCTTACTTCTAGTGCCTGAGACTCTATACTCATGTTTTTATGCAACACTCCAATACCACCTTCTTGTGCTATTGCGATAGCCATATTCGACTCAGTTACAGTGTCCATTGCAGCAGAAACTAAAGGAATATT
>Ga0206679_10001275_pt1 | contig 20794 bp, 17 predicted proteins | sample M110012015metaG_FD_155464 | JGI IMG/M metagenome (GOLD analysis project Ga0206679, IMG submission 155464) | Ammonia-oxidizing marine archaeal communities from Monterey Bay, California, United States - M1 100m 12015 | ecosystem: Environmental > Aquatic > Marine > Intertidal zone | place: USA... | reverse complement strand
ATTTATTTTTATTAGAGTATATATAGAAAGTTATGAAACTACAAGTACCCCAAAATAGTAAAAGTTGTTAATTGGAATTAAAATAGCATCTTTTATTATGGCATTTTCATTGTCAACAGCATTTGGTCAACCAAATTCTTTTGACGATGCTGCTAAAACTCAAGCAAAAAAAATGTCTAGAATGGTTTTTTTCATGATGAAATATACAGATTGGCCTAAGAATCATAAGAGTGGAGATTTTGTAATTGGAGTATATGGGGATGAAATTTTATATAAGGAAGTTTCTTCTAGTTATAATGGTACATCTACTGGGAGTCAGAAAATAAAAGTAGTAAGATACATAAGTGTAAATGAAATTTCTGATTGTCATTTACTCTATATAGCAGGGTCAAAGAGTAATTATATGGAGCAAATAAATAAAAAAGTAGATCACAAGAAAACATTATTAATTACTAACAAATCAGGACTTTTAGATAAAGGGCCGACAATAAATTTTGTTCCTGTAAATGGAAGGATGAAATGGGAATTAAATTTAACAAAAGCAAAAAAATATAATTTCATAATTGGTGAGGATTTAAAAAGGAGCGCTCATAAGACTATATGATAAGATGGTTTAACATATTATTGATTTGTACTGCACTGCCAGTTTTTGTAACTGGTCAGAGCTTAAGGTGCATATATGAAGATATGGCCATTAAATATTATCAAGAAAATGACTTTTTAAAAGCAAAAGCTTATAGTGATAGCACATTGTCTGAATGTCCAGATCTTTTCGATAATAGTTATGTATGGCATGTTAGGGGATATATCATGTACCAAGTGTTCTTAAAAGTAGATAATAGATCTACTGAGTCTTCAGCAAGAGAAGAGTCTTTAGAAGCTTTTTATAGATCAATAACACTAGATAGCCTAAAGGAAGAGCAAGTTGCTGAGTCTAAAAGGGCAATTAATCAAATTGCAAAAACATATTGGAATGATGCTGCAAAAGCATTGGAAGACACCAATTCGTTTGACAAGGCCATTGATTATTATAGTAAGTTTAAAAAGACAAAACAGATATATTCATCAAATCAAGACTTTTCTAAATATAACATTGCTTTTTATCAAGCATTAGGTAATCAATATCGTGCCAAGTACAATAACAATAAAAAGCTATATAAAGAGTACATTGACCTTTCTATAAATACCTATAAAAAAGTTTTAGAGATTGACAGTCTGGAATACAGTGCTAATTACAATCTAGGTGTTATCTATCATAATTTAGCAGTTGATATTATTCTAAATGAGATAGAGCTAGTAGAAGATCTTGATCTGTTTTTAATGTTTGAAGAAAAAACCATTGAGTATTTTAATTATGCCTTACCGTATTTAAAAAATGCTTATTTAGTGCAACCTCAAAACAAACAGGTTATTCAGGGTTTGGCAGCAGTGTATCTAAGCTTACATGACGATGAGAAGCATCACTTGTATATGAATGTTTTAAAAGAGCGTCAGAATTCAGAAAAGGAAAAAAACAATCCCACTTATTCATCTTGGGATTCTAATTATCAATATGCTATTGGAGATGTTGTTGAATATGCTGGATCATTTTATAAAGCTGTAACAGCTTCAATAGGAGTAGCTCCCAATAGTTCTAGTGCGGATTGGGAAAAGATACAAGAATAATTATTTTTACATTCTAAATAAAACTCATGCGCTTTACAGTTGGAAAAAAAATAGGGTTAGGATTTGGAATTGTTTTAATTCTATTACTAACTGTATTTGGCATTACCTACTATGTGGTTCATACAGCTGAATCAACATTAAGCGACAGCATAGAGAACAATCAAAAATTATTAGAGATCGAACAGCCAACGGTTAATGGATTATATAATTTAAAAGCACACCTAACAGTATCCCAAAGCTTAATTCTAAAATGGGTTAGGGTGCCCTCTAGACCAGATGAATTATGGAAGAAAAAATTAGAAAAATTGATCGACTCTTCAATTCCTAGAGACACCATGCGAATCAATGAGTTAATGGACCAATGGGAGGAAGGTTCAAATGATGAGCAATCTTTTAACCTTATTAAAAAAAATATAGCAGTTATCATTAATAGCTTTAATCAATATATAAGAAAATCATTAGTCGATTTTGAAAGCTATAGTGATGAAATGAATAAAATTGATGCTGAATATGAGTACGACTTCACAATATCTCCTACTATTGAAGAAACGCTGAATTCATTAGAGCAATTAATTGCCGATAAAAATGAAATCGCACAGAATAAATCCAAAGACAGCATGAAGTCTTTCGATGACACCAACACTAATTTTAGTAACCTGGCTTTAATTCTTTTTATAGCGGGACTTTTGTTGGCAACAGGCACCATCATCATTGCTTTTTTTACTACGCTATCAATTACAAAACCTGTTCAGGAGTTGAAGAAGATATTGATCAACCTAGGAAGAGGTGTTTTTCCTAAAAGTAAGATTTCACCTAGTAATGATGAAATTGGAGAAATGTCATCAGCAATGAATTCTCTAGTATCTGGCCTGCAAAAGACAACTTCTTTTGCGCATGAAGTTGGACAAAGTAATTTCGATTTCCCATATGAGCCATTAAGTGATGAGGATGTTTTGGGGCACGCTTTACTTAAGATGAAAGATGAATTAGCAGAAACGGAAAGAATATTAGAGAAAAAAGTTAAAGAAAGAACAGAGGAGGTAGTAAGGCAAAAAGACGAAATAGATCAACAGAAATCAAAATTGGAAGAGCTATATAATGATGTTACTGATAGTATACGTTATGCAAAAAGACTTCAGGATTCTATCCTTCCTCCAGAGAATATTATGAAGAAGTGGTTCCCTTTATCATTTGTCTTGTTTAAGCCAAAAGATATTGTTTCAGGTGACTTCTATTGGATGCATAAGATTGGAAATAAGCATTTATTTGCTGCAGTAGATTGTACTGGTCATGGTGTTCCAGGAGCATTTATGAGCTTGGTAGGGGCCAATGGTTTAAATGGCGCGATAAAAGAACATAAATTAAATGACCCAGGTATGATCTTGGATGATTTGAATGCGTATTCTCATGAATCTTTGAATAAAGAAGGAGATGAAAATGCGGTTAGAGATGGGATGGACATTGCTTTATGTGCTATTGATTATAAAAACATGCAGTTAGATTATGCTGGAGCTTATAATCCCTTATATATAATTCGTAATGGAGAAATTTTAATTACTAAAGGAGATAAGTTTGCTATTGGTTCTTTTGAACCTGGCGCCAAGCATTTTAACACTCAATCAATCTCTTTAGAAAAGGGAGATGTCATCTATGTTTTCTCTGATGGATATGCCGATCAGTTTGGTGGATTAAAAGGAAAAAAATTCATGTATCGTCAATTTAGGGAGACATTATTTTCTATTAAAGATTTGCCAATGGACGAACAAAGGGCTTTATTAGATCAGAAAATTGAAGCCTGGAAAGGATCATTTGAACAGGTAGATGACATTCTAATTATTGGTGTTAGAATTGAGTAATACCAATTTTATTAATTAGTTTTAATCTATGTTAATGAGATTTATAAATCGCCTATTGGTATTATCCTTACCAATTCTTATAACATTTCATTTTTCTTCACAAACACATTCAATACGTTTTAATCGTTTAGGAATTAACGATGGGCTATCTCAAAGCACTATCAATTGTATTTTACAGGATCATAATGGATATATGTGGGTTGGGACACAGGATGGGTTGAATAAATATGATGGGCATAAGGTTGTTCAATATAAATCTAAGCTAAAAGATAAAAGCTCATTAGCCAATGCATTTATAACAGCACTTTATGAAGGTAAGAATGGAGGATTATGGATAGGTACACAAACGGGAGGATTGAATTTTAAAGAAAAAAATTCAGAAAACTTCAAGCACATTCAGCTTAAGGGAAGGTTAACCAATTCATTGATTACAAAGATCATAGGAGATAATAAGAATAAGCTGTGGGTAGGGACTGAAAAATATGGTTTAATAAGTTATAACCTATCTGATGAAAGCTACGAGATTTTCAATGTAACCAATGGACTTTCATCCAATAACATTGCCGATATTATTTTTTACAAGGGTAAACTATTGATTGCAACTAAGGATAAAGGATTGTGCATGCTCAATTCGGAAACCAAACAAATAGAATTACTAGACAAATGGAATCAATCACTAAACGACTTAGGAATTAATTGTTTTCATTATTCTACTGACAGTATTCTATACATTGGAACCAACAAGGGGGTTGATTTCATTAAAGATGATATAGTAACTAACCTATCAACTGATTTAAATCAGTTTTCAATTCAGACCATCTATTCACATGATGTTTCTAATATATGGATAGGGACCTATGGTGCTGGAATGATTCAATATGAACAACATGAAGGTGAATATTTCTTAAATAATTATAAGCACAATAACTATGAATTAACTTCTATTAGTAGTGATATTATTAATGTTATTTATAAAGACATTACCGGGAGCTTGTTTATAGGTACTCAAGATGGCTTGTCTTATTTTGATCCAATCAAACAATCCTTTAAGCATTACACTTATGTTTTTGGATCTAAAGAAAGCATGATCGATAAGAACTCTTGGGGGATTTTTGATCAGGGAGATAGTGTTTTATGGATAGGAAATAGAAAAGGTGTTACTCGAGTACATAAGAGAACTAATATATTTCATAATTATCCCTTTACTGAGAACATTTATAAATATCCAAATGAGTATGATGTTTATGATATTAAAATAGATAATCAGAATAGAATATGGACTGCAACTAATGGTGGCTTGTATTTATTATACGTTGCTGAAGATCTTCAATCTGCAAAATATGAAAAGGTGAATTACAGAGAGTCTGTTAGTACGATGGATGATGATGTAGTGCACGATCTTGAATTAGATGACAAAAATAGATTATGGTTGGGTTGTAAAGAAGGATTAGGAGTGTTAAACCTAACCAGTTTAGATGCTATGTTTCTAAAAAATGGCACACATGGTATAAACGATATGCCAGAAGCTTCTTGCAGAAGGGTTTATAGTGATAGTAAGGGGAAAATATGGTTAGGGTTTGAAGGTTCAGGATTGAGTATAATGTCAATAGACACCATAGATAATCAGCCTGTTTTTTCATTTAAGAATTTTATATCTGACGATAATAAGAACACTATTTCTAAAAATACAATTCTTTCAATTTTAGAGGGAGAGGATGGTGTTTTTTGGATTGGAACTTATGGAGGTGGATTGAATAAATTCGACACTAAAACAGGAATATTTAAATATTACACAGAAGAAGACGGTCTTTCTAATAATGCTATTTATGGTATTTTGAATGATGCTGAAGGGAATTTATGGATCAGCACTAATTTTGGAATTTCTGTATTTGACACAAAAAAAGAGCAGTTTAAAATTTTTACTGAAAGTGATGGCTTAATAGGTAACGAATTTAATAATGGTGCTTTTTATAAAAGTATTGCGGGAGAATTATTTTTTGGAGGTATTCAAGGAGTTAATTCTTTTTACCCTAAAGAGATTAGAAAGAACAAGATTCCACCTAAAGTAATTATTACAGATATTGAATTCCTAAATAATAACGCATATGAAGCGCTTCCTGAATTTTCTGACCCTAATTCTATGGATGAGATCCTGTTGAATTACAGGCAAAATAATTTTATGTTTCATTTCTCAGCATTGCATTATACCCATGCTAAAGGCAATAAATATGAAATACATTTAGAAGGGCTTTATGACAAACCTTTACCTTTAGAAGAAGTAAACCAGATCAGCTATTCAAATTTAGCTCCTGGAGAATATACATTTAAGGTAAGAGCATCTAACAATGATGGTGTATGGTCTGATTGGAAAAAGATCCATATTGTCATCCAATCTCCTTTTTGGCAAAAATGGAGATTCATTGCCTTACTAATTGCCGCTTCAATTTTAGTTTTCTGGGGATTTTATCTTTTAAGATTACGAGCTATTAAAAGGCAAAAAAGAAGGTTAGCATTTTTAGTTGAAAAAAGAACTAAAACTGTTACAAAACAAAAAGAGCAAATTGAAAAACAAAAAATATACATAGAAAAGGAAAGAAATAAAGCAGAAGAGCTCTTGCTTAATATACTACCTGCTGAGACAGCAGAAGAGCTTAAGAACAAAGGAAAAGCTAGAACCAGGCAATACAGGATGGCTACGGTTTTATTTACAGATATTAAGGGTTTTAGTAAAATTACAGAGACCATGAAACCTGTAGATTTAGTAAAGAGCCTAGATAACTTATTTAGGCATTTTGATAAGATTATTGAGAAACATCAGATAGAAAAAATAAAAACAATTGGTGATGCTTATATGGCAGCAGGAGGTGTGCCGCTTAGAGATAAGGAGAACCCAATTAATTGTGTATTAGCTGCTTTGGAGATTCAGCAATTCATGAAACAATTAAAAGAAGAATCCCTTGCAAAAGGGGAAGGGTTTTGGGAATTAAGAGTAGGTGTACATACTGGTGATGTAATTGCGGGAGTAATAGGGACTAAAAGAATTGCTTATGATATTTGGGGCAATACAGTAAATATTGCCCAAAGAATGGAGTCTGGATGTGACCCATGGAGAGTGAATATCTCAGAATCTACACATGAATATGTTTCTCCTTATTTTTCATGCTCAAACAGAGGTAAAATCCCCACTAAAAACACCGGTGAGATTTCTATGTATTATGTCGATAGGATCAAACCTCATTTATCTAAAGACAAAGATGGTTTTGTTCCTAATAAGAAATTCATTGAATATGTAAACCTCCATATTTATAGTAGTATTAACTATAAGAAAGCTGAACGACATATTATGAAGATCTTAAGAGAAAAACTTTCACCAAACTTACATTATCATGGAATTCATCATACTCTTGATGTTGTTGAATCTGTAGAAAGAATAGCTATTATGGAAGGAGTTTTGGATGAAGATATCTTTGTTTTAAAATCCGCAGCAACCTACCATGATGCAGGATTTGTTGAAAAGTACGATAGCAATGAAGTGGTAGGCGCTTCTATGGCTGCAGAAATCTTACCTAAGTATGGTTATACCGATCAGCAGATTAAACAAGTATGGGCATTAATTTATGCTACTATTATACCTCATAAACCCAACAATCAATTAGAGGAGATTATTTGTGATGCAGATCTTGATTATTTAGGGAGAGATGATTTCCATAAAATATCTGATACTTTAAGAAGAGAATTAAGGGATCATGGTAAAATTAATAGCGACCGTTTATGGGATGAGATCCAGGTGAAGTTTTTAACTCAGCACAAGTATTTTACTAAATCTGCCAAGAAACTAAGGGAAAAGAAAAAGCAAAAGCATTTAGAGGATGTCAAGCAAAGATTAAAGGATAATAAGTATAAGGATTAAAAAAGCAGTCATTAGCGATTAGCTTTTTTTAGCTCTTATCAAGAGTTATTAACTGTAACCTTTTAGCGATTTTGTTTTATATATATAATGAAGTACTTACTTATTTTTTTATTTTTTTATTCATCTAGTTATGGGCAATTCATAGAGGTCATTGACCCGGTAACTCAGCAGTTAATGAGGGTGCACGTTGAAAGCATAGATCTTCCGCAAAATTCAGCTTCAAAGGTTATTAATGAATGTAATAAAAGAATTGAAGAAAATCCTCAAGACTGGCAGGCATACCATCAGAGAGCAAGATCAAAACAAATATTAATGGATCTTAAGGGGTCAATAGAAGATATAAATGTGCTCATTGAAAATGAACAGCTTCTTAATTTTGCTTATTGGATGAAGGCAGAATCATATATTTATATGTTGGATTATAGTAATGCTATTGAAAATTATAAAAAAGCCATAAATTATTATCATGAACCTTATACTAAAGCACGTATAAATTTCATTATCGGTATGTGTTATATACAAATGGATAATGAAGAACAAGGGTGTATATATTTTAAAAAGATGGGAGATTTAAGGTCTCATAGCGGATTTGAACAAGCTAAAAAATATTGTTTAAAATAAAAAAAGCCCCCACTATCCGTGAAGGCTTTCAGCGCTTTTTCTTGGGCTCGAACCAAGGACCCTCTCAAATACCTACTCAACTATGAGTTTACTACTAAACTCTCCAATTCTAACAAAATAGACACCTTTATTTAGTGCTGAGATATTCATTAGATGAGTTTTGTTGGTGATTAACTCTTCTCTAATGATTTTACCTTGTATGTCCATTAGAACAAGATGTGAAGGGAAGCTTTCAACTTCAATCATCACATGATCTGAAGTGGGATTGGGGTAAAGATTAATGCTATTGGTGTTTTCTTGGATTGTTGTTGGTGTAGAAAAACATCCAGATGGGTAATTACAGTTTGTGCTGAAAGTAACACCTGCATCAATATTGTTATTACTAGCAGTCCAATTAGCAGTTGACCAAACAGGGTCATCAACTTCTATACAAAGAAGGTTGTTAAATATAGTTTCCATATAAAAAAAGTTAATATTATTTCCATTTTTAACATTAAGACAACTAATTTGATTGTAATTACAAAACAAAGAAGTTAAATCAGAATTCTGGCTTATATCAAGACTAGTAAGTTGGTTATTGTCACAATGCAACAAACCTAAAGCAGGAGCACCGGCTAAATCCAAACTTGTAAGTTCATTCCAACCACAAGATAAAATAGTTAATCCAGTTGCACCATTTACATCAATACTAGTAAGTTCATTTTCTACACAATATATTGCATTTAAAGCTGAAGCTCCATTTGCATTAAGACTTGAAAGCTGATTACCACTACAAAACAAAGAAGTTAATGTAGGGTGCTGACTTACGTCAAGGCTTGTGAGTAGATTATCTTCACAATTTAAAGTAGTTAAAGCTGTATTGCTACTCACATCTAGATTGGTGAGAAGGTTTTCATAACAACTTAAATAAGTTAATGCAAAGTTCTGACTTAGATCAAGATTCGTGAGTTGATTATCTCCACAAAACAATGACTCTAAAGCAACAAAATCCTCTATTCCAGTTAAATCACTTATTGACAAGCCAGTAAGATTTAAACCTAAATGACCGCTAATATTAGCAGTTAAAACATATCCATCAATAAAGCCTGAATCTAAACCTATATCAATAAGATGATGTTCAAAATTAGCATCAGGCACATAAGTTTGTTGTGATACAGTAAAAAGAGGAATTAAAATTGGGAGTAGTAAAATATATTTCATAGTCTTTGTTTTTTTATTTTAACAAAAATTTAACAAATACTATGCCGTTATTAAACAATCAGTATTAGAAAATTAATTCGAAATATACATGGCAATTTCTTTTTCACACTCAATCATAGCTTCATCTGGCAGCGCTGAGGCAGTGGATTTAGTAAGATAATCTTTTTGAGTGCGTGGTGAATAGTTATTTAAGTAGTTGTAATCCGTTACCATCTTTTATATATTTACTATAATTCTTACTTTACATTAAAAAGCATCAAAAATTTTATAATATGAAAAATTTATTTTTCACACTACTTGCAATGTCAATCTTTATTATTTCATGTAATAAAGAAAAGAAAACACTAAAAAACATTGCTGGTCAATGGAACATTACTTCTTTAACAGTACATCACTCTAATGGTAGCACTACAGATCTGTTAGGGCAAAATACAATAATTATGGATTTTCAGTCCTGTGAGCCTGGTAACACCTGTGATATTTATACTACTACAAGCATTGCGTCAACAACATCTACATATACAAGTTCTTATATTGTTTCTGAAAATTCAGGAGCGGAAACAGGCTTTATAATTACTGTAAATGACACTACAGAGTATGCTATTAGCACACTAACTAACTCAGAAATGAGATTAACAAATCCTGTTGGTGATTCACAATCTGGTGGTGCTGTTACTCAGGGTGCAGGTACAGATATGACAATCATTACACTTGAAAAACTTTAATACTGGAAATAAGTTGGGGTTAGTGTATGATCCTATGTTTTACCATTGTAAAGTCTATACTTCTTTTTTGGATGTAAAAGGATACAAAAAAAGCCCCCACTTTCTGTGGAGGCTTTCAGCGCTTCTTCTTGGGCTCGAACCAAGGACCCTCTGATTAACAGTCAGATGCTCTAACCAACTGAGCTAAAGAAGCATGATTAATTCAGCGTGCAATATTACATTAAAGTTTGAATTTATGCAATAGCTAAATTAATTTTAACGAATATTCATTACTTTTTTTTTCTGTTTATCTATTTGTTATTCATCTTACTATATTTGCCAAAAAAATAATTTATGAGTTTAGTTAGCGTAGGAACTGTAGCATTCGATGCCATAGAAACCCCATTTGGGAAAACAGACAAGATTATAGGAGGAGCATGTACCTATATAAGTCTGGCTGCATCTTTTTTTAAGAAAGGATCAAAGATCGTTTCAGTTGTTGGGGAAGATTTTCCTCAGGAAACATTGAACATGTTCAATGACAAGGGAATCAATACAGATGGACTGCAGGTAATAGAGGGTGGAAAGACTTTTTTCTGGTCAGGAAAATACCATACCGATATGAATACGAGAGACACGCTGGATACACAGCTAAATGTATTGGAGACTTTCGATCCAATAGTGCCAGATTCTTATCAGGATTGTGAATATTTAATGCTGGGCAATCTTACACCAGCTGTACAGCTTCAGGTAATAGAGCGTTTAAATAACAAACCCAAGTTGATCGTATTGGACACTATGAATTTCTGGATGGAGATCGCATTGGAGGACCTGAAAAAAGTAATTGCAAAGGTTGATGTGCTTACTATAAATGATGAAGAAGCAAGATTATTGTCTGGAGAATACTCGCTAGTTAAAGCAGCTGAGCTCATTTTAAAGATGGGACCAAGCACCTTGATCATTAAAAAAGGAGAACACGGAGCCATGCTTTTTCAAGATGGAAAAATGTTTTATTCGCCAGCTCTTCCATTAGAAGAGGTTTTTGACCCAACAGGTGCTGGAGATACTTTTGCAGGTGGCTTCATTGGCTATTTAGCAGCTACTAATGATACATCTTGGGAATCTATGAAAAGGGCAATTGTTATTGGTTCTGCATTGGCATCATTTACAGTTGAAAAATTTGGTATAGATAGATTGTTAGAAATATCCTATGAAGATATACAGGGAAGGGTAGAAGAGTTATCTAATTTAACAGCTTGTAGCTTCGAAGGAATTTTAGAAGCTCAATAAGTTATTTAGACTTGATCAATGTCCTTGATGAGTAATGCGTGTCACTTTTTATGACCATTGAGTAAGCTCCTGTAGAAAGGTCTTGTAAATAGAACTTAACATAGTTCAAACCTTTATTGAGGATGTCAAGATCTTTACTCATTACCAATCTTCCTGCAAGGTCATAAACCTCAAAGGTAATAGGGCTGGGGTCCTCAATAAATAGCTGAACAGTAACTTCGTTATAAAAAGGGTTTGGATAGGTTCCAAATACAATAAAGTCATTTAAATGCTGATCAATGGCTGCAGTACTTATCATAGGACTATCTGGCGCAAAGATCGGTGGCGGAGTCGATCGTATAGTTGGTCCAGAAGCTTGATCAACACAATTATACCCATCATTTACATAATATGCATCATCAAAATATTCACCCGATAGTACAGCATCTACACTGTTCATGTAATAGTAATTACCAGTCGTTTTGTTTTTGCTTACATCGAGAATCATGTATCCGTGTTCAGAAAGATTGGTGTACTGGACATGGGGATTGAATAATGCAATAGCACTGGTGCCAACACCCCCTAAAAATCCTAATCCCGGAGAAGTAACGGAAGTCACTACAAATTCGACTCCCATAGACCCTGTGCAAGAAGAGGCATCGTAGTTGCTTAATGGTAGATCATTGATCCACGAAGTATGAATGTCTCCAGTTAGTACAACTAAATTATCTATGTTATTAGCATTAATTGAATCATAAAGTCTAGTTCTTTCATAATCATATCCATCCCACTGATCGTCATTTAAAGTAGCTCCAAATATTTCTAATGGCGCCATCATTACTTGCTGGCCTAAAAGCTGCCATTGAGCAGAAGAATTACTCATTTCATTGACTAGCCAGTTAAATTGATCGGTACCCAAAAGGCTTCTATTTGGATCAGATGTAGATCCACCTTGTTCTGACCTTCCTTGTAATCTGGTGTCCAGCATATATAGATCAATTAAATCTCCATATTGAATTTTTCTATAGATCTGCAGGTCTCCAGGAATTGGGGACCTTATTGGCATCCACTCATGGTAAGCTTGGGTTGAGTTTGATTTTCTGTCAGTCCAAAGTCCTTCAGTGCTAGGATCATGATTTTGTGCACCATCCATATATGAATCATTAGCAGATTCATGGTCATCCCATATAGTAACAAATGGGTATTGCTGATGAAGATCTCTTAAGTCATCATCTAGTCTATAATGAGAATAGCGAACTCTGTAATCTTCCAAAGTAATTATTTCATTTACAGGCTCATTCTCTCTATCTGTAATTCCAGCAGAATACCCACCCACTGCATACTCATAGATGTAATCACCTAAATGCAATACAGCATCAAAATCATTTCTATCTCTAAGGTATCTATAGGCATTAAAATAACCATGCTCATAATTTGAACAGGAAACAACAGCCAACCGAACACTATCTACATCACCTATTGGTGCAGTTTTAGTTCTTCCCCTTACTGAGTAATAGCCTAAAGTATGAAAGTCGTAATAATACCATGTATTAGGCTGAAGACCTGTTGCATCCACTTTATACGTCCAGTCATTTTCAGATTTAACATATCCATTTCCGGAGTTAATAATATTACTCATGGTGGTATCTGTAGCAATTCGCCAATATATTTCCACACTGTCGAGGCTTATGGTGTCATCTGTAAACCTAGTCCATAGAATAACAGCATCCGATAAAGGGTCACCAGAAGCAACGCCATGGTAAAATGGATACAATAAAGGGTCTATTGATTTTCTAGGAAGGTCGATCTGAGCAGAAATACTGCAAATAAAAAAGCTCAATAATAGAGATGAGAGAAATTTCATTTCAGGTTGATTTTACTAATAAAATGCGAATATAATAAAAAAGGTATGCTAACATACCTTTATGGGTTGATTATTTTAAATCAAAGAAGTTATTTGCAATATTTTTTAATAAATATAGCGGCATTTACATAGCCATACTCACCGGCTTTTGCTAGATCATGACATCCTTCAATTTCACCTAGCTCAATTTTTAAAATCCCTCTTAAAGCATAGGCTTTATCGTAGTCTGGTTTTATTTCAATGGCTTTATCACAATCTTCAATAGCTCCTTTGTAATCTTTGATCATCGTTTTAGAAGAGCCTCTTTGCTTGTAGAAAACTTCACTATTTGGTCTTAATTCAATGGCTTTGTCAAAGTCAGATATGGCACCATTATAGTCATCAGAATAATGCTTGGCACAACCTCTTTGAAAATAAGCTTCTACAAATTTAGGACTTGTTTCTATGGCCTTACTAAAATCACCTATAGCTGTTTCGTAATTCGTTGCATTGTATTTTTCCATTCCAGAAGTATAGTATTTTAAAGCCAATGCATTGTTGTTTTGGGCACAGTTGACACCAACAACAAATAGGAAAAGAACACTATATAAAATTTTATGCATAGAAGAAATAACATGATAAATATACATAATTCCTAATTTATATACTTAATATCAGAAAGGATAATATCGCTATGAGTAATTAATTTTAGATAAAGGCTAATAATTTGATTATGAATTAAGTTCATTAGTTGTTAATATTGCAGCGATTTTAACCATATATAACTATTTATGACTCCAGAAAAACTATTGTATCTATTTCTTGTTCTTATTGTATTTGGATTTGTCTTTGATAAGATCCTGGATTTTATAAATACTAAAAACTGGAAAGAAGAGATCCCTTCTTCAATGAAAGAGTACTATGATAAAGAGAAATATGATCAATCTAGAAATTATCACAAAGAAAAAGGAAAAGTTTCTTTTATTCAGTCCATACTTATGTTTGTCATAATTATTAATGTTTTGATCTTTGGACTTTTTGGAAAGTTAGATAATTATATTGCAACTTTTGTTCAGGACGATTTTTTTCAAGCAATTACATTTTTCGGAGTACTAATATTAATCAGTGAAGCAATCAGCATTCCTTTTTCAATCTATGACACATTTGTTCTAGAAGAAAAATATGGGTTTAATAAAACCACTGTAGGAATTTTTATTATAGATAAATTAAAATCCTATTTCTTAATGGCTATTATAGGCGGAGGACTTTTATGGGTTGTTTTATGGGTAATAGGTCAAATCGATCAGGGATATTGGTATTGGCTTTGGATCATTCTAGTTTCATTTATGCTATTAATGAACATGTTCTATGCAGATGTTATTTTACCAATTTTTAATAAATTGAAACCTTTAGGTGATGGTGATTTGAGAGTTGCAATTGAAGAATATGCAGGTAAAGTAGGGTACAGTCTTAAAAACATTTATGTAATAGATGGTTCTAAGCGTTCAACAAAAGCCAATGCTTTTTTTAGTGGATTAGGCCCTAGAAAAACAATCGCTTTATATGATACTTTAATAGAAAAGCACACGACTAAAGAATTAGTGGCTGTTTTAGCGCATGAAGTAGGTCATTTCAAGAAAAAGCACATTAGAACATCTATGATCTTGTCAATATTTCAAACGGGTGTTATTCTATTTTTACTTGAATATTTTTTAAGCTACCCTGCTGTGACACAAGCACTGGGAGCTAATTTACCTTCTTTCCATGTAGGAGTAATTGCATTTAGCTTAGTGTTTTCTCCTATAGGTACCATTATAGGAATATTAATGAATGTGTTGAGTAGAAAAAATGAATTTGAAGCAGATGAATATGCTAAAACTACCTATGATGGGGAATCTCTTCAGGTAGCGTTAAAAAAATTATCAGTAGATAACTTATCTAACCTATACCCTCATAAGGCATACGTTTTTGTACATTATTCACACCCTCCTTTATTAAGCAGATTAGAGCGGCTTAATCAATAGCAATAGTTAAAGCGATACCATAATGATCGGCTAGGTCCATTGTATTATTTTTAAAATTCATAGTGGGGCGGATAATATAATGTTGAAGTATTTTTTCTTCATTCAAATTGTGGAGTAAATAATCTATCCATACATTATAATTAGGCTGGTTCCATGAGTTATGTGAATCATAGGTATAAGGCCTTTTTTCATTTAGATCAGAACAGATTAATTTAAATTCGCCCATCATTTTAGTGTAGGAGCTGGTGTTTTTTGTGGTGTTAAGGTCGCCTGCGAGAATAAATGGAATTGAGTCTGATAGATATGGACTAATAATCTCTTTTTTGATTTGTTGATATTGAAGGTCTCGGATTTGTTGACTGGTTGAATTTAAATGGGTACCCGCTATAAGCCACTCTTTATCTCTAATAGAAGCAGTAATTAAGACACAACCTTTTTGAGCCATTTTATCATTTCCCTTAGTGTCTACAAATCTAATATGATGCTCATATTCTATAGGATATTTACTCAATATCATGATGCCGTTACTTAGCTTTATACCAAAACCTTTTTTAATTGGTGGCTGAATATAGGGGTAATATTTTTCAAGCTGTTTAGTTAATTTTTTTTTCATTTGAACATCAAAAACTTCTTGCAGTACAATAATATCAAAGTCTGACTTTTTTATATAGCTGATGATTTCTGGTAATCTTTTTGTTTGTTTTTTTCTTAAATAGCTAGAAAATGGGGCATAAAAATCAGGTAGCATTTGAATATTCCAGGAAAGTATATTGAAAGTGTTTTTATTTAAATAAGGTTCTTGGCTAATGCTTTTAAAAGGGGAGAGAATTAACGCAATAAAATATAATAGTATAAGGCGGTCCTTTGTAGTCAAAGTAGGTTAAAATTTTACAAGTTATGTTTTTTATTATTTTAGCAATCTAAATTTAAAACTTAAAACAATGAAAAAAATTATTTTTACCCTTGCTATCCTAGGTTTTGTTCTTGTTAGCTGTAACAAAGAAAAAAGAGCGATGAAAAAACTAGAAGGAAACTGGAATGTTACTGCTATTTCTGTTGATAGTTCAGGTGTTTCTATTGATTACTGGGCACAACTTCAAGCACTAGGAATTACTTCAATGTCTATGAATTTCGAAAATTGCGGAACAGATGCTGCTTGTAATCTTTATACAACAAGTGCAGGATCTTTCTTTGGTGTTCCCTTTAGTGATACTGACACAGCTAGCTATGAAGTTTCAGACGATGGAGCATCTATTACTATTGATACAGATACGGGTACAATTGATGAGTTAACTAATTCATCTTTAGTTATTTCTCAAGTTGATGGGAATACCACTCAAACAGTTACAATGGAGAAAGTAGATTAAGCTAAGAGATATTTGTTTTTATAAAAGCCCCGAAAGGGGCTTTTTTTATGGGACAATGATTTTTCCAAAATTTCTTTTCTCCCCAGCTTTTATATAATAAATATATGTTCCTTTAGATAGTCCTCCGTAATTATTGATATCAAAAGTAATGTGCTGAAGTCCAGAAGAGTAGACCCCATAATTATGATCATAAATAATTCTTCCATTTATGTCCATAACCTGAAGGTTTACATCAGATGGAATGTCTAAATTAAAAGCAAATCGAACTTGATTACTCGATGGGTTGGGAAAAGCAGACACCTGCCATTCTTTTCTATTTTGTTCAATGATATTTAATCCAGAATTAGCCGCCAAAGAGTCCATGTTAAGCGTTTCGTCTCCAGGGTAATAAGAAGTAAAAAGAAAAAACACAAGAAACATCTCATCTGTGGTGTTAAGCCCAGCACAAACCAACTGTGGAGGGTCATTGGGGTTATGTGGATTATTGATAGTATTATCATAAGTAGCAGTTGCTTCTACAACTGATCCTGATTCAATTTTCTGTAAATAAGGGTATTTGTAAAATCCTTGCCATTCAAAATCCCATGCTGGAATATTGATCAATGGCAAAGTGTCGCCTGAGTTATTTATACTAAGACATTGAATGCTTTGCCCTATTAAATGCATGTGGGGAAATACCCCATAAACCGACCAGTTTCCAGGTAAGGAAGTCCCGTTGGTAGGAAATTGAGCATTGTATGTTTGAACAGTGTTTGCCGGTACGCAGAAGTTGAAATTGGAAATAATGGGTTCAATGCTTAAGATTCTGAAATTAGTATAGGTTTCTGGATAAAAATAAAAATGGACTTTAGTGCTGTCAGTCATTCCTAAAGAACCATGGGGATAATGCATAGATAGAATAATATCCGATCCAGCATTAATGTTTACAGCAAAAGCAAGATTACTGTCTCCAGGAAAAATTGTGGGGTTTGAACCAGGGGCATATTCTCCAATAATTTTTCCAGATGTTGGGCCCATGCAATGCCCAGAAGTGTCAGTTTGAAATACTCCACTTGTGTCTACATAGACAATACAATGATGTACAATTTCAGGATTCCCTGGAATTATTTCAACTGCTCTAATTTTTCTATTTTGGGCTAAGCCAGAAGGAATCACAAAACAAACATAGTCGTCATGATTGACGGCATTACTCGTGTATACAGGGGCAGAGATGGTCATGTCTGGCGTTCCTAGAGTTGGACCCGATGTAGTATAAGTAGGGTAGGGAGGAGCTAAAGTTGAATCGCCTTGCGGGGCTCCAGTAGCTACCCAGTTTTGGATCATAGAGATCTCATTAGTACTTAAGACTCTTTCATGACTAAATCTAGAAAAGTTAGTATCTGGAGGCCATGGAGGCATGTACCCATTCTCGGTCATGTATTCAATCATTATTCTATTGCTATAGGCGTCATTATAGGAGACCAGAGAAAAAGGAGCAATTCCTCCATCATGATGACAAGCAGTACAATTATCGTATAATATAGGAGCAATATCCTCAGAGAAATTAATGTTCTTCCCTTTGTCTAACGCATTGTCTAAAAAGAAAAACGAACTAATGAAAATTGTTATTACAACAATTAAAACAGATGTAATTACCCTCATTTATTGAAATTTTAATGATTGTAAGTTACGTAAATAAGAAAAGAAATGCAATTAAAAAGGAGGGGGTTGAGGTCTCGATCGGATTCGAACCGATGTAGATGGTTTTGCAGACCACTGCCTAGCCACTCGGCCACGAGACCTTTTTTAATAAGGGGCAAAATTACAACTTCCCTTTAAATATGCAATTTATTCTTCAATGATAACCGAAACATATTTAACATCACCATCGATAGGAGGATTGATCTTTCTTATCTCCACTCGGCAATGATGGATGGATTTAAATTCCGATTTTAGTTTTTTTAATATTCTATAAGCAACAGTTTCTATTAATTTCGAAGGAATAGCCATTTCTTGTTCTACTGTTTTATTGACAGCAACATAATCAATGGTATCGTTTAATTGATCTGTTTCAGAAGACCTAGAAAAATTACAATGTAAATCAATGTCAACTTCAAATGTTCCTCCAATACTGGTTTCTTCTTTTAAGCAGCCATGTAGAGAATAACAACGAATACCATGTACTTTTATAATATTCATGATGGATCTAATTCAGATTTAAGCAGTGCAATTTTTTCTATTCCATTGTTGAATCTATCAATCACTTCATTTTTACCTAATAAAGCTGCAATTTGGAACATGGATGGCCCCATGCCTTTTCCAGTTACCAACAACCTAAAATTAGGTAGTACAGCTCCCATGCCTAGCTCATTGCTTTCCAAAAAAGCCTTGAATTCAGCTTCAATTTTTTCAGCATTGAAATCAGTAATCTCATTTAGCATGGCTTTTAATTTTTCCATGTTCTCAGGAGTGGCTTCTTTCCATTTTTTTCTTAGAGTTTTCGGATCGTATTCTAAAGGAGGATTAAATAAATAGTCGCCTTCCATCATTTCATCTACAAATGAAGCTCTTTCCTTCATTAAACCAGCTACTTCAGAAAGGAATTCAATAGAATAATCTTTATCGATTTTCTTTTTAAGTAGCTCTCCTAATTCTACATTAGATTTATTTCTTAGGTATTGCTGATTGAACCACTTTGTTTTATCAGGATCAAATTTTGCTCCACTTTTCCCTACTCTTTCTAAAGTGAACTCACTGATTAATTCTTGCATGGAAAAAAGCTCTTGTGAAGTTCCAGGGTTCCACCCTAAAAAAGCTAGCATATTAATAAAGGCATCTGAGAAATATCCTTTTTCTCTATAGCCTGAAGAAATTTCTTTAGTGATAGGGTCTGTCCATTCTAAAGGAAAGACAGGGAATCCTAATCTGTCACCATCACGTTTGCTTAATTTCCCATTTCCATCTGGCTTTAAAATTAATGGTAGATGAGCAAATTTTGGCATTTGTTCTTCCCAACCTAAATAACGATACAATAAAACATGTAATGGCGCAGAGGGCAACCACTCTTCACCTCTAATTACATGAGTAATATTCATGCTGTAGTCGTCTACTACATTGGCTAAATGATAAGTAGGCATTCCATCACCTTTAAATATTACTTTGTCATCCATGTTACTAGAGTTAACTATTACCCATCCACGGATCTCATCATAAAATCTTACATCTTCATTTCTAGGCATTTTTATCCTAATAGTATAAGGAACACCATCTTCTAGGAGCTTTTTAGTATCATCTTCTGAAAGAGTTAATGAGTTTTTCATAGATGATCGGGTAATTACATTGTATTGCCAATTAGGCATTTTAGCTTCTTTGGCCATCTCCCGAACTTTCTCTAATTCTTCTGGAGTATCAAAAGCATAATAAGCGGTCCCATTATTAACTAGCTTATCAGCAAATTCCTTGTAACTCCTTTTTCTTTCTGATTGTCTATATGGTCCATGATCACCATTGTGTTCGTGGCTTTCATCTGGATTTAATCCACACCATTTTAAAGATTTTAGTATATAAGCTTCTGCACCTTCTACATATCTAGTTTGGTCTGTATCTTCGATACGTAATATAAAATCACCATTATTTTTTTTAGCAAATAAATAATTATAGAGTGCTGTTCTTACTCCCCCAATATGTAGTGGTCCAGTTGGACTAGGAGCAAATCGTACGCGAACTTTTCTTTCTGACATGTTGAAATTTTCCGCAAATATATTGTTTTCATTAATTTTTGTAATGAAAAAACGGGTTCTTTAAATGATCTATGTGAAAATGGAAAATTATTTATTGGAAACAAATTCAAATTCAGACCTTCTATTTAGCTGGTGCTCTTCTTCAGTACATTTGTCATCTTCATTACAGTTGTTGACAAAATTTGTGGCTCCTAAAGATTTGGTAATGATTTGTTGTTTAAACACGCCTTTGTTAAGTAAATACGATTTAACTGATTTACTTCTTTTTCTTGATAGGTAAATATTGTATTCATCAGCGCCTCTGCAATCGGTATAGGAACGAATCTCTAATTTAAGCTGTCTATCTTCTTTTAGCTTTTCAACAAGGAGGTCAAGCTGTTTTTTTGAGCTCTCAGTAATATCATATTTATCATAATTAAAATAAATGGATTCTACCTGATACCCTGCATGATCAATTTTTAAATGTTCTAGGTCTATATGATCAGGAATCTCTGTCCCATTTGGAAGTTCAATGGTTTTAGGATAATAGCCATCTAGCTCAAGTTTAAGTGTATAGCTTTTATTAGGGCTTAACTTAATATTGAAATCTCCATTTTCATCTGTGTAGGTAACTACC
>Ga0206679_10001267_pt1 | contig 20853 bp, 19 predicted proteins | sample M110012015metaG_FD_155464 | JGI IMG/M metagenome (GOLD analysis project Ga0206679, IMG submission 155464) | Ammonia-oxidizing marine archaeal communities from Monterey Bay, California, United States - M1 100m 12015 | ecosystem: Environmental > Aquatic > Marine > Intertidal zone | place: USA... | reverse complement strand
GGTTGTGGCATGGTTGAAACGACGTTGAAAGACGGTGTTGAAAAAACCTTGCTCGAGCGCCTACCCGAGCTTACTGCTGTGCGCGATGTCACGGATCATGCGGTGACGGAAAACGCTTACTACCAGCCCTAGGTGTTAGTGGTCGAAGGAGTACTGTGCTGTATTCGCCCCGGTAATACATCTTTAACCTTGTCCCGCAGTTCCCGAATCATCGTTTCTGTCGTGTCCCAGTCTACGCAGGCATCGGTCACCGAAACGCCATATTTCAGATCAGCCAGGTTTTCGGGAATAGGCTGGTTTCCCCATTCAAGATTGCTCTCGACCATTAGGCCAATGATAGATTGATTCCCCTCGACGATCTGATCACCTGCGCTGCTCGACACAAGTCGCTGCAGGCCGGGGTCCTTGTTCGAATTGGCGTGACTGCAGTCAATCATGATGTTTGCAGGAATATTGGCCTTTAGCAGGTGCTGTTCACAGAGGCTTACGCTGGCGGAATCATAATTCGTTCGTCCCCCGCCGCCTCGAAGCACGATATGGGCGTGCGCGTTGCCCCGGGTGTGGATGACCGAAACCTGGCCCTGGTGATTAATGCCGAGGAATCGGTGGGGTGCTGAAACTGACTGCAGCGCGTTAATCGCGACTTCAAGCCCTCCGTCAGTACCGTTTTTGAATCCCACTGCAGAGGACAGGCCACTAGCCATTTCGCGGTGAGTCTGGGACTCAGTCGTTCTGGCGCCAATTGCGCTCCAGGAAATTAAATCCTGGAGATATTGCGGGTTTACGGGGTCCAGCGCCTCAGTTGAAGTTGGTAATCCTAGCTCTGCAATATTGACCAGCAGCTGTCGACCCAGCTTTAGTCCCTCTGCAATGCAGAACGAATCATTCATTTGGGGGTCGTTGATCAATCCCTTCCATCCCGTTGTTGTGCGCGGCTTCTCAAAATAGACGCGCATGATCAGTAAAAGAGAGTCATCCACTTCGTCGGATAATGTTTTCAGCCGCTGCGCATATTCCATCGCAGCGGTTGTATCATGGATGGAGCAGGGACCAACGATCAGAAAGATTCTGGGATCCTGCCGGTTCAGGATTTTTTTGATCGCAAGCCTGCCGCCAGAAACTGTTTCCATTGCCTGGGAAGAGGCTGGAACGCTGTCTTTCAGCTCTTCTGGGCTCATTAATGTTTCCTCGTTCAAGACGTTTAAATCATCCAGTTTGATATTGTTCATCGCGTTGTCCTGTCTATGTCGCTAGCGGTTCGGCTTATAAAAGTCTAAAAAAAACCCCGATGGCATCCGCCTGTCGGGGTTTCTCAGGCGGGTTAACCGCCCAGATTGTTGAGCGATTTAGCTTTTGACGAAAAAGTAATACCCCAGCCAGCACGCACCAACGACTTTCACCGTCGACGGGTTGACTGGGTTGCTAAAGCGCTGAGTAAATCGAACGTTCATGGGCGGGCATAATAGTCTTCTGGTGCGGGATTGCAAGTGACCTACTCAGTGACAATGGCTGGTGTCCGCTATACCATGCTGCCTTTCCTGCCAGATGGCCATCCTGCGGATTAAAGAGTAGTGGAATACGAACTTTCAATTTTAATGATCTGCCTGTTGTTGGTTACCGGGCTGGTTTCTGGTTTTATCAATACTCTGGCGGGGGGGGGCTCCATGCTGACCTTGCCTGCGTTGATGATGTTGGGTATGCCGGCTGATGTTGCCAATGCCACGAATCGTGTCGGCGTCTTAATGCAGTCGGTGACCGGCGCAAAAGGTTTTAGCGACAAGGACAAGCTGGATAAGTCTACGATTTTGCCGGTTTTGGTTCCAACGGTAGTCGGCGCGCTGGCAGGCTCGATGCTGGCTTCCTTCCTGCCCGTCTGGGTTCTTAAACCCGTACTGTTGGGTTCGATGATCACCATGGCGTTGGTGATGGTGATTAGGCCGCAAGCCGTCATTCCGGTTGACGGAATCGAGCCCTACAAGCTGGCGGATAGACCGGTTGCAGGTCTTGGACTGTTTCTGGCGGGCGTTTACGGTGGATTTGTCCAGGCGGGTGTTGGGTTCATTCTTATCGCTGCCCTCGCAGGGGGCCTTCGCTATGACCTGATCAGGACGAACGCGCTCAAAACAGTGTGCACGGGAGTCTTTTCAGGTGTCGCGCTGGTTGTTTTTGCGATGCGAGGCCAGGTCTGGTGGATCCCCGGCTTGATATTGGCCGTTGGCAGTATTGCTGGTGCCATGGCGAGTGTTCGATTTGCCATTAACGTCAGTCAAAACACGTTAAAATGGCTACTCTTTGTGATGGTCACCGCCACCTGTGCCGGTGCCATTTTTCTTTAGTTGTTAGATCGTTGATATAAAACGCTGTGACTGGTGACGAAATAAGTAGTACCGAAACGAGTAATACTAAAATGAGCAATACAGAAGAACAATATCCAAGTAACTTTATTCGAAGCATTATCGAGAAAGATGTAGCGGATGGGAAAAACGCCGGTCAGGTCATGACCCGGTTTCCTCCTGAACCCAATGGCTATCTCCATATCGGTCACGCAAAGGCGATATGCCTGAGTTTTGGCATGGTCGAGGACTTTGCGGGGGCTACGAATCTTCGTTTTGACGATACGAACCCGTTGAAGGAAAGCATTGAGTATATTAATGCGATCAAGCGAGACATTGAATGGCTGGGTTTTAACTGGAAGGAAGAGCGATTTGCCTCTGACTACTTCGAGCAGTTGTACCATTTCGCTGAAGAGTTGATAAAGAAAGGCAAGGCCTACGTTGATTCCCTGTCAGCAGACGAGCTAAGGGAATATCGTGGCACATTGACCCAGCCTGGAAAGGACAGCCCCTATCGATCGAGAACGATTGATGAAAACCTCGATCTGTTTCGACGAATGCGAGCGGGCGAGTTTGGCGATGGAGAACACATCCTTCGGCTTAAGATCGATATGAATTCACCGAATATCAATATGCGAGACCCCGCTATCTATCGTATCAGGCATATCGAGCATCACCAGACAGGTAATGAATGGTGTATCTACCCCATGTACGATTACACCCACTGTGTATCGGATTCCCTCGAGGGTATTACGCATTCGCTGTGTGATCTTAGTTTCGAGGATCATCGCCCACTCTACGATTGGGTGCTGGATGAACTGGCAATGAATTGTCACCCGCAACAGATCGAATTCTCTCGACTGAATCTACAATTCACGGTGATGAGCAAACGCAAGGTGCGACAACTAGTCGAAGAAAAGATGGTAGATGGCTGGGATGACCCGCGTTTGCCAACCTTGTCAGGGTTGCGCCGTCGTGGTTACACCGCGGCTTCCATCCGGGACTTCTGTCGTCGTATTGGTGTTACAAAAAGCGACAACAATGTCGAGTTGGCTTTATTGCAGAGTTGTATCCGCGAGGAACTAGACTCATTGGCACCGCGCGTGATGGGTGTGTTGAACCCTGTGAAGGTAGTCATTGAAAATTTCCCCGAAAGTGAGGGTGTGAGTCTTGACCTGCCAAATCATCCAAAAGATGAGGCCATGGGCACGCGCTCGATGAATTTTACCCGGGAGCTTTACATAGATAGGGAAGACTTCCGCGAAGAAGCTAACCGAAAGTACAAGCGCCTCGTGCTGGGAAATGAAGTACGACTTCGGTACGGGTTTGTCATTAAAGCAGAACAGGTGATTAAGAATGACGCGGGTGAAATTGTAGAGATTCGTGCGAGCTACGATCCTGACACCCTCGGGAAAAATCCAGAAGGCCGCAAGGTGCGCGGTGTCATTCACTGGGTATCAGCAAATGAGGGGCTGCCCGCTGAAATCAGGGTCTACCAACCGCTGTTTACAGTGGATTTCCCAGATGCGGATGAACGTGACTATCACGAGCTGATCAATGAAGAGTCATTGACAGTTCATCAGGGTTTCGTTGAGCCTGGATTGAAGCTGGCTTCATCGGAAGATAGCTTCCAGTTCGAACGTGAAGGCTACTTCTGTCTGGATAGCAAGGATTCGACGCCGGAAGCGCTTGTTTTCAATCGTGTCGTCGGCCTGCGCGATACCTGGGCGAAAATGGTTCAATCGGGCAACGCATGAATTCGGATTATGAGAGCGTTCAGGCAGCAGCAAAACGCATTCGGCCATTCATCAATCATACCCCGGTCATTACCAGTGAAAAGCTGGATAACATCGCTGGTTGCTCATTGTTTTTTAAATGTGAAAATTTACAAAAAGCCGGCGCATTTAAAAGCCGGGGTGCCGTTAATGCCATCATGTCGCTTGACGCGCCGGCACTGGCAAAAGGTGTTGCAACTCATTCTTCAGGAAACCACGGCGCAGCACTTGCCAGAGCTGCCGGCCTGAAAAATACCACCGCCTATATCGTGGTTCCAGACGATGCCAAGCGAGTAAAACAGGATGCGATCCTGTCGTATGGTGGCAAGGTCATTCTTTGCGAGCCGACCCTGGAAGCCAGAGAAGCCAAACTTGAAGTCGTACTCGAGGAATCCGGTGCCACATTTATTCACCCCTATGATCAGGAAGAAATCATCGCAGGGCAGGGCACGGCAATGTTAGAACTCGTCCAGCAGGTTCAGGGTCTTGATATTGTCATCGCTCCCGTTGGCGGCGGAGGTTTACTGGCGGGGTGCGGCCTTGTCGCGGAGCACGAACAAATAAAAATCATTGGCGCGGAGCCTGAAGGTGCAGATGACGCGTGTCGTTCAGTGGATACCGGTGAATTGGTTCTGCGTCACACACCCCACACCATCTGTGATGGTCTTTTGACAACCCTTGGCACACGCAATTTTGAGATTATTCGAGACAAAGTAGACAGTATTCTGCTGGTGAGTGACCAGGAGACCATCCGAGCGATGTCGTTGGTCTGGACCCGGATGAAGCTCATTATTGAGCCTTCTTCCGCGGTGACGCTTGCGGTTGTCCTGCGTAATCCGGGCCTGTTTGAGGGTAAAAGGGTGGGATTACTGTTAACCGGCGGAAACGTGGATCTAACCGACCTGCCTTTTTAGTCTATTTAATTAGGTGATGCGTCAGGAAAGGTTCGTTGTGGTTGCTTCCCTTTAGCGGGCCCTTTCGCCAGGTCTTCGGCGCTTAGTTCTTTGGCGCTTGTTCGCGTGTGATCTTAACCATTTGTCTTTTTTTGGAGTAGCCATACCTTATTCAGCGGTAGCGCTACGCAAAGTGTTGTTGGTTGTATGATCCCCTGAAAGCCATCGGTTTAGCGCTTCAGACGCGCGATTTCGAATGAGCGACTCATTGTCTGTGGCTTCCTGCGTGTCGCACGTTATCTCAACTTTGTGGCCATCAGGATCATCCAGATAGAGCGAGACACAGTAACCGTGATTGATTGTGTAGTGGCCTATGCCAGCCGCGTCCGCACGGAATCGAACGCTGTCTTGAACCTGGGTGGTTCCGGCCAAAGCAAGATGATGAAAGGGTGAAAGCGTGTCCGGCTTTCTTAGCGCCTGGTATTTTTCATCGTCCGCAAACTGGAACAGGGCAACAGCCGAGTCGTCTTCGAGTCCGAAGAATGCGTGGCAGAACTCTCCGAGTGCATCATTGGATTCGCACCATGTCGCCACCAGGGGCAACCCCATGATGCCTTCATAGAACTCTCTGGATGCACCTAGGTCTTTTGATACCACGGCACTGTGGTGAAGCCTGGAAGGTAAGTTCTGCATAGTCTCTCCGAAAACAGTGATTAAAGGTTAGTACATTACGATTTTATTAGTTTCGCTTCATTTAGTTGTATCTAACTTAAGAAATATCTGTGTTGGTATGCTTGCGGCGATCCAACTCAATTCTGTAGGAACTTTGTTTCTCTCGGTCCAGAGGAAAATGCCACATGATTGCCGCGACCGCAAAGAGCACTAGCGTGGGTGTCGCCGCGACGACAAACCTCACACCATCCAGAGTGGCCTGTGTGTTCTCGCCCCGTGGGTCAAAACCTACCCAATCAAGCACCGGCAGGATCGTGCCGATCGCCAGGGCTGCGCCCAATTTGGCGGTGAGCGTTAACATCGAAAAATATAAAGCGCTGCGCTCTCTTCCGGTATTCACCGTATCTTCATCAATCACATCCGACATGATGGATCTCATGAGAAGGTCTCGTGCACCAAAATTCAGGCCGATCAATAGATAAGCGCCGAAGGTTAGCCAGAATCCACCTGCAGGTAGGAAAAATAACGCACAGGTGCCGATACTGGAAATGAGCGTGCCAACGCAGAGTGTACGATGCTTACCGAGACGATAACTTAGTTTTACAAATAGCGGCGCTGATAGTAATCCTGTCGCAAACAATGCCACCAGGTAAAAGCTGGCGTAGTCAGGCATTTGTAAAACGACAGCGATAAAGAAGAAATGGACTGTGCCATTGATACCGCTCTGAAATCCCATGAGTAGGTCGGCTAGCAGCAACCGTCTTAGTGTATGGTTTTTGACGATGGAACTTAGTGCCTGGCGCCAGGCGATAGGCTCATTTTGCTGAGCTCGCTTGCGTTCACCTACGGACGATACCGCTAACAGTGCAAGCAAAGGTAAACTGATTAGTACCAGCGCGCCGGTTAAACCAGTTCTTTGACTCATTGTCGCGCCAGGTGTCGTGAAATCCAGAATTGTGGGAAGTATCGCGACCAGCAAGGTGCCAAGTAACCCGAAGATCTGCAACATGCCCATGATGCGTGAACGTTCGTCATAATTTTCTGACAACTCACTTGCCCAGGCAGTATGGGAGATCGTGAACGCAGTCCATCCGGCATAAAGCAATAGCATAGATAGAAACAACGTCACCGGGGAAGCAGATTCGCCGGGAAAGAAAGCGAAATAGACACCGGCACCCAGGAACGGTACAGCGGCAATGATTGCCGGTCGTCGGCGTCCCCAGCGAGTCTCCAACTTATCGCCCAGCCAACCGAACAATGGATCTGTGATTACATCGAAAATGCGAGTCAACATAAATACCATGCCGATGACCGTCAGGCTGATGCCAAGCTCGGCATATAGTGGTGGCAAAAATATGGAGATAGGTAAGCCGAGGGCGGCTATCGTGAATGCCGGTGACGCAAAGGCGCCCAGCCGTAACGCTCGTATTGGTTCAGTCATCGTCTACAGCTCATGGTGTATAGTCTTTATAGCTTCGTGTTGAGTTATTCCCGTCGGGTTAAAGATCGCCCAACATCGCCATATCGGTTGGTCTTTGAGAAGATCACCTGATTCGTGGCAATGGAGATGTCCTCTGGTTCTCGCTGGATGGAATAGCTCAAGTGACCGCCCTGACACCGGTCTCTGCGCTGATCTGCAGGACAGCGCCCGGCGTTTATGGATGAGCGCATCTACCCCAACGATAGGATAAGACCTTTTCATACTGGTCCAGACCAGATCAGGAATTAATACCCTGAATAATCCAAAGTGGGTCTGCCTTCTCGGGTGATCGGTCGATAAACTCGATTTCTGACAGACCCCCCTGGCGCATGTATTCCTTCACTAGCTGCACCCTGTCCTGCGGCGCTAGAGTCTGAAACGCATAGATCGCTTTCGTTGGGAAAAGGCGGTGCGACATGGAGACGATACATCGACCGCCAGGTTTAAGAACTCGCTGAATCTCTTTGAAGACTTCAAAAGGTCGAGTCAGGTACTGGATTGAAACGACGATCATGACTGCATTGAAACTTGCGTCAGAAAAAGGCAGGGCCGGCGTTTTATTCAGATTATGGACCAGGACCTGGTCCAGGAGAGCGTTGGCATTCAACTCAGCAAGGTTCATGCCTAGTCCGGTAACTTTTCTGTAGGTGACATCTACAGGCAGGTGGCTGACCCATGATGACATGAGGTCCAGCAGTTCATCCTCCGGGGTCAGGGTTTCCTGATAGAACCTTGTGATTTCGTTGATGGTTGCGTCATCAATATGATTCACCATCCGTGGAGTAGCATAGAAGGCTTCATCCGCAGAGTCGTCCTGTCGATTGAACATGTGGTCTGGTAATTGGTCCGTCAACGTCTTTTGTCTGTTGGTTCACATTAGGAGGCCCTAATGTAGCATCAAGATGAGCCCGATTGATCCACAATTGAGAAGAATTCTGCAAACCACCATTTCAATAAAGGGAGACAGCGGTTAGAATTTCCGGCTTCACATGACTGGCGATAATTAAGGTGGATCTAACCACCGGGAAGTGTGATTCAAGATCGAAGCCGTTCGCCTGGGCGCCCACCACCAAATACGGGAGTCAGCCCAATGACCAGTAATTTAGAGATCCTGCAACAACAAGACCCGGACGTATACGCGGCCCTATTAGGCGAAGAACAGCGACAGAAGTCCGGCATCGAACTCATCCCCTCGGAGAACTATACCTTCCCTGAAGTGTTGTCCACGCTTGGCAGTGTGTTCACCAACAAATATTCAGAAGGTTATCCCGGGCGCCGTTATTACGGCGGCCAGGAATATACAGACCAGATTGAAACGCTGGCCAGGGACCGGGCAAAGGCAGTTTTTAAGTGTGAGCACGCCAATGTACAGCCATTGTCAGGTTCTGCAATGAACCAGGCGGTTTATCTTGGGCTGCTTGAACCGGGAGACACCATCCTGGCGATGGATTTATCCCACGGTGGTCACTTGACACATGGTGCGCCGGTTTCGCACATGGGTAAGCTCTTCAATTTTGTTCGTTATGTCACCGATCCGGTTGATGGTTCGATTGATTACGACCAGGTTCGAAAAGACGCGCTTGAGCACAAACCCAAGATGGTGCTTTGCGGTTATACCTCTTATCCGCGTGATATCGACTACGAGAAATTCAAGGCGATCGCGGATGAAGTTGGCGCGATCACAATGACTGATGCGTCTCACTTTGGCGGGTTAGTTGCGGGTGAGGCGATGCGTAACCCCTTCGATTTCGGGTTTGACGTAGTGACGACGACGACACATAAGTCCCTGCGAGGTCCACGAGGTGGGATGGTGCTTTGTAAGAAAGAATTTGCCAGCAAAATCGACAAGTCAGTCTTCCCGGGGCTGCAGGGTGGCCCCCATATGAATGCCATTGCTGGGATTGCCGTGACCCTGAAGCGTGCCCAGACACAGGAATTCAAGGATTACGCGCAGCAGGTGCTTGTTAACAGCAAAACCCTTGCGACTGAACTGATGCAACGGCAGGTAAGCCTGGTCACCGGCGGTACAGACAATCATATGATGGTCGTTGATACGATGGAGAGTTACGGTCTTGATGGCCGGGTTGCTGAAGAAACGCTTGATAAGGTGAATATCACAACCAATAAACAGATCATTCCCGATGATCCGCTGCCACCCCTGCGACCCAGTGGGATCAGGATCGGTACCCCGGCCGCGACCGCTCGAGGTATGGGCGAAGTGGACATGAAGCAGCTAAGTGAGTGGATTGATCGTTGCCTGCGATCTCCTGAAGACGAAGCCGTCATCGGCGAAATCCGGGACGCCGTCGAAATCTTCTGCAAAAAGTTTCCGGTCCCCGGAATCTAGTTTGCCAAAAAATGCCTGAATGCCTGATATTCGACCTGTTTGGAACACTGGTCGAGTATGAGGCCGGGCGTACCTCACAGGACTTTTCCCGTAGCTATAAAAAGGCGACAGAACTTGGCTGCGCTATCGGTTATGCAGACTATATCCAGGTATGGGATGGCGCTTTCCTGAAAATGGAACAGGCAACTGCGCCAGATAACAGCGAGTTTCACTTGAGTGAAGTCTGTGATCTTGTCGTTGGCGAATTAAGGCTCGATACGTCCCGGACGCAGAGAGGACAGTTGGCCAGACAATACATGGAAGACTGGTCAGCGCTGGTTTCGCCTGTCCCGGGTGCGTCAGGTCTGCTGAAACGTCTTTCGAAGCATTATCGGCTGGCGCTGATTTCAAACACCCATTACCCACCAATGGCCCACGCCCTACTGGATGCTATGAGGTTAACCGGACTGTTTGAAGTGGTCACTCTGTCTGTTGAGGTGGGCTGGGCGAAACCTCATCCCTTGATATTTGAACTTACGCTAGAGAAACTGGGGTTGACCGCCGAGCAGGCGATTTATATTGGTGATAGTTACGAGTGTGATTACAAGGGCGCCAGGCGTGTTGGGATGGACTGCCAACTAATAGGCAGGCATGCCCGTGTCCCGCGGGATAATCAGCTTCGTAACATTTTGGACCTGGCAATAAAGTTTGAGACAGTACGGAAATAACAGGGGCATAACGGGTCATGGCTATTAGGTCTATAGGAGGTAAATATGAAGGTTACGGAAATTGTCTGGATATTATTGATCGGATCGGTGGGCATGCCATCCACGACTTTCGCTACCGGCGCTGAAGGTCAATGACCGTAATTGACTCGATCCAGACATTGCACGAACAATTCGGCGAGAGGGCGACCCGGAACAAAGATGTTCTGGACCGTCATGGGCGCGATGAATCATTTCATGCATCGGCGCCGCCTGACCTTGTCGTCTTTGCAGGCACGAATGACGAAGTCGCGAGTATCGTAAAACAATGCGCGGATTCAGATACCCCGGTCATTCCATTTGGTGTTGGCACCTCCCTTGAGGGACACGTTGCGGCGCTTCATGGCGGGGTATGCATTAACCTTTCAATGATGAATGAGATTCTTGAAATTAATCCGGGTGATCTTGATGTCAGAGTTCAGGCCGGCGTGACACGAAAACAACTTAATGCAGAACTAGCCCGGCATGGTTTGTTCTTCCCGGTTGATCCCGGAGCTGACGCAACGCTAGGGGGAATGGCGGCGACCGGTGCATCGGGTACGAATGCGGTCAGATACGGCACCATGCGGGAAAATATTCTTGGTCTGACTGTCGTTATGCCCAATGGTGAGATAGTCCAGACAGGTGGCAGGGCACGAAAATCATCCTCGGGCTACGATCTGACCCGTCTGTTTTGTGGTTCTGAAGGCACCCTGGGGGTGATTACAGAGGTCCAACTCAAAGTCTATGGGCTACCTGAAGCGCACTCAGCGGGTGTTTGCGCTTTTAAAACGCTGGAAGGCGCAGTGGATTCAGTCATTAGCATTATCCAGATGGGCATTCCGGTTGCGCGAGTTGAGTTTCTTGATGAGGTGCAGGTAAGAGCGGTGAACGCTTATTCAAAATTATCCTACGCAGAACTGCCCACCCTGTTCTTTGAATTTCACGGTACTGAAGCCTCGGTTATTGAGCAAAGCGAGAGCGTCGCAGAAATAATCGCTGAGTACGGCGGCGGTGAGTTTCTCTGGTCAACTAAACAGGAAGAGCAGAACCAGTTATGGCAAGCCAGACACGATGCTTATTACGCGGGGATGGCGCTCCGCCCTGGTTGTAGTGGGTGGCCGACTGATGTCTGTGTACCCATCACCAGGCTGACCGAATGTATACAACTCACCAGGATCGATATTGAGGAGACCGGCGTCATTGCACCTATTGTTGGGCATGTGGGGGACGGCAACTTCCATCTGCTGCTTTTGGTTGATACCGATAGCCCGGATGAGATGGCCACGGCCAAAGGCATCAATGACAGGCTGGTCAAACGGGCCATCGAAATGGGCGGAACCTCAACCGGCGAACATGGCATAGGCTCAGGCAAATTGCCTTATATGGCGCTTGAACATGGTGGGAGTCTGGATCTTATGCGCCAGGTGAAGTTAGCTTTTGATCCGAAGAACATTATGAACCCGGGAAAAGTCATAGATATTGGTTGAGTGCTGGTTTCGGGTCAGGTCCAGTAAACACACGCAGGTACCTTGAGATAGTTTGAGTGATGCTTCAGGATAGCGTCTTTTATTAATCAGGAAGACTGTAATGCGAATTGGAACGATGATTGGGGCCGATGGTGCGAACAATACGTTGGATGACATTGTTAATGTCGCCAAGCGAGCCGAAGCTGCTGGACTTGATAATGTCTGGCTGGCAAATATTTTTGGCTTTGACGCGATATCTACCCTGGCAATCGTCGGTAGAGAGACGGATCGAATTGGACTTGGCACGGCCGTCACCCCGACTTATCCCCGGCATCCTACCGCCATTGCGCAGCAGGCATTGACCACGGCAGCAGCCTCTAAAAACCGGTTTACGCTGGGTATTGGGCTGTCACACCAGGTGGTGATCGAAAACATGTTGGGTATGTCTTACGACAAGCCCGCAAAGCACATGCGTGAATATCTCGAAGTGCTGATGCCGCTAACACGTGGCGAAACAGTGAATTATGATGGTGACCAATACAGTGTGCACGGGCTGGCCCTTGATGTTCCTGGTGCTGATCGAATGCCGGTGGTTGTGGCGGCGCTTGGACCTGTCATGTTAAAGATAGCCGGTGAACTGGCTGATGGTACGAATACCTGGATGGTCGGACCCAACACCATGGCTAAGCACATCGTGCCTGGTTTAGGACGAAGTGATGCAACGGTAGTGGGTGGCGTCCCCATTGTCCTGACGACCAATATAGACCAGGCGCGTGAAACCATTGGGAAAAATCTTGTGATGTACGGGCAACTACCTAGCTACCGGGCAATGCTGGACCGTGAGGGTGTAGAGGGCCCGCAGGATATCGCGATTGTAGGCGATGAAAACACCCTGCGCGGTGAAATAAAACGCTTCGAGGATGCGGGTGTCACGGATTTCAATGCTGCCATCATGGATGTAGAAGAGGGTGCTTATGATCGGACGCTGGAATTCCTCAGTAGCATGAAGTAGTTCTTCTGGCGCCTCGTCAGAGTTCTTCAATCCATGCCGAGGCAACCCTGGCTGCCTCGGCATAAACATTTTCTGCGGACTTTCGTGTTCGCTTTAGAATTTTGTAGCTGTGATCTGCGGTTTCGAGCCAATGCAATCGTGCGTTGGCTAGTGGACCCGTGACTGACTGTAGCAGCGCTGGTTCCGCGAGCGTGTCTCGATCACCCGACAGAAATAACATTGGTTCATTAATCGCGCCCAGGTGAGCCGCTCTCTTTATCGCTGGCTTCTTGCTGGGGTGAAGGGGAAAAGAGAACAGGATAATACCGACCGCGCTGGTGGGTTGCTCGACTGCATAGTGGGTAGACATCCGCCCGCCAAATGAATGCCCGCCAATAAACAGTTTGGCCTTCGGACAGAGCCGATTCGCCGTTGCAACTGCGCGGGCGATCGTGTCGATACACACTTCAGGGTTGTCTACTCGCCGCTTACCTTCCTCCATAAAAGGGAAATTAAACCGCAGTGTGCTGATACCCACATTGTTCAGGGCCAACGACAGTGCGCTCATATGGTCATGCTCAAAATTCGCGCCGGCGCCATGAGCTAATACGAGCAGGGCGCAGGCATTACCAGCCGGCGAATAGATTGCAGACAGCGTGCTGTTATCCAGTTTCAGGGTTTGCAAGTTGACAGGTCTCTTAGCGACGATTTGTTAGGGGACATCATAAAACTAAAGCCGGGGGATTGTTCTCCGGCCCGAAACAGCCAGGGCGATCGGGGCCCCTGGGAATATCAACTCGGTTATGATGAAGTGGTACGAGCACTGACCGGTATGCAAACCTGGTTTGGTGGCAACGACAGGCCGATTCTGTGGCCATATGGGGTTGTTAACGACTATGGAAGAGGATTACACAGCGCGCTCCTGATCGAATTGTCAGAACATGCATCGACCAAAATGCCAGGGAACTTGGCCTCGTTAATTAAAACGTTCAATTAAGCCGTGTGCGCTTGGCGCTCAGTTCGTAAGAAAAGGAAAAAACAGGCGGTGGATGCTGCAGATAGCAGATGCCAAATGCCGTGTGCCTGTAGAAGTGTATCCGGATCACATAAAGGGTGTCCTACCTTGCCCGTCTGCCAAATCGTAAATGCGCTCAAATAGCTGCCCACACCCAAAGCGAACCAAGGTAGATAGGTGCGCCGCGTCGGGGCAGGACCTGTGGCAAGGAGACCTGGCAGCCAAAACAGGAAGACCCACCAGAAACGAGTAGGCTCTGCCAACATCTCGAAAGGGGTTATGCCAAAGATCCCAGCAACAATAAAGCCCACGAACCCCGAGAGAACTCGTCGCCACTGAGACCAGTACCGGTACAAAACCTCACTAATCACCCAAAAGACGATTGACAGGCCAAAGAAGTCGAGATTGATCCCTAAACCCCAGCCATTCACTGCGCGACCGATGCCATAAACCAGCACCAAAGCCGCGTAGACTCCTAACACCTGTCGAGGCGGCCAGCGTCCCATGGCTGAAATGTTAATCATCCAGGGGATCAGAATGTACATCACCATGCTCAGGTTATCGGCCCAACCACCCCACGCCGTGTGGGTACCATGCATCAGTAGCGATCCGGGACCCAGCCAAATAGCTGCGCCCGAATAGAGTAATGCAATAGGGCTGTGACCAAACATGATCCCGGTTCGCCCAGCCTCAACATCCCGTCCCAACAGCCAAAGCATCCAAAGACCTGCGACCATAAAGCCAAGATTACTGAGCGCATTCACTGGTTCATGAAATAATCCGGGTTGAACACGCTCACACCACCTGGAAACGTCACCTATTGCTTGCTCTACAGCGGCCGGTGCACCCCAACCTTGCCATCCCAATAAAACATAACCCACAAAAAACGCAAAGCTGGCGGCTAAACCTAACTTGAAGGGCTTATAAGCATCAGATTGCATCTTTGCGCTTCTGTCTGTTTATGTTGTTGACTAATTTGGTCATCGTTTAGATTCGCCGTTAACGCTAGGCGGGGTCAGAATGAACTCGGCATTCGAGTGTTAGCAGAACGCAAAAAATTTCAACATGAAGAAAATCTAGCATACTCAAGAATGGAATAGTCTAATTCATTTATTTTGTTTTAGGTTTCCTAAAACTGATTCAGCCTATCAATAATGCGCTATGACTCCAGTCATTGCCCCGAAACCTAGCGCGCCCCCAAATACTACACTTCTTGTACGTTCTATCTTAATCACGAATAGTCGATTCAGGTGTTAGGTGCTTTAAAGAAAGGGTTGGGCCTATGATGAGATTAGCAATAATCGGAGATCGTTTGGATGGATTATGCGTCTGTTGCACATTTGACGTATTGGATTGATACTGAAATAAAGTAAGCAGAGTATTTATGATCCGCGTTTTACCTTTATCCTCGAAACTCGGTTTTGGTGTCGGACAGCTCGCCGAAGGTATTACCCTTGGCGCGTTTTCAACATTCCTATTGTTCTATTTCAATCAAATATTGCAGGTGTCGGGCACTTTGACGGGTATTGCGTTGGGCATCGCTCTGTTTTGTGATGCGATTACAGACCCGATAGCTGGTTCCATTTCAGATCGGCTAGAGACTCGATGGGGCAGACGTCACCCGATGATGATGGGGGCGGCGCTGCCACTTGGTATTTCTATCATCGCGCTATTCAACCCGCCAACAGGCATGTCGGAGTTGTTCTATTTCGGTTGGCTGGTTACCTTTGCCGTTTCGGCAAGATTATTTTTGACGCTTTACCATATTCCGCATCTTGCCCTGGGTGCAGAGATGGCGCAGGACTACCTCGATCGGACTCGGGTTTACAGTTTTAGCCAGTTCTTTGGCACTGTAGGGTCTGCCGGTTTTGGGTTTTTGATGCTGACATTATTTTTTCCTACTACCGAAGAATTTTCGCATGGCCTGCTCAATACAAATGGTTACGGACCATTCTCCATCGCGGCCGCGATCGGGATTTTTGTTTCCATCAGTTTCTGCGTTGCCGGCACCCTTAGGGAGATCCCACACCTTCCACCCGCCAACTTCAAAACGGTTGAGCGTTTTAATCCACGGAGGCTGTTCCGCGAGGTCATAACCGCCTTTAAGAACCACTCATACAGGATGCTGGTAGGGGGACTTTTCTGCGCAGTAATCCTGTTAGGAATAGAGGGGACGTTCATGGTTTACATGTACGTTCATTTCTGGGGTATGGAAACTGAAAACATGCGCTGGATCGGCCCGACAGTATTGTGTGCATTACCCTTTTCAGTGTTGCTCGCACCAGTTCTCACGAAGCACCTTGATAAACGTAGAACGTTAATAGGCTTGTCTGTAGTGATAATTGTATGCAACAACGTGATGATTTGCGTGCGACTGTTTACGGATTGGCTACCAGAGAATGGTAGCGTAGCGCTGTTAGCGATGCTGCTGGCATTTATCTTTACCAGTGGCCTAGCGGGTCCAGCAATCATGATTACACTCAATTCAATGTTTGCGGACATTTCTGACGAGCAGGAACTGCTGACCGGCGAAAGACAGGAAGGGATTATTTTTTCCGCAAGGTCGTTTGCCTTCAAGGCAGGTGGTGCGTGCGCGACCATACTGGGCGGAATCGGTCTTGATTTGATCGAGTTCCCAAGAGGCGCGGCACCGGGCGAAGTGTCTGCAGAGGTTCTGTTTAATCTAGGCATCATCGCGGGGCCGGCAACGTCAATTATAGGGCTGGCGATCCTGGCTTTTTATATTGGTTATAGACTGGACAGGACTCGAATTGCGGAAATACAACTTGAACTCGCGGCGCGTAGAGCTGAATAGGCGAACTGTCTATGGCGTTTTGGTTTATTTTCTGCTCGGTTAAAAAAACCTTACGTGGTTAAGTGACCAAAGTTCTGATTATCGTCGACAAAATTGGATAGGAAAGCGTGCCTATTGCCAGAATGGCTAAGCGCAATCCCCCTAGGGTGAGGTCTCTTTAACAAGCATGATATTGCCATTTACCGAGGCAATAATGCATTGTTCTCCTTCAGCGATAAATGCTTCATTAGCACTGGCGTCGAGGCGAGCCTGCCAATCGATTCCGGAATAACGAATGGCGCCTTCCTCCTCTGTAATGTCCTTGCTCACATTGACCACGCGACCAATCATGTCGCTGCTGGTGTCAGCGCCGCCACCTGAATTCTGAAATTTCTTCAGCGGTCTCCAAAGGAGTAAGGCAAGCAGGACTGTCAATACGCCCACGACTAAAATTTCTGCCTCCCAACCTGAAATTAGTCCAACGCTGATTAAAAGAGCAGTGACCAGGCTGGCAATCGCAAAAAAAAGCAGTGGCCCGCTTAGCCCCAGCAGGCTCAATTCCAAAATAAAACTGGTGCCGGCTAAAACATAAAAGAACCGATCATGATTAGCGTTGATGAGCTCAAAAATTTCCATTGCTTAGATCCCCGAGTCAGCGCTCGACAACTTCAACGAACTTGATACGGCAATTGCCTGGGCCACTGTATTGGCGATGTTATCGCTGGTTTTACCGTCAGTAAGTACAATAGTGCTCTCAGCGGCGATCTGGCGATGAGCGCCGATGGCGTCCTGCGCAAGGGTCAGTAAGACCGCGGCTTCACCCGAATCCGTGTTAGCAGCGTCTCCGATGGTCGTCAAAGCGGTGGCCTCAGCATCCGCGACTAGCCGGATTGCCTCTGCTTTACCTGTGGCTTCGAGTATTTGCTGTTCTTTGTTGGCTTCTGCCGCTAATACCTGTTCCGCTTTGGCAGCCTCAGCATCGAGAACCCGAGCAGCTTTTAGACCCTCGGCTTCCGTAATCGCTGCAGATTTAACGCCTTCTGCTGTCAGAATGACTGAACGCTTCTCGCGCTCTGCAGTCATTTGTTTTTCCATGTCTTCGCGGATAGATTGGGGTGGCGATATATCCTTGATTTCATAACGGGTGACCATCACGCCCCAGGGCTGGGTAGCCTCGGTCATGGCCGTTAGGATGGTGGCGTTGATTACGTCCCGGCTTTGGAAACACTCATCTAACTCCATGGAACCAATGGCATTACGCATGGTGGTCATAGCGAGTTGGATGACTGCCATCTTGTAATCAGTAACGTTATTGGTTGCTGCGCCGGCATCGGTTACCTTCATGAACAAGATACCGTCGATGGCGAGTGAGATATTATCCTTAGTGATGGCTGACTGCGAGGAAATGTCCAGCGACTGCTCTTTCAGGTTGCGATCTGCGGCCACCCTCTGGACGAAGGGAATGATGAAGTTCAGACCCGCGCTTAAAGTCCGGTCGTATTTGCCGAAGGTGTAGATCACAAACCCTCGGTTTTGCGGCACAAAGTATATGCCTTTCTTTAGGGTGTAGAGAATGACAATAACTATCCACAGGATAGGGCTAGAGAGCAGGTTTCCGAACATGTCCATCATGTGTTTCTCAGTTGGCGAAGGATAGGATAGAAGAGAACACATAATAGCGCACAAATGGACACTCATCTATTTTGAGTATGCTGATTTATGACTTGTTTGGGTATCTTGCCGGCGAAAACTGCAGGATGGTTACGGTCGTTGGTCTTTTTTGTTTCGCACGTCACATGGGTGGCCTAATGATCGGCGTAGTCGGTCGGACTTAAACGGTGGCATCTCCCTTGACCTTCACGAAGTATCTCCAGCAATCACATCGCCTGTGGCGCAAGAAACGCCCGTGGCGCAAGAAAAGCCCGTGGTATAAAAAAGTTGCTTGGGTTGTCGGGTTCCTATCGCAGGGATAGATTGTTACCAATAGTCAGGCGAACCCCTCAAATTTCGCGATTCACCCATTTTTCAAGTAAACGGTGGTGCCAGCGGACTTTGATGTCCTGATAATTCCCCAGGGTCAAACCTCCTGGTGGTTTGGCGGCCTTCAAGCCACGTTGTACCTGAGCAACATTTTCTACATCTTGATTAAAGATATTGCCAAAGTGCTCGTCGGGTCCAAGCCAGTTGATCTTTGCCGCGGGTGGGCGTTCGGCGCCTTCCGGCAAGGCCACCATCATCATGATCTCCATAATGCACTTATCGGGATCACGACCGTAGGGGCGATGCCGGTAGAAAATCGGACCCGGCCACGGCGAGATGTTGGGAAATATGTGGTATTGGATAGCAGAGGTAAGCTCCACGTCCGTCGGTTCGCCGCCCACAAAGCCTTTTGGTTCATTCTTGCGAGCGGAATCTGCGAGAAGCTTACGGGTGGTTATGCCCTCTGGCAGGTCTTCAACGCTGCCTTCCATTTTTTGCACACCCATTTCGCTAACGCTTTCACCTCGGAAGAACATTTCTTCAATAAGCTCGTGTTCAGTAAGCTCATAGGGCAAGTTAGGGTTAGGCATAGGCGGCGCCATGGTCATCCTGCTCCAATTCGCATCGCCGTTGTCATAAATGTTGTACTCGGTATTTGATCCATCGCCACCAAGCAGACCAATGCTCATTTGTGGATGTGTTGCCAACACGTGGAATGCCTCCATGAAAGCCTCCTGAGCGAGCTTCCAATTAGAGTCGACTATTTTAGCGCTGTGCGTCGCCTTCCAGCGATTCGCAAATGGCCAGCGTTCAAAGTGTTTAGTAATGCCGCCAAGGAAATCCATCAACGGTTCGGCATCGTCATCGATATTGATAAACACAAAGCCATCCCATCGTTCGCATCGGACCTCAGGCAAACCGAATTCATCTTTGTTGACGTGCGGAAAGTCGAATTCGATCGATGGCGGGATGGTTTTTAGTGAACCGTTTATGTTCCACGAGATGCCGTGGAACGGACAGCGAAATTCTGGTTTGTTGGCTGGCTCTAATTCATTGGTACAAAGTCGGCGACCTCGATGCAGACATGAATTATAAAATGCCTTAATGGTATCGGGTTCGGTCCGAACAAGGATAAAGGACCAATCGACGATATCGTAAACAATATGATCGCCCACTTCGGGAATGTCCTGTTCAAAGCATGCCAATTGCCAGACTCTTGACCAGAGATTCTCGGTCTCTTTGTCGCACCATTCTTGAGAGATGTAATGATCGCGGTCCAGCGGTTCGGAGCCGAGATAGGTATAATCCGCGTCGCGCAATTGCCAGGGTACCTCGACAGTTTCATCATCGAGCAGATCCTGAATTTGCTTTCCTCTGGAGCGAGCCTCACCGGGCGCAAGCTTACTGTCCATTTCCTGTTTTGTCGTAGCCATCTTGCTTCCTCTTATTTGCTTGCCACTTGTCTATGCTTGTCTTACACCAATTTTTCTTAATCTGACGTTACCTGTCGCTTTAGCCTGACATGCTAGTCGCCAGCCCTGGCCCCGTTTCGGCAGGGTATCAATGATTGAGTTCAGTGCTTGCTCTTCCCAGGGCTGAATCTCAATCAGATTACTTTTACCTTCCAGCGTCAAAAATACGCAAGTCTTACAGGTACCTTGTCCACCGCAAATGGTTGGCCACGTGTAACCGTTGCGAATTGCAGCGGCCATAATTGTCTCGTCTTCATTTGCCTCAAACGAGACACCTGTCGGCTCAACCTGAATCAACGGCGTCGGTTGGAAAACTCGCCAAGGCTGGTTGCGCCCTCTGCGGTCTTTCCACCCACGTGTCCAATCATATGGTGATCGCCATACTTCAACGAGCCGGAAATCCAAACAGCGTCACGAGTGAAAACACCGGCGTCACCTGTTTTTGGATCTTTAACGCTGACGTTACCGTCGTCCATGGATTCGTAAATGAATCCACTATAAGCGTGTCGTATACGCATATGTCGTTACCTCTAGATACTAGCGTTGGCCTCCAAAACGTTGTGGAAACCAAATTGTTTACCAAGGCTATCCTTGGTCTTTAGTTTTGTTTCTTAACCTCAATGTAAACTCTTAATGTAGATTGGGCGGATTCCCACTCAGATAGTCGTTCAGAATCTCATGAAAGCGCCGCACCCTTGTTTTCTGGGCTGCCAGATACGGCTTCTGATAACCGCGAACGCCATCCCGATTTTTGACCTGCGTTCAACTGCCTGTCCTGTAAATGACCTGGTCAGATAAGTCTTGAACGCCTTCGCCCTTGTTGTATTCACGAAAATCAAACGCTGCTTCCTCAATGGCGATTGGATTTAACGCGGTGCGATTGACAAACTCGGACTCGTCCTCTATCGGA